>Ga0209781_1000369_pt1 | contig 11428 bp, 11 predicted proteins | sample WorMetHERISLAND1_3_FD_187386 | JGI IMG/M metagenome (GOLD analysis project Ga0209781, IMG submission 187386) | Marine gutless worms symbiont microbial communities from Max Planck institute for Marine Microbiology, Germany - Olavius albidus HERON... | ecosystem: Host-associated > Annelida >...
GCTAGGTGCAGAGGGCAGCATTCCCAAAATAGCCGCAAGTTGCGCCGGCAGTGCGGCATTGTTAAACCTCGCTCGCGCCGCCCTCACCCCCAAAATTCCGCATAAAAAAATACTCATCGCCATGGACGAATATGGCAGCCCCTCTCGAATTCTGTCGCAGCGGCTCGGATCCCTCTGGACATATGCGAGCCCCGTCAAGTCCGAAGAAGCAGGAGGGCCGGGTCAGATACATCCCCGAATTCTTGAGGAGGTTTATCGGTTTCGCGAGTTAGACAGCTCCACCCCCCTCTTCGCGGTGGCAGGAAATCCTATCGCTCACAGTAAATCTCCCATAATCCACAACCAATGGCTCCGAAACTTGGGAATGAAGGGAACCTATATCCCCATGCGCACTGACAATCTCGACACCACCCTGAAAACCTGTGATATTTGGGGCATCAGTGGTTTATCAGTAACCACTCCACACAAGGAGGCGGCCCTATCTCTTGCCGACTCTGCCAGCAGCCTGTCCCGGAAAATCGGCTCCGCCAACACGCTGGTAAGGTTCACTGGCGGCTGGAGGGCAGAGAACACGGATGCCGGGGGGTTTCTCCAATCTCTGAAGGAGATTATCAACTCGGAGGCAAAGCTATCCCGCAAGAAGGCCCTGATAATAGGTGCCGGAGGCTCAGCTCGCGCCGTAGCCCATACCCTTCACAGCTTTGGGATGAGTCTGATGATACTGAATCGAAGCATTGCCAAGGCCAGGGCACTGGCTGAAGAATGCGGGGCCGAATGGGGGCCGTTGGATAAGAAGGCCCAATCGAAATTGTCATCAGGGGTCTTTCTTGCGGTTCAAACCACTAGCCTGGGCATGCCGCCGAATGAGGAAATCAATCCCATCCCGTGGTGGAATCCAACTGGCTGCTCCCTTGTATACGATGTGGTTTATGGAGCTGGCGAAACCCCCTTTCTCAAGAAGGCCCGTGCCGCTGGCTGTCAAACCATTGACGGCCTTGCTATGCTCAGGGCCCAGGCTCGACTTCAATTCCGATTATTTACAGGATTGGATCCGCCCGCGAAATGATTTTCCACGCCAGCCTATCCATTAGCAGTCTTAGGTTACCCCAAAATCATAATCCCGGGCGGATCGCTGGAATTTTCGCCCTTCAGATACACCGGCAGCGTATACCAAAGAGCTCATCACCTACAAATGATCTATTCCCCAAACTCATTGACTGGAATACTGCATCGTCTTAGTATCGCATACAGCAATGCTCGGCGGAGAAAGGACTGCAAGATTCTTCATGAAGAGCCAGGTGAAATTTTCTGCCATATTATTTGAGATAGGGATGCACACTGCAAAATGAGAGAAACCCTTATCATCGGACACCGTGGTGCTCCGGAACTTGCTGTTGAAAACACGGAATCATCTTTCAGAGCCGCACTGGCCGCCGGAGTTGATGTTATTGAAACCGATCTTCGCTTAAGTGCCGATGGTCACTTACTAGTCGCTCACGATTCTGACTTCTCCAGGCTTGGAGGGCCTCCCAAACCAATTGCACAGTGCACAAAGTCGGAACTGAGAGGGATAATCCTTCGGGACGACTCGAATAGAATCGAAAGTCCCCTCTTCATGGAAGATGCCCTGAGAATGTTCCCAAACGCCCATTTCAATGTCGATTTGAAAGATCCAAACAGGGATATAGTTCACGCCTGGGTTAGTCTACTCATGAAGTCCAAGTCCGTCGCTCGATGCGTAACCGCCTCATTTCGGGACAAAACAATAAACCTCTTTTCTAAAATGTTTGCAAACGCACCCGTATCAGTACCCCGCTTCGAGATGGCGGCCATTGTTCTGCTCTCATACCTCGGAATTATACGGCGTCCCGGGAAGAACAAAAAAATCCTGCAGGCACCGGAGTGGGCTGGTCCGATTCGAGTACTGACGGAAAAACGTATAAAAAAATTGCAGAAACGGGGCTGGAAAGTACACGCGTGGACGGTTGATAATGAGAAGGATATGCATAGACTCATAGAATGGGGGATTGATGGCATAGTAACGAATCGATCATCCCTGCTGAGAAAACTTCTCGAATCCCGAAATGAAGAATCATATGAGGAAAAAAATACTTGATTTATCTACAATCCCGATGCCCTTTTATTGTTCTTCAGATTGCCGGATATGAGACTGCCGGATAAAGAAGTCCACACGGGGCGGGAACAATGAGTGAGCAAATCTATTCACAGGCCATGAGAAATGAACTTCATAGCCTGATGAAGCTTGCGAATGCGCGCGAAGCAGAGAGGCGTCTTAAGGGAATTTTCACGATAATACAGCGCTGGAAGCGAGGTAAGAATTCCACCCAACGTGCACTCCTTGAAATTCACAACTTGTCGGCATCCATCCAAAACACGTGGTCTGCCGGAGTGGATCCGGGGATTCCCGTCGCTCACGCAATTGCCGCGGGTAACTTGCAAAGAAAAGACATATCAGAGAGCACCTGGAAATCGATAGAAGCCCTTGTTACCTTGGCGGGAATTTAATTTCCCTATTGATGCCCCGGTGTAAGGGGTTATAATAAGTTTCAGGTGATGTGATTGAAAAATTGATTAGAGGCCCATGGTAGAATGAGGAATGAACGAGCTGCCGGGCTGCGTCCGATAATCCGTAACCGGATGCCTCCTGACTTGGGAAGGGGCGAACTTCGCGTCCATGTCTCGGGAGAAAAAATTTGGCCTATGCCAAGCATTCTTCTAATAATACTTCAGTAAGGGGCCGATAAAATCTGAGCGGACTGTTTAGGTTAGCGACAATTTGAGGTAGTGCCTTGGAAATCATAAATCCACTTCAAGCATACAAGCAAACGGGTGTAAAAACCGCCTCGGGAGGTAAGCTGATAGTCATGCTTTATGATGAATGCATCAGACAGCTTGGAAACGCCTCGAGAGAGCTTGATGCCCAGCATCCGAAGTTGGACGCAGCACACAATGCGATTGTAAAAGCCCAGGATATAATTTCGGAGCTCATGGTTTCTCTCGATTTTGATGAAGGGGGAGATATTGCCCAAAATCTTTTCCATCTCTACATGTATTTCAATCAGAAATTGGTGGATGCCAATCTCTCCAAGAAAAGCTCCGATTTGAGGGAGATTTGCAGCCATATGACCGAGCTCAGGGGGGCCTGGGCCTCTATAGAGACTACTGCCGACACACATGGGCCCCGGGAGAAAGGTGGCGTTAATCTGGCTGGCTAATCAATTGTGAAACAGGAAATACCGCTCTGGTGGCGTGATGTCAATCGTTCTGTTTCCCAAGCCGTAACAAGGTGTGGATTAGCTGCGGCGCGACTGGAAGCGTTTTTTGCCGAAACTTCGGATGGGGAATCCGCTGTGCCGAATTCACGTGGGTGGGAAAGCTTGTTAGCGGAGGTCAAAACCGCCGGGGGACAGGTTGCACGGAGTCTTGCCTTGGCTTCCTCAAGGCGGCGGGATGTGGAGACTCTTGGGCTTATTCCGCCCAGCAGCCAGGAGTTGACCGCCCAAGCGCGGGCCATCTCAGCTAAATTGCATACAATAAGCGCTTTGATGCGGAAACGGTTGGCCCGTATACGGAATGAACTCAGGCAGATGGACAGGCCAAGAAATCGCCAGGATACAAATGCCTTCCCCTCACAAATAGACGTTCATGTGTAGGAAATGAAAGACAGACTGTTTATTCTAGATGGTTACGGACTGATTTACAGGTCGTTTTTTGCCTTAGCGCGCAGACCGCTCACCGACAGTAACGGGAACAATATTTCCGCGATATACGGATTTTTTCAAACCCTTTTCTCCCTCAAAAAGGATTATGAGGCTCGGCACATTGCGGTTGCCATGGACACTGCAGAACCCACACACCGGCACAGGCTTTATCCGGAATACAAGGCCACCCGCGATGCTGCTCCCGAGAGTCTTCATGCCCAAGTCGCGATTATAAGGGATATTCTTGGCTGCTTGGGCATTTCGGTTTTTTCCATAGAGGGCTATGAGGCTGATGATGTAATGGGATCAATGGCAGAAATTTGCCGTAAATACGGCCGGGACTGCTCGCTGGTTAGCGCGGACAAGGATCTCATGCAGTTGATCGATGAAAAAATTCAAATGCTAAGACCAAGGAGGGGGGGGGGATTTCAGGAGATTGGACCCTCGCAGGTGCTGGAAGAGAAGGGGGTTAGACCGAACCAAATGGTTGACTACCTGGCTCTTGTTGGTGATAGCTCGGACAACATAAGAGGAGTCGACGGCGTTGGAGAAAAGACGGCAGCGGCCCTCCTGTCCAAATGGGGCAGCCTTGATTCTCTCTATGAGAATATCGATGAGGCGGCCAAGGGCGCTCGCCTGCATAAATTGAAGGAGGGAAAGGAAAGCGCATTTTTCAGCCGAAAACTTGTTAGAATTGTGCGCAATCTGGCGTTGGAAAACGAGCTTGCATCCATTGATGGGGCAAGCGTCGATTTCGCGGCGGCGGCCGAAGAATTTCGAAAAAGAAATATGATGACCCTTGCCCGGGAGGCGGCTGCCCTAGGCGGATATAATGCCTCAAAGACAGTAGCGCAGCCTGGGGGTGAAAACGCGAAGCCCGGGGCGGGGAAAGCAGATTACTCGCCCATCTTGAATCCTACGCAGATGAACGAGTGGACCAAGCGAATTCTGAGGGCCGGCCTGGCAGCACTCGATACCGAAACGGATAATCTGGATCCGATGCGGGCTAATCTGATTGGCATTTCAGTTTCCGTTGACGAGGGAGAGGCAGGCTATCTGCCGATTAAATGCGCCGATTGCAAATGTGTAACTCTAAGAGAGGCGGCTGATTGGCTAAACGGAATTTTTGGGAATGGAGGGGTTCGGGTTATTGGGCAGAACTTCAAGTACGATTTGAAAGTGCTTCGCGGGGCTGGCGTTCGGATTGAGAATGCGTGGTTTGACACTATGATTGCCGCCTGGGTGATTGATGCCTCTTCCCCGGTCGGCATGGATGCGCTGTGCAGCCGATATCTGGGTTTCAATACGATAAAATTCACCGATGTGGTACCTAAGGGAGCTACCTTTGATTCTGTCAACTTAGAAGATGCTGTTGCCTATGCAGCGGAAGATGCGGATGTTACACTCCGACTCTTCAAAGTTCTTGAAAAAACTCTGAAAACCGATCCTAAAAGGGCATCAATTTTCTGGGATATCGAAATGCCGCTGCTGCCAATCCTGGCTGCTATGGAGACTGAAGGCATCGGTTTGGAGTTCTCGGCCCTAGAGCGGTATGGAGAGGAGCTGGGGAAGAAAATCGACTCCGCGGTATCTGAGATTCACAATCTGTGCGGGCGGGAATTCAATGTTGCTTCACCGAAGCAGCTCCAAGAGGTGCTTTTTCAGGAGCTGGGTTTAAGGCCGGGGAAAAAAACAAAGATGGGGTATTCGACGGATAACACTGTACTTATGAATTTGATACATGAAAGCCCGGTGCCGGAGAAAATACTTTTTTATCGATCACTGAACAAGCTGAAATCCACCTACGTTGATGTGCTGCCAACTTTGGTGCATCCGGAAGATGGGCGGATTCATACAAGTTACTCACAGGTGGGGGCGGCCACCGGACGCCTTTCGAGCAATAATCCCAATTTACAGAACATTCCCGTAAGGGATGAGAATGGCAGGCGAATTAGAAAGGCTTTTAAGAGCAGAGATGGATATATCTTTGTTTCCGCGGATTATTCCCAGATTGAGCTGGTTGTACTTGCACACATATCAGGAGATAGGGGACTTACCGATGCCTTTAACAAGAGTGTTGATGTACATGCTCAAACCGCGGCTCAGTTATTTGGCGTCGATGCCTCAGATATCACGAGTGAGCAGAGAAGGATGGCAAAGGCGGTTAACTTTGGCGTGATGTATGGGATGAGCGCCTTTCGCCTTTCGAACGAATTAGGTATCAGTCGACAGGAGGCAAGCCATTTCATCGAAGCTTATTTTTCCACGTATGGCAAAATACGAGAATTTATAGACCGGACAGTGTCAGACGCGGAAATCGACGGGGGGGTTAGAACACTTTATGGACGTTTCCGGCCCCTGCCCGGCATAAACAGCAGGAACAGGGTTGAGAAGTCGGCCTCGGAGCGGGCAGCCGTAAATACATGTATTCAGGGAACTGCGGCAGATATCATGAAAAAAGCGATGATGGATGTCAACGCAATGCTTGTGAGCCGCTTCCCGGAAGCCAGGATGCTGCTCCAAGTGCATGATGAGCTTTTGATAGAGTCTCCTATTACCGTTGTTTCGGAGCTTAAGGAGGCGCTAAGGAGCACTATGGAAGGGGTGGTGAATCTGGCTGTTCCGCTTCGTGTCAGCGTGGAAACCGGGGATACATGGGGTGATGTTCATTGATGCTCCTTGGCATTGTGGGAAAGAGCGGTTCCGGGAAGAACCGCGCAGCCGGTATACTGGAGGAACTGGGTTTGCGAAGCCTGGACTTGGATGCCGTAAGCCGCCGATGCCTCAAAACCCTGGGCGGGCAGATTGATGATGCTCTAGGACCTGGACTTCTTGTCAATGGTGTGGTAGACCGTGTCAAGCTTGGGCGGCTTGTGTTCTCTGATTCGCTTGCTCTAAGACGCTTAGAAGAATTGACTTATCCCTGTGTGGAATCGGAGGCTCGCAAGTGGCTTGCGGAATATCCGAATTCTCTTCTTGCGGTTCATGGCGTGAATCTCCATAGAATTCCGCTTGCGGAGAAATGCAGCGCCTTTATCTGGCTCGAGGCGGGTTGGCTTCGACGCTATTTGCGAGTTTTGAAAAGAGATGGAAAATCGCTGCGGGATACTTGGTTAAGATTTCGAAGCCAAAGGAAACTGAGCCCTAATTTTTTTTCCGGGTACGCCGAAATCTATAAGGTGAGGAATACCCGAAGTGAAAAAAACCTGCATGCCTTATTAAACAATGTTCTTTCTGTGATAAAAAGGGAGATGAGTTGATGAGCTCTGAACAAACCGGAAATTCAAGTTTATTGGCAGTGTTAAGCATCTTGGCGATATTGGCCATCTCGCTAGTTGGCGGCGTACTCCTGATGCAGGGGGAGAAAGACAGTGAATTCGAATCCAACGCGGTTTTTTCTTCGGACACCGAAGAAAAAACCCCTGATGAGTTTGATCCAATCGATTGGGCTAGAGGGGGTGCCGAATACCCTCCATTGGATGAAGAGGAGGCTCCTGTCACTGATGATACGGAGATCAAGGATGCGTCCAACGATAAAACTCCGGAATCCGTAGCAGCAGTGGAGAGACGGGGAGATGAGCTGGCATCCGCTGCTCTGGAGAAAAAACCGGTTTATCAGAGGGAGACAGGACAGGGCACAGTGAGAGAGGTGCGTGAGGATATGTACTGGGTTCAGGTGGTGGCAACAAGGGCAATAGTGAACGCAGAGAGGGTTCGTGATGATTTGGCCGCCATGGGCCTTCCCGTGAGGGTATTCACCAAGGATGAAGAGGGCGTCCTGATATACAGGGTGAGAGTGGGCCCCTTCACTCATAGAAGCGAAGCGGAGAACAGCGTGAGCATCGTCCATGAGATTGACGATTTCGGCGATAGCTATGTTACGGTTGCACCGGTAACCAAATACATAGAAGACTGAGACTAAGCCTTTTGCTAATATGCACATCCTATGAACGCTTGCGATGATTGTCGAAACTGGACGAAAGACACTGGGAGTGCCTTGAAACCAGGCGGTAAGAACTGATTAGATTGAGAAAAAATCCGGACCGGAACCATCGGAGTATCGGCTTCGCATGAGATAGTCGGCTCCGCGATTATACACAACGGAGTAGGGAGGGAGGGAGCTGGTTATCCACACATTCCCGCCTATAATGGAGCCCTTACCAATGCGTGTATTCCCTCCGAGTATTGTAGCCCCGGCGTAGATAGTTACAGCGTCTTCAATTGTGGGATGACGCTTCTTATCGGCTAACTCCTTGCGGATGCTCAAAGCGCCAATGGTAACACCCTGGTAGATTTTTACGTTTTCGCCTATATGGGCAGTTTCGCCGATTACTACGCCCGTACCATGATCGATAAAGAAATTGTCTCCTATCGTTGCACCAGGATGTATGTCGATACCCGTGTTTTGATGCAGTAACTCGCTCAGAATGCGGGGAATGAGGGGTATGTCGACTAACTGCAATTCATGAGCAAGGCGATGACCGATTATTGCCTGTAAGCCAGGATAGGAGAGTATCACCTCGTCGCGGCTTTGGGCTGCAGGGTCCCCCTGGAAGGCGGCTTCAACATCACCTGCGGCTCTTTCCCTGAGAGCCGGTATCATCTGCAGGATATCCAGGGCAATTGACCGGGCCCTTATTTCAGGTTCATCGCCGAGGCAGAGAACTATTTGAGTTGTCAGTTTTTGGAGAAGAGACTGAGTGAGCGCTTGGACGCACTGCCTTATCTGAAACTCATTCTTTTTCTCCCCGTACTGAAATCCTGGAAAAAGTATATGCTTGAAAGTTTCAAATATGCTGGCGATAGCCGCTGCCGAGGGCAGATTTGGGCCAGCAAACTGGTTGATTTGGTTAATACTGCTGATTGAGTCAATTATGCTCCGGTTTATCTGCACGATACGGCGATCTTGCTTGTCAGTCATGATTGACATTAGACTAGCAGAAAAGTGGAATCGGTATCCAACGCGGATTCCCTGCCTGAACCCGGGACTAAGAATACATGAGCGATGATACGCATCTTATATGGACAAACCTTGATAGCCAGATCAGTTATGATGCTGGGCTTTTCCGTTTGGTAACCTCCAGGCGTCAATCCCCGGGAGGCAGGGAGGCGTCTTTTATCTCTGTGGATTCACCGAATTGGGTTACAATTATTCCGGAGCTTATTGATGAAAGCGGACAGCGCGGGTTTCTGCTGGTAAGACAGTTCCGGCACGGAACACAGAGAGTTGGGCTGGAATTCCCGGCCGGAGCCATTGATCCCAACGAAAGTGCCCGGGATGCGGCCGCGAGAGAATTGCTGGAGGAGACCGGTTATAAGACGGCGAAACTGGTCGAACTTGGTTCGGTGAGTCCGAATCCTGCCTTTATGGCAAATAAAACCTACACTTATTTCGCCAGAGGTCTCACCAGAACAGATAGACAGCACTTAGACGAACATGAGATTCTCGATGTGCAAAATCTCTATGAGTCTGAACTCGAAAAATCCATTGGTTTGGCACCTTTTGACAGCGCGATAACAATTCAGGCCTGGTTCTTTTACCTAAGATGGATGGGTAGAGTATAGTTCAAGGTTCAAGTCATGTGTATTGCAGCGATGCAGAGTCGGTAGGCTTGGCAGGAAAAGGGTGGGCAGACCTCTGCCTTGTTTGATTACCGGCCATTGGGGATGCTCGAAGGCTGAACGGGAAATGGCTTGAATGCCGTTGAATTGTGGATCAATAGGTCCTAAGTTTGATTGCTTACCCATAATAATCTCTTTGCAGCTACAAGAGATCATAGTTCCAACTGACATTGCTAACTGAGGAATTATTGCAACAATGTCTTGTCCAAACATAGTATGAAGATAATCAACAATTGATTCGGTCGCTGCTACCCGGCCGCCTGGAGTATGAAGTATTAAATCCAGACCTTTACTTCTATCTAAATTATGAATTGCTGCCATAAAAGCATTCTTATCGTTGTCGTCAACTTCGACACCGCCAACGCCCTGCCTTTGAAGCCATCCAGAGTAATAGCAGATAACATTTCTCCTACGTTTTTCCTGGAGTTCTTTAAGGTATTTCCGTCTGATGAAGTCCAACGCGTCAGCTCGCTTACACTCTTGAATTTCTTTTAGAACTTGATCCCAACTCGGCATTATTTCTACTCTGGCTTTTCTATAGAACTACTGCCAGAGATTGTGTAGAAATGACCTTCGTAATCTAAGTTAGAGGCACGCTTCAATTTTCCAGTACAATCTTCTACGCCGTCATATTCTTGTTCATCGACGGAGATTTCTAACGTCTTAAAGACTTGTCGGATTTCTTCCAATCTCTCTTCAGACAAATAGTCTAATGTGTTAGTTTTTTTGATTTCTGCCAGAATCATCATCTCCGTGAACTTACAAATAGTTTTCGGCTATTTCAAGGTAACATTCAACCTATGCGTATCGAGTCGAGACGTTAGGGAAAAATCACCACAAGATTATGCAAGTGGGGTTATATGACGTGATTTATTGTGATTTGAGCCGAGCAAACTAAATGAACTCCTCGAAGCTAAGTTATCAAAATTAGTTAGCTAATTAGAAAAACTCAAAAACCATGCTAATGGTCTTCGGTAATGGTGGAGGTGGCGGGAATCGAACCCGCGTCCGGTGAGCCGGCAATAGCATATCTACAGGTTTAGTCGGCCGGTAAGTTTTCGTTCGTGGAACGGTGGCCAACTGCCTTCCACGTCTTATCCCGATCAATGTCTCCAGATATCATCGGGCTGACACCCAGATCAGTTCTGGTTTATGTCGGAGTTACCAGTCCTCAGAACTGCGTACTGAGACTCCGTGACTACTTTTTTTTATGCAGCCAAGGCGAGAGCGTCGTCGAATTCGACGATTATCTCATCATTATTTTTGGCACTTGAATGTGCGCTAGTTTTAGGAGTTGGCGCTCCACCTGCAATACTACCTCCTAATCTCCCCGTCGAAACCGGGGCACCCCCAAAAGAAGCACAATGCCCTAAATCAGTCTGTCTGTCAAGCAAAAAGTTGGCGAAATATTCGGAACCTAAGTCAGATTAGCTAATTCAGCTAATTCTAAAATCTCCATCTGGCATAGAGAGTCAGTCCACCCCTAACCATGGCTATGGTCCTCCCTGGCTGAACCGTGGTGCCTCTTCCGTTGGATCGGGTGTTCCAGCCGGCAAATCTCCTGCCTCTGGGAGGGGTGATGCCAGCAGGCAGGGCTGCCGCCGTCACATTTTGGCCGATTGTGTAAGTATTGGAATCTGCTGGGGCAGAGCCGCCGGTTCCGCCATTTAAGTTGTAGGTTACTGAATATACGGTGGCCCATTTGGCATAGAGAGTCAGTCCGCCCCTAACCATGGCTATAGTCCTCCCTGGCTGAACCGTAGTGCCTTTTCCGTTGGATCGGGTGTTCCAGCCGGCAAATCTCCTGCCTCCGGGAGGGGTGATGCCAGCAGGCAGGGCTGCCGCCGTTACATTTTGGCCGATTGTGTAAGTATTGGAATCTGCTGGCGCGGAGCCGCCGGTTCCGCCATTTAAGTTGTAGGTTACTGAATATACGGTGGCCCATTTGGCATAGAGAGTCAGTCCGCCCCTAACCATGGCTATAGTCCTCCCTGGCTGAACCGTAGTGCCTCTTCCGTTGGATCGGGTGTTCCAGCCGGAAAATCTCCTGCCTCTGGGATGCGTGATGCCAGCAGGCAGGGCTG
>Ga0209781_1000370_pt1 | contig 11408 bp, 8 predicted proteins | sample WorMetHERISLAND1_3_FD_187386 | JGI IMG/M metagenome (GOLD analysis project Ga0209781, IMG submission 187386) | Marine gutless worms symbiont microbial communities from Max Planck institute for Marine Microbiology, Germany - Olavius albidus HERON... | ecosystem: Host-associated > Annelida >...
ATTGATGTTGATCTCCTCATCGTCAACCAGCTATGCACCGATCTCAATTTTTCCCAATTTTTCAGTTTTTAGCCCCCAAAAAATTATTCGGGGCCTACCCCCATTTGGGTACGACGTTGAAAACTACATTTTCCCCCCTATCGTTTGGTAAAAGTTTCATGAAAAGCTGTTCAACCATTCCCGAGAATGGTTGTCTCATATTTATGCACTTCGTTGTGGCGAACGGAATTAAAGCGACAAAAGCAAAAAAAACGGACTGTAAAACATAAACGCATCCTCGCCACCTAGCGGCGCGGATGCGTAAATTACCTCTGCCAGCCCATTATCTGTCGGACTGTCAAATTTAGTGAACATATCTTAAACCATGGCAGAGCTATTATGACTGAAAAATTTCAGTTCACGGCGGTTTTGACCTTGAATTTTGACACTCATCTCTCAAAAGTTAATAGTGACAGTTGGCGCAGATGCTCAATATCTGAGCCAAATGAACCAACCAACCAACCAACCAACCAAACAAACAAACAAACAAACAAACAACAAATTTGTCTGATCACAATACCTCCTTGTGGAGGTAACTACATCTACCACTACAACTACATATCAACCACGGCACTAAAAGTTAGACCACCGGAACCTTTAACTTCATCATATACTGCAGCTATGATGGACACACAACATTTTCACAGTCACACACTGTATGTTATTTACATGCTATTCACACGAGAAGCAACAAGTCAAGGATGCAGACATATATAAGTGGAAAATAAAACAGATTAATTCAAAACAACTTGGAAAATTCAGCATCACAGAAATGGAACGAAGTGTTATCAGTCTGCAAAAGATGGAAAAAAACAATGCAGTACACAAATAAAAGAAAAATTCGAGAAAGCACATTTTCTTGTAATTATTTTATTATTTCACAGTACAGACAAAGATTGTTGAAACATATGGACATCAGATGAATGCGTTTCCTGTACAGAAGCATTGTGTGATACGTACTGGGTGAAATTGTCTTCTGGTATAGCACCGGCAGCATCAATATCTGTGGCAGGTTGTGCAGCAGGTGGGGCAGCAGGTTTCTCCATCTCACCAACGACGTCTACAAGCAGTCCTGCTTGTGTTGTTCCACCGCCAACTACAGGCTGAGTTGCTGGCGATTCCTCGGATGCCTGTCCATTTGATGGCTACAACCCACACATATACACATCCAAGATTAACAGGGTAGTGAAAATCAGCCCTATACCCATCCCACCCCCTAGAATTCTTCTCATCCCCACACCACCCCCATAAATCTGACTACCATCCCCACCTAATCCCCTCAAAACAATCCCAATCCCCACTCCTATCCCCAATTTCCCACCCTGTATTTGACCACGAGATTTACAACCTATGATTTTTTTCCTTTCTTTCAACGCAACTTTACAACTGACACATATGATACATTAATTCACACATCTAATCTCGCTCATCTGAGCCGGAAAGCAGCTACCAGCATTTGTCCCACGTATTCCCAGCCTTCCCTATATACTTCTCTTACGTCTTTCCAAATGAACATGGTACAACTATTACACTATATAAATTCATTACAATACAACCAGGGTCTGCGTGATGCGACAGTCTAGTGGTTTGCGTGTTTGACCAGCAAATGCGAGGTCGTGGGTTCGAATCCCACTGGCTGCGGGTGGTCGTGTAGCAACTGTGGGCCAGTTGCTCTTTGCACCCTTGGCCTGGGCTTACTCAACCCTCCATCCTTTTGGGGTCGGTAAATGAGTACCGGCTATGGCTGGGAAGGTATAAGGCAGGTATGTGCATTGTGCAACGCTGCTTGGTGCGTGCCATGTACCTGAGTGCCTCTGTGGTGGCAGTGTCTACTTGAGGTGCTATAACAAGTGCTCGACCTTTACCTTTACCTTTTTAAAATTTTCTACTGATGTTTGTTTTGGCAATTGCTGATACCTTTCTTAGAATGATCTTGCTGACTTTTGTTTGCAAACAGCATTTCAGCAGTTGCTGAAACGTCAGTAGAATAAATCGTACTCTAATAATTTTATACAGTTTATTGTGGTTCAGCCTATAAGCGTTGTTACAGTTCTTTTTCTTCCTTTCCATCAATGCGAATCTGCACGTCCATTTGATCATGCTCATCTGAACTTGATGACATCCCCAAAATGGGTGGCTCGACCAACTCTGCAGGGACACTTCATGATCTTTGGAGACATGCTGTCTCACATGAACACTTGGGGTGATGCTACGGTCCTCACCAACTATGCATTAATGATGACAACATCAGAGCTGGCAAAGCCAGCAGCCGCAACAAACAACGAGAAGATCAAAGTGATATCTCACCGTTGTAATCTGTTTCGGAGGCTGCACTGCGCCGTTATCAGCCGCTCCAGCAACATTTGATGCACGCGGCTCAATCGTGTTGTTGGCAACCTTGTCCGGACGCTTCTTCTTCAGCTTCGCAAGTATCGACGACTCGCGTTCCGGGAATGGCGGCATCTCTTCAAGAATTGTCGCCTTTATAAACACGACACATACAACTAAAACAGATACACATTACACGAGCAGACGAATTAAGACAGATTACAGGTATGGGGACACCTGGAGCAGTGTTTGTGCACTTTTGTCACACTATCAACAGTATCAAAAGCACTTGGTTGACAGAGATGCAAGGGTATCATCAGCTCATGCCAATCAGCTGCCACCTGCAAGATTGTAAAGCTCTCCTGGATCTGTGTTGCCTCATAAAAGAAGCTACAGCAAGTTATCGGACTTTACCCTTTACTCTTCTACAGGCATTAATGACAAAGTACAAACTAGAATGTCGAATGCTGGACACCTCTGCCATAATAATGTGTCCTTGACCTTTGACCTACTGACCACAAAAGCTAACCAGTTCATTTTTGTCCCAAGATGCAGAAGTTTGGCGAAAATCCATCGATAGATACTGGAAATATCGCAGAAATACATAGTATCAGATGCAAGGATGCACTGACTGACACATGGACGGAAGCACGCAAAACATAGAGCCTTTGGCCGAGGCTTAACAACAGTGCTGAAAGACAGAGAAACATAGGGACCTGCGAATCGGCCGTTTGCGTTCGAATCGAATCTCGAATCGAATCGGGCGTTAAGATTCGAATTTGAATCAAATTTCGAATCGAATCTTTTCAACTCAAACGAATATTAATTATTAAACTCAGTCATTACAAATGAAGCAAAAGAGATGTGCGGAACTACATATTCTTCATTACAATCCTCATACACATTAAATAACTGATGTATGATCACTGATAGAGCTAGCGAGTCTGTATACTGTACCACTAAGCGCCGTTAATGGTTTGAGTCATTTGACTAAGCTTTCAACGAGCAAAGGAACAGGCACAGCCGATTCGATTCAAAAATTTTCGAATCGGCGAATCCCTTCAAATCAAATCGAACTGGATGACCGATTCGAATTTGAATCGAATCTCGAAGCTTGACAGGTCCCTAGAGAAACAGTCGGAGATTCCCACAGAAGCCAACGACTGTAGATGAAATAGCATACAGTGAATAATACTGACCAACACGTCAATGGAGGCAACATTACTCAGCTGGATGTATTCAACGGCTCGTTGCTGTAACTCCACGTCGGCACTGCGTAGGTGATTCTCAGCACGCAGCATCTACCAGCACAAATCAACTACATGATTCCACTTTATCTGCTCTAAGCAATCACTGGCAATACGAACAATGCAGAACAGTCAATGTTGTTATAGCTGTCACTATACTGATTTTAATCACTACGCAACAATTTATCATCCAAGTGTCATTCAATTTTTACAGAGTATTGCAGATCATCAAATTTACAACATTTCCAAGTCCAAACAAACCACAGGACAGTGTTTGCCGGTTGTGAGAGAATACATAGATTCAGAATAAATGCAAAGGAAAGTTAAGGGGACAATTGGTGGAATGAATGAATAAATGAATGCACACATTGATACAGTGCCAGTTCTCAGAGGCATGAATTTCACTGGGAAAGTGTCCATTAAAATACTGTGTGTGGCTTTGTACAAATCTTAAATTTTACCGAAAACTCTTCAACAAATACTAGGCAAACACTGTCTCGTCACCTCCAGTATTTGTGGTTTTATTTCCTGGAACAGGTTGATGAACTTGACGTAAGTTGAGAGTAGAAGTTGCCGAGTAGACATGCTGCAGTGATAGAACTTGGAATGAAGAAGTTCAAACTGGGTCAACGGACTACAAACCACACAGATATCCACGTTTATTCATGCGAATGCAGATAGATACAAATCTACAAATATAAAAGTACAAGAAATGTAATCCTAAGCAAAAGTACTCCAGATGCACAGATGTTGCCAAAATGTTCTTTAGTTACATTCCTGCCTTGTTAATGAATGTCACAACAAGAATTACATTTCTGTCTTGTTAATGAATATCACAAGAATTACATTCCTGCCTTGTTAATGAATGTCACAACAAGAATTACATTTCTGTCTTGTTAATGAATGTCACAACAAGAATTACATTCCTTCCTGTCTTGTTAATGAATGTCACAACAAGAATTACATTCCTGCCTTGTTAATGAATGTCACAATAAGAATTACTATCAAATAACAGTATGAAGTTTGTTAAAAACCAAAATTTCTCTGAATCTCTACAGACGATTAACAATTCAGCTACACTAAACAGCACAAGGACACACTGTCACTGCTTCGAACATTTAACCAGTTTAACAATTATCACAAAAATTACTTTATTTCACTTCATGATATGGCACATCAAGCTGCATGTAATGCTAGCTCAAGTTGTAGTCTAAAATTGAACATCTACATATGCAATTTATTGCCTACAAACATACATACCGATGGATGCTTACAAAAAATACATGTACACATAAGCAAGAAACTCAAACTTACCCCGATCTTGGGTCGCCAGCAATCAGATTACCAAACTCCCCAAGTATATAGCCTCCAACCTTCACCATATTCTCATGACAAGCTGGCGCCTGCAGTGCCTACAGAAATAGCCCACTACGTAAGACTTACTACTAATAGCAATGCTATCATGTGTCATCAGTGTATATTAAGTATTAACATTCCACTTTGGAGATGTTTCACGGTTGCAGGCCTGAAACTGTGGAATACGCTGAGGTGAACTTACATCAGTTGTGAGCAGTTTCAGTGTTTGTTTAAGACTTTTGTCCGGGAATGAGACTGCAGTGGAATGAGTGCATTATGACTGATCACTAAATTGTACCTTTTGAAATTATCCTCCGTACTCACTTACTTACTTACTTAATAATATTCAGCAATAAAATCACAATTTCATAGCACACTGTCATCGGTATTTCATGCCAATACATGCAACATAATCTTTTTTCCACCCGGAATGACAGTAATGCTGGATATATAAAACTCATATCACCATGTGCATGAGTGTGACAGCTTGATACAAGACAGCTGGGGGGAAGTGGAGGCGGCATCAAAAGACACAGCTGGATAGAGACAAGTGATCCATGGCCTATGTTCTACTAACAGCAACAAGGCATACGTCAAGTAAGTCGAGTCACAACAAATGATGCTGGCTGACATACCTCAAACACAGTCTTTGCAGCATAGCCCTGCACATCGTCTCTGTTGACTACAATCTGAATAACTCTATACCAAACCTACACAACACGCCCAACCAGCCAAGTCAAATATCTTTGGTGTTTGTGTATCACATACTTCGTTACACCAGTCAATATCAGGTGACATTTGTATAATGTCAATGACTGACTGTTTTGGTTGATTAAAGCTAAATATGGAAGTATGAATAGTTCTGAGAGGAAAATATTTTAGACATATCCTAGGAGATGGTTCTTTTAGTCCACGAGTGAACTAATATTATTAATATGCAGCAACATCAACAAAAAAACAACTTAACTGAAGAAAACAAAAAATGGCTTACTTCCGTCAAATATAATTTCAGTAAAAATGTTCATGCTAACTTTTCACATAAAATGTTGAAGTTGACATCTAAGAACATTTGTTCAATTTTATACTATGCACTCCCCCTATTCTAGAGAAAAAGAAATCCTTTGTGTGCACTCTGCAGCAATAGAACAATGTCTGCAGAATGCCATTTGTGAAGCCAGTAATGACTAAGAGGTCTGAGTAAGAACTGAAATTACATTATCTGGGCAATGCTCCATCATGTAACCACTGATACCATGGCCACTGCCTACTTCTGCAAAAAAAATTTAACAGAAAAATGACCAAATGCTCAAGAAGATGCTGTTTCTTAATTGTGTCAGTATAAAAGACAAAAACACTCTTGACTGCATGTTTAAATACAAAAAATATCAATCACATAGTATGAGGTTACCTCCTCACTAACGTGGTCTCCAGCAATGCGGATCAGGTGCAGTATTGTGTCCACATACCAAGTATAGTCACTTGCATATTTCTCGGCTAAAATGGCCACTTTCAACACCTGGTATACAAGACGACGACATACATAGAGACCAATGAAAACTAGCTCAGTGAAATCTCATCATAATAATGACAATAACATTATACAGTAATAAAAGATACACAGATGAATCACTACTGGTTAATTACAAGTAACATTCTTACGGCAACCTATAACATGCCAAATATAGTACTGAAGATCCAAGGAACATTATGGACTGATGCATATTTTGGAGGGAAGGATGTTGGAGAAAATGATAAAAGAAGAAGAAGGTTACTGATGACAGACAACTTATTAGTAGTGCTGTGCGAATAGTGTGTTTCATTTTGAACCGAATCAAATCGAATAGTTCAGCTGTTATTTGAAATTTTGAACCGAATCGAATAGTTATCATTGGTCTCAAAAGTCACTAGTAGTAAGTACTTGTTAAATAAATTCAACTGTTTTTATGGCACTGCACTATTGTGGTTTCTGTTGTAGGAGTTTCGATACTTGGTGGGCCATAATAATGGGCCAATACAGACTTCAAGGAGATACAAGACCTGGACCATTGTTAACAACAGATTTTGTTGATTGCTAGGCATGGTTGCTAAGGTGAAAAATCGGCGTCATTCTGTTAAATAAGAAATCAGTGACGGTAGGTATTCCAAAATTTCGAATAACTGTGCTCGTTTCGAATCGAATACTGAAGTAACTATTTGATTCGATTCAAAATTTCGAATATTCGCACAGCACTACTTATTAGAAAAGAAGAATTATACAGATCTGAAGAAAGTAGATGAAGACAGATCACTTGGAGTACAATAAGAAGAGACTGTTATTAACCTGCTCAGTGAGCAGATAACAAAAGCGAGAGATAACATGCCAAAAGGAATCAATAAATATACAGTAAACAGTACAGAACAATGTGGCAGCTCACCATCTCCTCTCGTATGGCGTAATCTGCGGTCTCAAGATAGAGCAGCATCTCTGCAACGATCGTTTGCACGTTGCCACGGCCACACATGGCATAGAGCAGATCAACGGCACGCTGACGTACGCTAATATCACGCTCCGTCTAGCAACACCAGCCAGATTTCTTTTACATAAAAGAGTAAAAGCATCCAATAACTAACTAGGTCACTGCCATGTTACTGCCATAATGGATGTCAGCAACTGGGATAAAAGCATACAAGTTAACTGTAAGTCGGCGTATTACCACATCCGGGCTATGCATCACATTCGCCCTGCCATCACCGAGGACATGCCGAAGTCCATTGCCTGTGCTCAAGACTTGACTACGCCAACTCTGTTCTGCTTGGCGTATCATCAAAGAACGTCACCCGTCTTCAACGTGCGGCGTGCGCAGAACGCTGCCGCTCGGGTCGTCGTCTGGGGCTCCAGGCAGAGATCAACAAACTCTTGTTGACTTACTTAAACAGTTACACTGGCTCCCCGTCGAGTGGCGCATCAAGTTCAAGATCGCCTGCATTACCTACAAAACCATATCTACCACCCAGCCTGCCTACCTCTATTCATCCCTGAAACATTACCTTGTGTTCGTCTGACTCTAAATTGTTGTTCGTTCCCTGTGTCTGCACATGTTTCGGTTCTCGCAGCTTCGCTGTTGCCATTCCAACATTTGGATTTTGGAACTCTCTTCCTCTGGCCATTCATGGTAGTGTCTCCACTTACAGTTTTCGGTGCCAACTCAAAACTTTCTTCTATAACTTTGCTTTTTGGCCTTCTTAACGCCCCACTCCACCCAGCGCCTCAGATTCAGCAGGTCTCTCGCTGACATTGTGCGCTCTACAAATTTACTTACTTACTTACTATTTATGTCCTTAGTGCCCTTGCCCAGATTCAGTGTTCTGAGACGTGGGCTTGCCATTCAGGTACAACACAACATCTACTAACTAACTACAGTAAATAAAGGAAGTTGACTGCTGCCTCTGATATCAACAAATCCCCAAACACTGAACAGACAGACTGATAGCAGCAGTGAACAAATAAACAATCACAATGTTAATGATGACAATGCTGCCACTCTGTAGCAGATGCCATACTGCCAACATTTAGCTCAACCATCACATTCATCCTTTCTTTATATTCCTGTCACTTTCCATTTCTCAATCCCCCACCTTGAAATGGCACCCTTTGAAAGGGAAGGGTGTGGCGGTGATATGACAGACTCTCCACTTTAGGGTCGGAGTCAAACAAACCCCAAACCACCAACGTGATTTTCACGTTCAATCCCAGCCCTCTGATGGACACCTTGTTGATGCATGCTGTGGCAGAGTGAATATGGAAGCTATCTTTAGCCTTGAATTAAAAGTCTTGAATTAACAGTTACACTATGCTATCTGAATTGTATTTGTCCCAGGAAAACACTGATCGGGACAGAAGACAACTGGATCAAAATATGGAAAGTCCCGGGAAATACCAGATGGTTTGCGACCCTAATGTCATACCACTCCTGTACCACTCCTGTGTCACTGGCTTAAGAATAATACACAATCTACATGTACCATACTATTGCGGCTCACCTTCAGAGCGGCAATGACAGTATCCTGGTGTTTCTTCACAGCATCGTGAGAAAACTCCGACGCCGCAAGTAGACACATACTCTCAAGAGCAAGGTATCTGCAACAATAGAACAGATTATCATCAGTCAAACTGTTTCTGAATGTAACTCATACTTGAGAGATTCCAGTCTGCACATCAAATATGTCAGTTGCCGTACTTTTCACTCAAATATTCACCCGTTTCTAAACATGTTTATGTAGCAGTATAATTATTATTAATAAATAATACTGCTAGTGTTGAGTTCTGCCTAACAGACAGATCTTCCAAAGAGTTAATCCAGGTTAGGTCGTGTCCCCAAAAAGTACATTTTTTGAACTGTTACATCAGCACTTCTCATGGGCCAGATGCCCCTTCCTATCATCCAGTGAACAGCCTACAGACATTGAAGTGTTGTTAATAATAAACAAAAATACTAACGTTTACAGAGATATATTTAACAGGCAGTCTTTACTCACTAGTAGCAATTTATTATCAGTGTTTTATTCTATGATCAGTCTCTCTTAACTGTCCCTTATACAAATCTCACAACAGGTCAGCACACTTTCTCCTATTCATCTACTGTGATCTGGAATGTCGTCCCCGAATCATAGTGTAGCACAGTAGTGTGTAACACTGCTGTAAAGGCAAAGATCAAAGTCAATGGAAAACACCAGACTTTGGGTACCCAAAGCCCCCAAACCCTTTGACCAATCGACTTGAAAATTGACCTTGGTGATTATGTTGGCATAACCTCACATGCCAAAAAGTGAAAATCGTCCCCGAATGGCCGCCCCAGCATAGGGGTGAAATGTCATACTGCATAGTGCATTCAATTTCGTTTTATTTGTATATTTGCGTTACAGAAGCTCTGACCATAAATACATTCAAGCGCCACTTGAAGCTAAAGCTAAAATCATTTTTTACTTTCATTCCCTTGCCTGGTAATCTCTGCCACCTAGGGAGAGTCTGAACCTCTGACATGAGCCATGCTCGACTGTGCTACAAATTTATGTATGTACGTCACTTAGCAAAGTGACAAGAGCAGTAGCAGACCGAAGATTAGTCTCTCGGTGCTGCAGAAACTGTCCAAGCTGGTTGCACGCTCGGACCAACAAGTTGGCGTCACAGTCCATGTGGATTACAAGGTTGATCGCTTCAAACAGAATTGCATTCTTTGCATTGGAATGTTGCACTTTCTTTGACTTCGGCGGCTCCTGTGCCTTGTTCAGTATTGTCTCAATGCACTCAGTGAGCCGGTTCCTGACAGTGGGATCGTCTAAAAACATCCATCGGAAAGTATTAAGAAAATATTCTCCCTCTACTGGAATTGTTTCTTACAAACACTGTATACATGGCTGAGAATCATTGCACTGATATTTGCATTGCCACGGTGCCAACAAGCTCACCCCCTTTGTGACACTTGGAGCTGGCATGTGTTAAATTAACATCATGACCCATATCCTATGAATGCCAGCTCAGTCAGCACAGTCAAGGAATGCAAAACTTGGGCTCAGCAACAACAAATATTGCCTCAGATTCGGCCTCTGCCTCAGATTCGGGCTCTGGCTGACACTGTGCACTTGAAGATCGATTTACTTACTCCAAAGATTGAAATATAAGAGTACGTTAACAATAATCTTTACATAATTACTATGCCAGGAGGTGCTGTGATCCACTGTTTGTTGGTTAGTTGCTTGATTAGTAACATCTGGCCACCGGTTGTAATGGCAGGTGACCAGCCAGCGAATGGGCGGGTGCAAGTGGGCGGCTTAGCATGTGCCTGGCTGGCTGAGGTTTGCACACTACGAATGCTTTTTCTAGTTAATAATTATTAATATTAACAAAAAGTGTTAACATTCTAATGGCCATTGGTCTGGGCATTTCTCCTCAATGAAGCTATTACTATTATCATTATTATCATCAAAATCTTCATTACCTCCGCAAAGAAGGAGGTTATGTTTTCACTTCGGTATGTTTGTCTGTCTGTCTGTTTGTCTGTCTGTCTGTCCATCGGATAACTGAAAAAGTTGTGAACGGATTTTGATGAAATTTCTTGGAGAGGTAGGGCATGGCCCAGGGACCAAGGGGATAAATCATTCAGCAATTCTATTATAAATGCTGGCATTCGGTGGAGGTCTGTGATCTCTGAGTACTTCTAGTTAGAAATATATTCACTGCAACAAGACAACAGTACTGTACCTACCTGCATGCACACAACAAGCAACGTCTTCTTTACAATTAGACAAGAAAGCAATCAAACAGACAAGTAAGCAATCACAAAGTAACAATACAGACAAGATACTGCCAGTCAACACTACAAATGTACAAGTACTCAAGCTCAACTAAGTAGATTTCTCGCTTCGTGCTTCAATACCTGACGGTGGATAATTCTGCATGAG
>Ga0209781_1000371_pt1 | contig 11399 bp, 5 predicted proteins | sample WorMetHERISLAND1_3_FD_187386 | JGI IMG/M metagenome (GOLD analysis project Ga0209781, IMG submission 187386) | Marine gutless worms symbiont microbial communities from Max Planck institute for Marine Microbiology, Germany - Olavius albidus HERON... | ecosystem: Host-associated > Annelida >...
AGACAGACAGACAGACAGACAGACAGACAGACAGACAGACAGACAGAATTACGATCCCAAAGACCGTGCAACGCACAGCGTCGCACAGTAAAAAGTGATAATAAGGAATGGCAGACCGTGATCGCATTGAGGTCCAGTGAACGACGTCATATCACAGTCACAAGTGACGGCGTTCCACTGCTGAACACAGACTCCACCGTTCAGACACACGCTGTCGTTACAACGCGCCGTCGGCTCTGCGTTCATCAACAAACCAATGGGCGCATGAACAATAAATAATTGTTATATTATTTCTTCGTCTAGGAGTTAACTTATAAACAGAATGGTTAGCAGTTTGACTTTAGCAGTAGCATCTCTTACTCTTAGGCATAGGCTACGTCAGGCTGAGGCTTGTTCAGTACTGTGATCGGTGACAGTCTGTAGGCGGATAAACCATCTCGATATGTAGCGAGATATCCGGGTCAACTCAGCCTGGCCATCCCTCCGTGGGCAGGCGCAATGAGTAGTAGCTAAACAGATACAACCGCGCGATGCATTAATCCCGTATCCGTGCTCTGGCAGGGTAAGCTGGTTTCTAGCTGAAAACTAAACGAAACGAAGATCAGCGCCGTCCTATGGGCCATGTGGCTCGAAAGGACTTTGCATTTACTTTTTTGACCCGGGAACTGGTCCCCAACGGTTACCAACGTTGTTGTTGTTCTTGCTCTTGTTGAGCTTTTGTTGTTATTAGATTTTCAAAGTACTAAAACTTTTCTGTTTCTCAACCAATCGTAATTAAACTTCGGCTACAGATTGGTGACAATATTCCTGATTTTCGTACCGTGTCGGATTATTTAAGTTGAGCCCTAATTAATTAGTAAGTAACAAAATGCCGAAAAGCGCCAGGTAGCGTCACCTGGCGAATAGAAATAAAATATATGTTACAACGGCTACGGACGTTGCTGTTGTACTTGTTAACAGACAAAATACATAACATACGACATCAAACTACGGTACAAACTCAGTTGTCCAATGAAATTAACAGTGTTGACAAGGCCAAAACACTCAAGGCCAAGTAAGTAAGTAAGTAAAACGTGGATTTATATAGCGCAAAACATTTAAGAAAACCTCTAATGCGCTGGTCACATTAGTAAACACTAAACAGGATTGTCTTAAGAAACTGTTTAAAACTGTCAGAACCACACGCCGGATCTCTGAGCTCGTCAGGCAGCGAGTTCCAGACCGTCGGACCGGCGATCGAAAACGCCCGACGGCCATAATTATGTGTTCATTGCGTTGAGTCGACAGCGAGGTACGATGAGCTGGTGACGGTTTGCGGAACGCAGGCGAAGCCGAGAAGCGACGTGGGAGGATGTGATGAGATGGTCAGCGAGGTACCGAGGTGCCTGACCATGAAGACAGCGGTACACCATGACACCCATCTTGTGAGTAACGCTCTCTGGCACATCCAGCCAATGAAGATCATCGTGAAGGAGTGACGTCAGACCACGATCAAACTTCCGTGTGTCGCTGACCACACGGGCGGCAGCATTGAACACTCGTTGCAGCTTGTCGGTAACCGTCTTCGGCGCCCATGCATAGACTGCATTGCAATAGTCGACGCGAGACGTAACAAAAGCATGCACGAGAGTTGCCGCTGATCCACCATCGAGTGACTTCCGGATATGACGAAGTGTGGCCAACTGGCCAAGGCCAAGGCAATCCCATAATGCAAAGGATTACGATAGAAAGTAATTTTTCAAGTACTCTTACAAGGCCACGATTGCCCACTGTAAGTAAGTAAGGAACGTGGATCTTGAAATATAATTCACTCCATCACCGTGCTCCAGTCGATGGAAGTTAATGGTGAATTTTGTAGTCTGCCAAGATTTTGACCTTGAATTTTTGGCCAAGGTCAAACCGCTAAGGCCAAGGCCAAGGACTAACATCACTAGAATTAAGCTCAAGTTTGTTGCAGAAATATTACAGTAGACCTATACAGTCAGCGTGCGGGTGAAAACAACTGTCCATTGCTGTTTAGACGGTTAATTCGTTGCTGATCAAAACAAACCTTCACAGCCTTCAACGATGTCGTCAAGAAACTCGTCGTCGATATCTGCACGCCTCTCGCTCAATCGCCAGTCGTCGCCGTTCAGTGTGATTGACGCAAGGCAGCCCTGGAACCCATCCGGACGACGCCGTCGGCTGCCACGCCGCCCGTAGCGGTGATGTGTTGCCAGTCCTCCGACGTGCAGGTCGTCGTTTGGTAGGTCGAAGTGAACGGACCGCGAGTCAGGCAGTTCGTCGATGCTCGTCTGGCCGTCGACGACGAGCAGTTGACGGCGGACGGTCGGTCTCAGGACGGACACGGTGTGCCAGGAGTTGTCGTTGAGAGGCAGCGCGAGACGGTCAGCCAGCACCCGGACACCGCTGCCGACGTCGAACACGTAGTGGACGTGTCCTGAGACCAGCTGGATCGACAGGAAGTCGCCGCCGTCGTCGTTGCCGCCGCCGTAGATCATCAACGCGTCGTTCTGCGTGGTTTTCACCTGCCAATCAACAGGTGCGATTAGTCAATCAACATCCAGGTGAGATCTGTCTCCGTCTCGTCACTCTCCAGGTTTGACAAAATTACATCGTAGACATGAAAAAGGTGGGTGCTGTGTGTTGTTACTTTTATTTTTACGATAACTATGGCAAATCTAGACCAATTATCTAATAACTGTTTCACTGTTGCATTCAGAAATTAACTGAAATTTGAGCGATTTCCTTACAACTTTACAGCAGAGTCACTTAAAACAGTGCCAAGCGATCGTTTTATTCGTCTACTGTGTTGATTTCTCGTTCGTAGCCTATATCTATGAAAGATATCTATATCTATGAGATCTGTCTCTGTCTTATCACTGTCCAGGTTTTGCAAAATTACATCGCAGGAATAAAAAGGTGCTATATACCTTGGCAAATCTAGACCACTTTTAATAACTGTTTGACTGTTGCATTTAGAAAATGAACTGCATGTGAACTTGAGGATATCCGTTGTCCCACTATACCTTGCAAAATTTGAGCGATCTACTGTACAATTTTACAGCATGTGTTCAAAGTGTCCGTCGTTAGCCAATAGCATGCGCACACACGAATCAAGCACTATAGTCAATGGACGCGTCGATGATAAATATCATTCAATGCTGTGCCAATTGTTTTGCAGGCAGTGTCGTAAAATATCGCAATGATGTCACATTGCCATCAGCAACACGCAGAAGAAACCAATTAATTATTAATTAATTAATAATATGTCAAACAGAAACGTCTGACTTGCAGATTATTGTATCTATCATGTATGACAAGTTGTACAGTTAGACAATCAAACTTCGTAAAGTTAAAGTTAAAGTTATAAAGTTAAAGCCGAATAAAAGCCCTCGACGACAACTCGTCCTTGAGCTGGGGCGTCACCTGCCATATGGGATCACACAGTGTTACCTGCCACCCGACACAAGTGAACGCGCCCCGCCTTAACCCCAGCCAGTAAGCTGGTACTCGATTTACCTACCCCGGATGGATGGAAGGCTGAGATGACTTAGGCTACCCGGCAATATGCACCGGCCGGGAGTCGAACTCGCGATCTTTCGGTCACGAGTCCGACGCCCTAACCACTACACTACCGAGCCACCCAAGTGTACCGATACGGCAACAGATTTGAGGCGAGATGATAACTTAGGTTGAATTCCAGCTGTTCAGGAGTTCAGCAAAGGTGAAAGAGCTATTAAGTTTGGTCTATAAATATGCCACCAAATTATCGTCAAAATAAAATGGCACACAACCGCGAACCTTTTTATGTCCAACATAACTTACTGACAAGGGTGGCAGTTTCAGGAAATTACTAATTACCTCCGATCGACACCCATAGCCACTAATTCTGATTTCATTTAGGCTAATGAAGTTTGTTATCAAGTGAAATTTGTTAAATTAATCTAAGTGAGAATTGCTTTTGGATCTTGCTTCGAAGAACCGCTTGTGCAGCTTTAAAATTCTCTTAAAATATCTCCAGTGAGTAATACGACAATAATATACTTGTTGTCTATATATACCTTGAAGCTGATATTAAACGTATCATATAGTCGAACTTTGGCAACTAGGTATGCGGCAGCGGTCCTAAATGTCATCGGAAACAGGATGCTGCCAGCCGTCGATGAATTCTTCCGATGCAGCCGCTGCCCACGACGGCTGTCGCTGAAGTCATCTCCATCTCTGTTGAAAAGAGTTCGCCGAAGATCACCTGTATAGCGACCAATAAACACTGCAATCTCTTCTAACGCGTGACGTCAAATGTATCTGCCAAACAGTTATGTTTTGTCCCAGTTTGTTTTGTGACCGGTTTATCTGTCAGCCACATTACTAAGAAAGTTACGAGTGAATTTTCTTGAAAATTTTGCAAGGGGTAGGCCATATGCAACAAGAAACAATCCATTAGATTTGAGTGCGATTCAGACCTGGTAATTTTTCACGTTGTTTAAAATTGCGAAAATACGGCAGTACGTGCATTCTAATTCTCACGCATGTAATCACGACAGCGACTCGCCTCGATTAAATACTGCGTTGCGCGTTTGGCGTCTTGCCGATTATGAGCACTAAGTAAGCCTTAGTGGCGTGTACTCTAGCTAGATAACTTAGATTATCAGCTTATTGTGTTTCCGTTCTTCTTGAAATAAAACATCTTATCTGCCGATTGTTGGGTGGCGTGTTTATCTGACCTATGTCTGTATTTCTGAATGATTAAAGATGTCGTGTGGTCTAATTAGCAAGTACATTCTACACATGTATCGGCTTGTTTCCAATGCATTGACATCGGCGTTTACAATAACCAAGCTGACACCGAGCAACATTTACGACGATTGCCGCGACGCCGAACGATTGCGTACGTCGAAATTGCCGGATTTCATTAATTAAACCGGACGCCATTTGACGGTAATACCGCTGGTCCCGTGCAGGATCCGGTGAATGGCGATGGGCGTCGATCGGCATGCAGGTGTAACCGTTCCACAAAGGTCGCAGCCGTTCGATATGGCGCCGAACGACCGGCCAGCCTTGATTTGTTCCACTTCAAATGGCAGCCGGCAACGCGCATCAGCATCAACACAATTGCATCGGCGCGGATTTGCTGCGCGACGGAACCGCGTGAGCTCTAAATCCGACGTACAAGTTCGCCGAGATTGGCATCGAACAGACAACCGGTTTCAGCGGCCGTTCGGTGGTTTTTCATCCAGCATCACCTCAGCATCCGGATGAACATCCTATCAACATCCGACGTGAAATCGGGTCTGGATAATGCCGACAGAACGTCGCCGGTTCTCAGCATGCACGTATATACACAGCACATTCAAATTGATCCTTTTTTGTAAAGCTTCTGTCCTATCTAATCTAAGCAAATCCTTGACAGTCACCGTATAAATGGCTGTGATAATGCTAACTTGTATCGTCTCGTATCGATGTCTACAGAGAAACGCAGACTTTAAGAGCCTCTATGTCCTCATCCTTGTGACACACGTCAGAAGTTCAGAACAATAAGACTTTACTCAAATTGACACACATTGTGACAATATCTTTTGTAAATATATGTAACTACATTGTTAGACATGTTTTTTAGTTAGGGTTAGTTAAGTTTTCTTTTCTGTTTTCTTCTACCATTTTATGGTGAATAAAATTGTCTACTTCACATAGTTAAAGAAACAGGCACAATAATGTGTTTTTTTTCTTCTCGAAGCTATGTAGAAAGTTCAGCGAGATATTTATTGCCAATACCAATAGGCCTATACTATAGGGGTCTGCGGCTAAACAGTTTTTACTACCCGACCCGACCTGACCCGCGGGTATACCCGTTAACCGTAGTAGTCCTATACCAAGATCTTCGGGTTGAAAATCAATGAATATATTCAACACGATAGTTAGAGAGCATGGTATTTGTACTTGTAGCTACTGTAAATACTGAGTAATTATAATTAACACATATCTCATTCTTTTGTTTCCAACACACATCACATCATTCATTATACAGGGTGTGTGAAATGTGAATAGAAATCAGAAAGTCCTCAAAGCTGAGACTATACTGAAAATTCGGCCTACAGTTGAAAGAAGTGAAATAGGCCTATCTTGAATTAGACAGTAGCGCACCATTAACTAACTAAACTTGAGACTTGATTACGCCATTCAATAACACACAGTAGGCATACAGCTCGCAGTTCTTAGGCAATCGACCCTTTGGGTTTGTTAAGTGATCTGAGAAGCAAAGCCAATAGTTCGTCCAAATGCTCTGGATCTAAGGTCGTTCTCGGGTCAGTCATCACATGTCCAGCTGCACTAAACGCTCGTTCGCTCTTGTTCTGCGACGCCGGAATCGAATACACTTCTAGCGATGAGTGCCAGTTTCGGGAAGCGAGTGCGATGCGACTTCCAGAAAGCCAGAGGTGCTCCCGTACTCGAAGTCGAAATTTGTAGTGGAATAAGCATCGATTTCATCAGGAGCTGTGGCAGAATTCGTGACTAGTAATTGTGTAACTTGGGAACTTTTTCACGGGTAAAAGCGGGTATACTCGTACCCGTGAGGCGTGAAGCATCTACCCGACCCGACCCGTACCCGTGGGTATACAGGTGGGGTCGGGTATACCTGCGGGTACGGGTATACTCGCAGACCCCTAGCCTATACCTATCTCGATTTAACAACACAGTAGGTTTTGAACACGTTTATTTGCACAAATGCAGATACAAGGTAAAAACTACAAATAACAGGTAAAACTACAAATATATAAATATATGTTTTACTGTTACAGCTGACGATTTTACGTATGCCACTGACAAACCAAAAGTTGACGTTTCAATCAATCAATCAATATATTTAATCAATATATTCAAAGAGGAACGACACAGTAGTTTCGATAGGACGAAGTATAGTTCTCGCGCTGTAATATGTTGCGCAAAACAAGTTTCAAAGACGATTCCAGCTAAACACGTAAAAATTTTAAACAAATCTTTTGATGGTGTTTACATAACGCTACGCCATTAGCAGAACGCTGCACATTTGTTAAAGCAGTCTATAGGGCTACTATTCGTGGCGATAACGACGGTCGGTCTATCAAGGAGCCTGCAAAACGAGTCATTATCAACGTCTGTCGTGATGGGTATGTCAATAATGCTGGTAATTGCACGACGTGAGCTGATTCAGCGACAGCGCTGTCTTAATGACCACAATGACGATGCTAGGACCCTGGCGGGAAGGACCGGCAACGCCAGAAGGACAGCGAACCTGATCGACGGTCAAGACCAGCAGTCCGACGCTCCTATGTCCACTGCGTCACGCCGTCACAGGAGTGACTACACTCATAATTCACTGTGATGTAATGTGCCTCTACAGTGGGTGTGACAGTTTGGCTGTACGTATGGTCGAGTTAACACGAGCAATCTGCAGTATTACAGCCGTGACGGCGTTTCATTAGTTGGAAAGCGTCGACCTCGTCCCGCTGACCCTGCAAAGAGTGAAGCGGCGATAGAACCAAACAAACGCCGCCGCCGCCGCCGCCCGTATCAGGCTAGTTACCGCCCGGTCAACTTCGCTCCCTGCCTTGTCCAGGTCTTTGCTGCTCAGCCGGCGGCGGTTTTCCGGCTAAGCGGTTTTGACGCCGTCGCTCGCTGGAAAATCGAGTTAAAGCCGGCGAGAAAACAGAATTAACGATGCGTCAAGAAAAACACGCCGCCGTTACGACGGCAGCAGAGCAGCAGCAGCGTCGACGTCGCGCAGCGTAAATTGGTAGACGATTGACCAGTTAAGTTCATCATACAGTCGCCGTGACAGACTTAGCCTACATGTACGTCAGTTGAAGTAGCTAGCTACAGAACTTCACATCTGCCTGACTGTGACTAGTTCCCCAACCGTCGGCTGATCTGGGCATGTCTGCATACGTGTCTGTGTCTGTTTTTGACGCTCGGAAACTACGGGAGATAGGGTGTTGTTTACTATTGGGAGCCTATAGGAAGGTGGCCAGGTAGAATCGATTGGTGACGTCACTTATAACGTCATGTGACCCGATGACGTCATAGCAGTGATGTGGTTCCGCGCGCACAGGCCCACAAGTGCCAGTAAGCTTTTTGGTTAACAAAATATGTATTGCGTTAATACACTACCGTCATCTTTTAGGGGCATTTTCCTGCTATTGTTGTTGCTGTTAAGTTAAAGTTAGTGTAGTGAATCCGAATCACAGTGCATTTGGGTGGCGACAGTGAACTGAGTGAAGTTTGTCAGCGTCAAGCAGACAGCTCGGTGTGTCGCGTGTGAACGACGACAGGGCGACGGGCCGACCGGTCTGATAACAGTGATGAGCAAGTGTCGAACGACGTGCAGCGACCTCGTCACAGCGCAGATAACAAGTTCACCATCAGTCAGTATCAGCTGCTCACTTCGTTCTACACACACGACGACCGGTCGCCGTCAAAGAGTTCACATCAACGTTGTCAGACCCGAGCTTATCATGGGACCAATAAGACCTCTTTGAACTAGCTTGTCGATGGCAAACCACTAAGCATCACTAAGCAGAACCATTATTTTATAGTTAAAGGCACTGGAAATAAGCTAATTTTTTGGCAATAATAAAACTGAAAAAATATATGACAACATGCAAAAATTACATGATTATAGAAATAGTTGCTAAATTGTGTCACATGAGTAAATTGAGTATATCTGCCAACATAATTTTGACGTCGTGTATGGATTGTCATTGATACACGTGACTGGACATAACTAACATCAAAGAAGGCATTGAAGCAGACGCAGATTTGACAGAACGATTGTAAATCAATCACGTCAACCAAAGACTAAAATGCAAGGCAAACTAATACACACGTCTTTCAAATTTATACAAAATACATTTTGTTTTATTAATGGCACGCTTTCATGCCACTCTTTTCTTATGAATACAAAAATAACTGAATTACGAGTATAAATGCATCGCTTGTATAATATAAACTTGGTGTGCCAACAAATGCCGCTACTTGTTTTTGGTTTTGGTGGACCCCTCAAAATTTACATTGACCTGGAGCTGGATTAGTTAGTAAGGGCAACTTTATCCTGCTAAATGAGGTTCTGTCGACATAATACCAGCGTTTGACAGACGGACGGAGAGAAGGATTTGCTGGAGCTATTAAAATGCACCTGTTCTCTCGGTAAAGTTAACAATGTGTCATCGTTCAGACGGTGTAAGCGAGTAAATGAACGAAAGAAGGGACGTTCGTTTTGTCGGCGATAGCGACGAAGACGCCGAACAACGTTGAACCGTCTGTTCGTCGCCGGTCTCTCTTACAGTCGATTAACTGGACATTGTCCATCTTAGCCGGCCGACAGTCGCGGAACGGGCCAGGCGACGGCGTATGATATATCAACGGCTATTGGCAGGTCAGCGGTTTGTCGGCTGGCCTGCAGTGGGTTTTTGGCCACTCCATCAAGAGCTCGACGTGCTTTTCCCCGTCCACCGATATGTATTCTACGCTCTACAGTCGACGTTCGTTATGACTGTAGTGATGGGAGGAGATATGGAACGATACGAGTCCTACGAACTATTCTAACAAAGCTAACTGTGACAACAGAAACGATTGTCGTTTTCGTGCACGATCGCGGTGGCAACCGTAAAAGTGTTGCTGACCCAATAATTCTCAACCAGCATTTGACAACGAACATGTTCGGCGTTTGTTCGCATTCATTATGTTATGGTCTGTAACATGATGATGATGACAACTATAATAATAACAAGGCAATCGTAGATAGCAGACTTCGCCCGCAGTCGTGCTGCCACCTGGCGAACTGTATTGAAATGCAAGAAATAGTAGATTGTAAACTTGATGCGAATAATGAACAATTCCACGTATCCCATGCAATAATCCCCAAGAAGCGTTTTTCGTGCCAGTACAAAAGTGACCTTTGACCTTGACCTTGAGCACACCGCGGACGCAGACTTACCTGGAGACCATCGTGTGCAAGTTTGGTGGCGATCCGGCCATTTACCTGCGAGAAGTGATGGTCAGTGCAAATTCACACAAATTCAGTACATTGTGTACATTGTGGACAAACTGATTGCAATACTTCGCTCCCACGAGTGGGCGAAGTAGCAATTACTAGTATGATCAATGAATAAAATAATCACTGCTACAACTGAAAGAAAAATATGTCAGTATTTGTGCACTTTTAAGCAAATAAATGTGCACGTTACAAAGTGTGAGATTCTTTGTCACTGTTGCAGTTCAATCCAAGATTTCTGTTATTAAGTAAGTAAGTAAGTAAGTAATTTATATAGCGACAACATCTCAGAAGAGAATCAGGGCGCACATGTTGACCTATTGTGGTACTTTTATCAACGTTAAATATTGTCATCAGCATAATACCGCATAAATTATTTAAAAACAGTTTTTATAAATACAATACTGTTTGTTACAAAAACAATAAATAACACAAGTGCAGCACTTACGATCACTTTTGACAAGTCGTTGATAAATTCGCCGTAGTGCAGGACAGCACCTTCAATCAGATGATTGTGAAACATGCTGTTTGCATCGGCAGAGCCAATCAGAGCTCCAATCTGACGAAGTGTTCGTTTACACGCCTGGTTCAGCAACAACACAGTTTACCAACTACCCCTAGCACACCTACACACTAATCTTTTTTTAAAATATCTACTTTGTTTAACAGAAATTATATACATTTTCTCACCACTTCAACATTTCTTAGCAGGATTTGTGTGACTTTGGATATAGTAAGTGAACAATTTTGTTACTTCCATGTTTTTATGCCATTTGTCTGATGTAAGGCAGGGATTAGGCTCATAAAAATCCCCCTTTAGTAGTCCTCAAAAATGTTTCTGCAGGCAGAACTTTGGTAAGCACAGACAACTGGCTGGTTGCAAGAACACAGTGGCAGCAGTAATTTAGTTAAGTAAGTAAACAATGTTGTACCTGTTGAACTTGTTTCTCATGATCATTCAGGTGCAGTAGAAAAGAGACAAAGTTGGAGTGAATCTGTTCCAGAAACTGTTCCTTTGAGGTGCCGGATCCAAACGCAGCGAGATCGCCAAATAGTGTAAATGCCGCAGCTCGGACTTCAGTGTTTTCCTGTAATTTGACATTATTATTATTATTATTATTACGTGGTTTAAACACACGTTATGTCATTCACTGTAAGTGAAGAATCGCAGGTGTGGGAGAGTCACGTGTCACTGCAGGAACGCACGACTATATAGAGCACATTTAAGCCTGTTCTTGAATGTATTAGTGGTTACACTTAAGTCGGAAATGACAGACTGAGGAAGATTGTTCCAGACTAAGGGTGACGAATGGCAGAAGGCACGCTTGGAAAAGTTAATAGCTGTTGGACTTGTCTGTAGGATGTTAAC
>Ga0209781_1000374_pt1 | contig 11347 bp, 1 predicted proteins | sample WorMetHERISLAND1_3_FD_187386 | JGI IMG/M metagenome (GOLD analysis project Ga0209781, IMG submission 187386) | Marine gutless worms symbiont microbial communities from Max Planck institute for Marine Microbiology, Germany - Olavius albidus HERON... | ecosystem: Host-associated > Annelida >...
GAACTTGGGGGAACGGGCATAAGCCCCCCGGACAATTTTAGTCATCGTTCCAGTTTTCGTTCTCGTTTTAGTTCTAGTTCTACAACAAGCGGCGACATATTCTATTGCAGCGGTAGCAGGCAATTGAACCATTCTAGTTCTTAGTAATTTCATAAAGCTTTTTAATGATAATAATATAATATCATGCGTGACGCAGAATAGTTTTATATTTATTTACTCTGATTAGGCCTACAATTTTCACCTATATTCAGTTTATTCCTGGTTATCTTGCTGCCATTCTGAAAGAACTCGATATAAAAGTCATTCTGTACAGTCCCTCATTTTCGTATCCCAGTTTTTGTTTACACTAGCACTGCATTATTGTGTTTAAACTTAAGTTTTAACTTTTAATCGTAAAAATTCGAATTACTGGCGCATCACCAGTGCTGTTTCTTCTTCACCTCCATCGAGGCAGTAAGAACATCTGGTCTTTGCCGAAACTGTCTCTTGTGTATGCCTGCAACGTCGGTTGTATAGAATAATTTTTTTTAATATTGTAAAATAAAACTGAAAACTGAATGAGATAAACTGTGGTGGATTAGGTACGATCAGCTGCTGGAGATGATAGAGGGTTCCTGTCAGAGTCTTTCCGCCAGCTCTCCGTCTTCGACGTTGGTTGTCAGCGGTCCTCGATCTGCCGAAATGACTTCGACGATGTCGACGACCAGCGAGTTCCAGACCGACAGCGATCCGCCCACGCTGCAGATCCGTAACCAGCGTCAGGGGCGTGGCAGAGACACCTCGTCCGGGCGGACCCCGTCCCCGGACACGAGCGTCATGAGCAGCGAGTCCGAAGTGACGTCCAGCATGCGGATGGAGCTGCGACAGAAGCGACGCGTCATTGAGGAAGTTGCCGTCTACGACTCGCGCACGTTCTACGAGAATCAGTCCCCGAAACGTTCCAGACAGCGAGTGGACAGGTCACACAGTCCCCCTGCCGCGGTGCACGTCGAACCCCCGGCCGGTACCCTCGAACACGTTACACCCACCATGATCCGTGTACAGCCTGAACCCACCCCGTCAACCTCGGCGCAAACGGAGCAACCCAGTCGAACGTTTGCCGTCACCGGATCCGTGCAAGTACCGGCAGACATCGAGAAGCTGAACGCAGTCGAAGAAGCTCCCGGGGTAGTAACCTGTGTCGCCACGGTGATGCAATATCCACACGGTGTCACCCAGGACAGCGGCGGCGAGAGGACTTCGGTCACCTACGTCGTGCACCACACGATGCCCGGGAAAATGGCCGTGGGAGATTTCTCGATCCGTAGCAACGACGGACCGTACCGAGATCTGCGGACGGACTTGGCCGAAACCCCGTCGCTGGACTACAGGAAGAAGGGAAAGATGGCATCCGGTGACTATGGACCGGTACTGGAAACGGTAACGTATGTCGTCTGCTACCAGGTGGCCGGCCAAGACGACGTCATCAACGAACTCAATCGGCCAAACTACACCATCACCGGCAGGGTTGGGCCAACCTCGTCCCTCGAAGACACGGCAGAGAGCTATACCCTCACCGGGCTGTCTGGTGGTCCACCTCCGTACTCCGAGGAGCAGGAGAGTCTGTACATGGCCATACTAAACTACGCGGCGAGGAGCCAAGACAATTGGCAGAGAGAGGTTCCCGGCAGCGTGACGTATATCACCCAGCAGGACTTCCAGAAGGCGATCGACAGCAACACGCTGAGTCTCACGAGGAAGGGACCGACGATCGAGACGAACGAATCGTCGCCGCCGCCGACGCCGACGCCGCCCGACGACGAGATCTGGGTGAAACAGAAAGTCGTGGTCGTCGAACCGGCGCCGGTGCAGGCCGAGCTGGCGACTACGACCGCCGACGTGTTCTCCGAGGCGATGGACATAGTCGAGCAGGATGACGTCGACGTGAAACCCAGCCCGCCGACCGTAATGCCGACGTATCGCGGCTGGAGGAGAGACGACGAGATCGAGGTGAAGAAGCCGGTGGCGGATGTGGTTAAGCCTCGGTACAAGGTCGAAATCCGCGCCGAAATTTCCCCGGACGACAAGAAGGAACCTTCTCTGAGCACGGAAGCTTCACAGGACGTTGAGGTTGTGGAAACTACGTACCTTCCGGATGAACCACTGCCGAAAGCTTCCACGCAGATCGCCTATCACGCAGCCGCCGAAATGCCGGAGGTTAGTCGTTTCCCCGAGACGACAGTTTCGACGACGAGGACGTACATGTTTCACGAACAGGCGCCGACGATTGATGTTGTGCCGTCAGGGTCGCAGCCGCTAACCAGTAAAGTCGATGTGACTACATCACCCGTAGCAGCGTACGTGAAAGTGACGGCAGCCGGCAGTGATACCATTTCGCGAACGTACGTGGTACACCGCGAATGGCCGTCCTTGCAGCCTCCTGTACTGGCAGCACATCGTGGAACCCTCGCCGAGGCACTGGCTGCTGATTCAGCCGTCGATGTCGTCACTACAACCTACGTTGTCAGCTACGACTGGCCCACAATCACCAAACCAGCGCCCGCTTTTGAAACAGAAATGGTAAAAGAATCCAGAGAGGTGGAACTTCGGGCTCCATCGCCTCGCGAGGACGTCCCCCAGATGGTCGTCGTTCGTCAGCGTGAAAGCCCGCCACGGACAACCGCCAGATACGACGTTGCAGTCCCTGCTGAAATGGATATCGGCATTTCTACTGATGCAGGTCCTGAAACACTGACGGTAGAATCACCGGAACAATGCATCGCGCATGTGTACATTGTTCGTCGCGACTGGCCTTCGTTGAAGTTCCCACAACCGGAAGTTGGCCGGGACATAGCTGTCCGTCTGGGAAGCCCCAGCGACATCGGTCCTGCGCCGACCGGTGACATGACGAGGAACACTTATGTGGTGCATCGTGACTGGCCGGCAATAAAGGCGGATCTGCCTCTACGGCAACCACCTGTTACTGACGTCGTTAGTGTGCCGACGCCGCCAATCGTCACTGAAGCTGGAGAGGTTGCGGTCACAGCAGCAGCAACAGCAGCAGCGCCGCCTGCCGAAGAAGTCTCATACACTGTCCGTCATGACGGGCCGGTGATAAACGTGACTTCCGCCGGTGCGATAGTGCCGCCAAAACCGAGAGTAACTTTTGCTCCGACGGTCATGGAAACTGACGTGGATCTGATACCTCCGTCACCGGATGATGTTGCACCACACATCACGTACGAAGTCAACTACGACTTGCGGCCAGAGAAGACGATACAAACGACAGCAGCAGCAGCAGCAGCAGTCGAAGTTGAGCAGCCGGTGGTACGAGTTCCAGAAATTTCTGTCACTGCAGCCGGAGCCGAAGAAGGAAGATGCTGGTTGGAAACAGCGCATGATTCATCCCTTGAGCGGGATTGGCCGTGGTTTAAGAGAGACTCACCGGCTCTGAGACAGACAACCATCACCGTGCCACATCCAGAAGAACCGCTTCCCGTAACCGTCGAAATTTCTCCTGGAGTCGACTACCGTATGGGTGGATTCCGCGTCGATACGTCCACTGAAGTACCGTCGCGAGAGCTGACAAGCAAGACGTACATTGTTCATAGAGACTGGCCGGAACTGATGTTGGAGGTGCCGAGTCGTAGACTGCCGGATAGTGGACTAGCAGGTACCTTGTTATCAGACGTAAACCGGGGAGACATCACCTCCAGAACGTATGTAGTCCATTACGAGTGGCCTCCGGTGGAGAGGAAGCCGACAATAAAGGATGACATAACAGATGCAGCAGTTGATAGCAGCGCATCCTCATCAGCTGAGGATGCTGGTGAAATGTCCCCCACCTACCTAGCTCGCATTGAGCGGTCACGAGTCAAAATTCATCTGCCAGGACCGGACAGATCACGCGAAGCTGAAGTAGAAGTAATACCCCCCGAACCTGAGGAAGAACCAAGCCCACCACCACCGTCAGGCGACAACGTCGTTTCACACACCTACATAGTCTATCATGACTGGCCACCAGGTGGACTTCTGTTGTCTGAACCAAAGTCAGAAATAACTGACGAGGATCTTTTCACGAGCTTGCAGACGGATACGGTCACTTACATAGTTCATTGCGACAGACCGTCAAGAAAGGCCAAGAAACATGCCAACGTGGCACCAGAAACCTTTACTGTAGAACCACCGGACAATGATATTTCAGGTACAGATAACGAGTTCATTGCCAACGACATTGAGTTACCAGCAGTAAGTGTGGTTCGTCCACCAGAGCCTAGAGGTGTTGAGTTTGAACAGCGAGCCGTTGAAGTCGTTACCACAAGAGAACCGCAAGTTAGACTTCGGTATGAAACCGACATCGATGAAGTAACTGGCAGCGGGGTGGACGACTTTAAGGTTCAGTACGACTTACCGCCAGCGAAATTTCAGCCAGAGCTCGAACCAATACACGTTCGAGAGCCAGCTATTGCAGTAGTCGCACGAGAACCTGAGGTCGATCGCAGACTTCGTCTTGAAACAGATATTGACTTTCCAATTGCTGAGCCTGCTGTTGTCGCTGCTGCAGATATCGACGTTCCACCCCCGGTTACAGTTATCCAAGCCCGAAGAGCTGAAGATACCGAACCTACTTCAATAACCATACCCGCTCCTTCTGGTGAAGCTGACACGCACACGTATATAGTACACCATGACTGGCCCAGAGTAAAACTGACACTCCCTGAACCAAAAAGAAGACTTGAAGTTGGTCCTGAAGATGAAGCTGATCGCCAACTGACACAAAGGACATACGTTGTTCATTATGACTGGCCAACGTTGAAGATCAAAGTGCCAGCAGCAGAGCAACCAACTAGGATTGTCCTTCAAGAACCAGAAAGTGGGGAAGAAGTGGTACTACCAAGTCAACCGGTACCGAGCGTAGTTTTCCACTACGATGTTCCAGATGTGGAAATAGAAGAACCAGAACCAGTACGCATTCGAGAACCAAGCGTTGAAGTGATTGCCGCGCGAGGTGATGACGTCACTGATGTGGAAGTTGGTGCCGCTGTTGCAGCACCTGCAGTGACATACGTCCATGCTGAACACGAGCCCCGTGTTATTGTATCTGGCGAAGCTACGCCATCTGGCGAATTGACCTCGCATACGTACATTGTACATCACACTTGGCCTCGTGTTAAACTAAAGCTATCTGAACCGAAGAGTATAATGGCTGTTTCCGGCGGTATTGGCGCTGACACTGGTTCCGAATCTGTTCCTGGCACCCTGGAAAGAAAATCTTATGTTGTACACTATGACTGGCCAACGAGAAGAACGTTACCACAACGTGAGGTCACTGAACCGGAGCCGTCAACGATTGAAGTTTGCCCAATGCCACGGCCTACTCTTGTCGCGGAATCAAGCGATGAACCAGTTCCAACGCTTGAAGATGTTGGTAAAGATGAATATATTGGACCAGCTGCAGTAACTGTAATTGCACCTTCTGGTGACGTGGTCACTCACACGTACATAGTACACCACGACTGGCCGAAAGTTAAACTTGTATTGTCCGAGCCGAAAAGAAGACTTGACATTGGACTGCATGCAGAGTCTGGCGATGAAACTGATCGTGAGATAGTTTCGAGAACATACGTTGTTCATTACGACTGGCCGTCGTTGAAAGTTAAGGCTGCGCAACCGACAGTACCTCCAGAAAGAGCTGTTATCGAGAGTCGAGAAGGAAAACCGATGTATGCTGAAACAGACATTGATGTTGCTGCCACTGCGACTGAACCTGTACCAAGTATTCTTATCCAGCAGGAAGTACCTGAAGTGAAGGTTCAAGAGCCAGAACCGATAACGATTCCAGTGCCATTTGTTGAGGCAGTAGAACAGCCGGAGCCAGAGGTTGATATCAGGCTTCGTTACGAAACTGACGTCGATTTAGCAGTTGCGCAGCCTGCTGCTCCTCCTCCAAGCATTGTTGTCGAGCATAAAGTTCCAGAAGTGAAGATTCATGAGCCAGAACCAGTAGAGATACCAGAACCTTCAGTTCGGGTAATTGAAGAGCCTGAGCCAGAGATTGATCTAAGGCTTCGTTATGAAACGGACATTGATGTCGCCGTTGCGGAGCCTTCTTCTCCCCCAGCTGCTGCAGCTGCCGTCCCGGTAGCCGTGACATATGTTGATGAACGTGAAGATGAACACATTAAGCCTGCAATATCAGTAATTGCACCTTCTGGTGACGTGGACGTTCACACTTATATAGTACACCACTATTGGCCTAGAGTAAAACTGACACTCTCTGAACCAAAGAGAAGACTTGAAGTTGGTGCCGATAATGAAGCTGATCGCCAGCTGACACAAAGGACTTACATTGTTCATCATGACTGGCCAACGTTGAGGATCAAGGTGCCTGCATCAGAACAACCAACTAGGATTGTCCTTCAAGAACCAGAGAGTCGGGAAGAAGTGGCAATACCAAGTCAGCCGGGCCCGAGTGTAGTTTTCCGCTACGATGTTCCAGAGGTGGAAGTAGAAGAGCCAGAACCAGTGCGCATTCGAGAACCAAGCGTTGAAGTGATTGCCGCTCGAGGTGATGACGTCACTGATGTGGAAGTTGTCACCGCCGTTGCAGAACCTGCAGTGACATACGTCCATGCTGAACACGAGCCCCATGTCATTGTATCTGGCGAAGCTACGCCATCTGGCGAATTGACCTCGCATACGTACATTGTGCATCACACTTGGCCTCGTGTTAAACTAAAGCTATCTGAACCGAAGAGTATAATGGCTGTTTCCGGCGGTATTGGCGCTGACACTGGTTCCGAATCTGTTCCTGGCACCCTGGAAAGAAAGTCTTATGTTGTACACCATGATTGGCCGTCGATAAGATCTAAGCTAGCGGCAGTGTCACCACCACGTGAAATGATCATTGCACCAGAGCCACCAACGTCTGAAGTCAAATTGCGCGATGAACCAGCTCCAATACGAGAAGCTGTTGGTAAAGATGAAGATGTTGGACCAGCTGCAGTGACTGTAATTGCACCTTCTGGTGACGTGGTCACTCACACGTACATAGTACACCACGACTGGCCGAAAGTCAAGCTTATATTGTCCGAGCCAAAAAGAAGACTTGACATTGGACTGCATGCTGAGTCTGATGTTGAAACTGATCGTGTTATAGTATCACGAACATACATTGTTCATTATGACTGGCCGAAGTTGAAAGTTGAGGCGATGCAACTGACTGTTCCTTCGGCGAGAGTTGTTATTGAACAGCCGGAGAGTCGGGAAGAACCGGTACATGCCGGAACAGACATTGATGTTGTTGCTACTGTGACTGAACCAGTACCAAGTGTGCTTATCCAGCAGGATGTAAGCTTACCAGAAGTAAAGGTTCAAGAGCCAGAACCGATGGAGATTCCAGAACCATCTGTTCAGGTAGTTGTGGAGCCGGAGCCGGAGATTGATCTCAGGCTTCGTTACGAAACGGATATTGATGTCGCAATTGCGGAGCCAGCTGCTTCTCCTCCTAGCATTGTTGTTGAGCATGAAGTACCAGAAGTGAAGATTCATGAACCAGAACCAATAGAGATAACAGAACCGGAGGTTGATATGAAAGTTCGTTATGAAACGGACATTGATTTGGCGATTGCAGAGCCTGCTGCTCCCCCGGCTGCTGCAGCTGCTGTCCCAGTAGCTGTGACGTATGTTGATGAACACAAAGATGAACATATTGAGCCTGCAATATCAATAATTGCACCTTCCGGTGACGTGGACATTCACACTTACATAGTTCACCATGACTGGCCGAAAGTTAAGCTTATATTGTCCCAACCAAAACGGAGACTTGACATTGGACTGCATGCTGAGTCTGACGTTGAAACTGATCGTGAGATAGTTTCGCGAACATACATTGTTCATTACGACTGGCCGTCGTTGAAAGTCAAGGCCATCCAGCAGGCTGAACCTTCAGCGAGAGTTGTGATTGAACAGCGAGAAATCGACGAAGAAGTACAAATACGTGGTGAACCTTTACCGGGTGTTCTTATCCACCATGAATTACCAGAAGTAAAGGTTCAAGAGCCAGAACCGATCGAGATTTCAGAACCATTTGTTGAGGCAATTGAAGAGCCGGAACCGGAGGTTGATCGAAGGCTTCGTTACGAAACAGATATTGATGTCGCAATTGTGGAGCCAGCTGCTCCTCCTCCAAGCATTGTTGTCGAGCATGATGTACCAGAAGTGAGGATTCATGAGCCAGAACCAGTAGAGATACCAGAACCTGAGGTTGATCTGAAAGTTCGTTATGAAACGGACATTGATGTCGCTGTTGCAGAGCCTGCTGTTCCTCCAGCTGCTGCAGTTGCTGTTCCAGTAGCTGTGACGTACGTTGACGAAGGTGAAGGTGAGCTTGTTGAACCCACAATAGCAATAGTTGCACCTTCAGAAGACACGATCGCACACACTTACATCGTGCATCACGACTGGCCCAAAGTAAAACTTACCTTGTCTGAACCAAGAAGCAAACTTGGTATATCTGAATTGGCTGAGGATGAAGGAAAAGTAATTTCAGTGACATATGTCGTCAACTGGCCGTCGGTGATTGGCAAACCAGGTCAGAAAGATGAAATACAAGAGCAGCCGACAGTACCGGCTCCAGAGCCAGCATCGATCGAAGTAAGGGTTGGTGAAGAGCCCAGACCATCAGCTGATATTCATGTTGAAGCGGAGCCTGCGGTGCCGGAGGTAGAAGTTGAAGCTGCAGTAATCACGCCAGATGTGGCAGCAGCTGCAGTCGCTGTAGCGGATGAGGAGAAAGTCGTTGTTTCTCCCATTGTAACCGTGGCAGCCGGTGATACGGTGTCGCACACTTACATCGTACATCATGACTGGCCAAAGGTGAAACTCGTAGCGCCTGTACCGAAGAGACCTATTGCTGCAGCAGCTGGAGATGCTGATGTTGATAAAATTTCAATAACTTACATTGTCCACTACGACTGGCCCGCTATACAGAGGCCTTCGATACCAGAACCATCAGCCGGAGCAGCCATCCAAGCTATTGACTCTGGAACAGACGTTAGCGGCGAGGTTGAAGTAGGGGTAGCCAAACCTGCCAGTGACAAGGTCACCCACACCTTCATCGTACATTACGATTGGCCGACAGGTAAGGCTAAGCTGGTAGAACAACCTCCAGCTGGCGAGGAGACAGAGGTTGTCGACGTCTCTGTTGAAAAACCTGAAATTACGCAACCGTCTCCGCCGGAAATTTCTTTGGAAATCGGTCGACTGGAGGAGCCGGTGTTGATAGAGACGGTGGTGGTCGGTGCGCCGGATGTTGAAGAACCAGAGCCGAAAGTTCCGGCTGGCGAAGTAGCATGGGAGCTACCGGAAACCGATGTCACCGTTAAACGGCAGACATTTGATATTGTACCACACGTGGAGATTGAAGCGGAACCACCCCACCCACTGGTAACAGAAGCAACTGCAGATCTTCCACCGACGACGACTGTGGTAGAAACGAAACTCGTTGAACCACCAGTTACCGGAGAAACTCTGACCCTCGTTGTCGGACCTGAACCGGCGGCCGTGGAACTCGAGGCTGCGAAGGGCGAGGAAGTTCCGACGAAAGTAGTAAAGAAGGAACCACAAGAGGATCTCGGCCCAGAGACGATAACGTACATCATCACGTACGAAGTCAGTAAGAAAGAAGCTGGAAAACCGCCGGAAGTTGCCGTAAAATTGGAACGACGACGTTCTTCCGTCGAAGAAGTGCCTGGCGCCGAAGTGAAACGACCAGAAGTGGAAGTGCCCGAAGGTGAGGCGGGCGTGGATGAAAGACCGTCAGCTGAGATCTCGGTGGTAACTCCAGCAGAATCCAAGAAGGTTGAAGCACCGGGGGAGGAAACTGTCAAGTACGTGGTGGAGTACCACATTGAAGTGGTAAAGGGAAGATTCTCGAGACTGTTTATGAAGAAAGTGTCCAAAGTCCCGGCGCCCGAGACGCTGAAAGCACCCCCAGCACCACCAGCCGAAGAAGGAGCAGGCACAGCAGCCGAAGATCACGGAATTCCGGTGCAGAGGCAGCTCTCGGAAACTGTCAACGTCGACTACGATGCGGTGTTGATTACACCTCCGGCTGTCATTCTTCAGGGCGGCGTCGAGGAACCGGAAGTGGTCCTGCCGTCTCCGTACGTGGAACGGCCGGAAGTCGAAGTGGCTGCAGCTGTTGCTGCGTCTGTCGCCCCAGAGCCTTCCGCACCATCTGAAGGCGACAGGGTCACCTACATCGTGAACTATGACCTACCCGACGTCGGAATCGCCCGGCTGAAGAAACCGGAACCGTCTTTGACCGAAAAGGACAAAGAACCAATGCCGGAACAAGCCGAACTCGCAGTAACTGGTCCAGAAGCTGTCGAAGTACCAACGCCGGTGGAACAACCTGGAGTCGAGGTAGTCAGTCCACCCACTGTCTTAGCAGCCGTGGAAGTTCAGCCGTCACCGGGATTGGAAAAAGAAGTCCGCATCCGTGGACCTGATGAAGTGGTACTCCCTAAAATCTCAGCGGACAAGGACGTTCTAGTCGCACAGCCTTCTCCTGAAGTCGAATTACCTGGGGACGTTGAAGTAGTGGGACTTCCAAGTGTTGAAGGCGTCGAGAGCGTGGAAAAGACTGTACCGCCTGCTAGAGTTTCTGTGGAACTGGAACAACCGGAACTCGACATTTCGATACGGCCGTCAGACGTGGATATTCCAAAGACGGCGGCGGCAGAAGTGCGCGTTGGACCAGCACCGGAAGTAGAAGTCGAAGTACCCGCCGTCGAGACGGTCCAGGAAGCGGCAGCTCCGCCGGAAACGGATACGGTCACGTACATCGTTCACTACGAAGAACCGATGAAACCGTCGACCGACGAAGTTCGGCTCAGCTTCAGGAGAAAACGTCGCGCCGGCGCCGACGAGATACGGATCCTGCTGAGACCGCTGTCCGGGATAATCGCGGCCGATGACGTCACTTTCGCTTCCGATGTGAAGTCGGTGCGACATCACGTGGTCGTCGCCATCGACATCGGAACGACGTTCAGCGGCTATGCGTTCACGTTAGCGGGAAAGACTGACGGCAAGGATAAACCGGAGGAAGATGCAGAACAGAGTCAGCAGCAGCAGCAGCCGCAGCAACAAGAAGAACAGCAGAAACAACAGCAGAGTTTAGCCGTAAGTTTCACGTGTATGTACTACTTGCATTAATAATGTTGGCATGTTTTTTTTTATCTGGCATGAATACCTAAGTCAACTGAACCAGCATTTGTTACTTGGTATTTTACACAAACGTGCTAAGAAATTTTAGATAAGGTAATTATAGAAAATTAGTTAAGTTATTTTTTCCTTTTTTATA
>Ga0209781_1000375_pt1 | contig 11338 bp, 14 predicted proteins | sample WorMetHERISLAND1_3_FD_187386 | JGI IMG/M metagenome (GOLD analysis project Ga0209781, IMG submission 187386) | Marine gutless worms symbiont microbial communities from Max Planck institute for Marine Microbiology, Germany - Olavius albidus HERON... | ecosystem: Host-associated > Annelida >...
ATATACACAGTATATATGCACAGCTACACACCATCATAGGCATAGGCATTGCCCCTCTGAATGCAGATCTCTCAGACATCATCAGTGGAACATCTCGCTGAATCATTTCTCCGACAATCTTGTCCTTGAGATCTTTGTCCACTCCAACCATAGACGTGTGACGTGACACAATATTGGCAGCGATACTCAGCAGCAGAATTTCAGCTTTGTTCTTGTCTTTATTCTCTGTCAGTTACAACAGATATCAACACAAACTGATTACACAAATAGTGAATCTAGCTGCTTATACCATCTATTACGGAACATCTCGGGGCACATTCACTTGTGTCGGGTGGCAGGTAACACTGTGTGATCCCATACGGCAAGTGACGTCCCGTAGCTGTGAGATGGAATTCCACTAACAGCTATATGCTTCTTTACCTTTTTTTAAATTACATTTAACATATCCTCAAGGCAAACTACACTATAAAGCAACTACAAGTTTAGATGCAATCAATGTCAAATTCATACAAAGACCCAATAAACATAAGCACAAAAATTAACAAAGAACAGTAAATCAACCAACAACGCACCCTTCTCTGCATTTTCCAACTGTTTAATCTGAGCCTTTGCTGCCAGTCTGTGGATAGGCAGAGCAGCATCAACTGGACTTATATTCTGAGTGGAGTCCACTGTGATGGAAAATTCAACTGAACGCTGTCCAGCTTTTCCTTTCAGCAGTACTACTCCATCAGACACAGACTACACCATAAACATACATGACAGACACTCTATCAACATAAGTTCAGTGCACACACAAATACATCATATCAATATTCTATTTTCCAGGAGAAATCAGGACAGCTAAATCGTAAATGAACCGTATTTTTTCAATACCCTAGTAATGGTGTTGTCCTCGTTTAGCCTACATAAACCTAAGCAGCTAGGAAACTAAATCCACCATCGCATTTATTATTATTACCCACATAAAGTAGAAGGCTGAAATGACCTAGGTGGCTGGTTACATACTGAGACAGTCACCCTACCATGTATTAACTGGGGCTGGCATAAACTTGTTGGTCGTGAACAACGCAGTACCACTAAGACAAAACACTAATGCAAATCACTGAGCAATGATCAACCTGAACGTTCTGCATCAAAACCAAGTCATTGTGCTGCACTATGCGCTGATGGTTACTAAATGCACCCACACCTTCATTACTGTGTACTATGCTTAGCAACTTTGTGAAGGCAGTGTGGCTCTTGTCCAGCCTTGTCCTTTCACATGTTGCTTCTTTGCAGTTTAATAAATGTACTCTCATAAATGTACCCATGCTCATCTACTATCCCTTGCAAGCTCTGCTGACCCTGCAAGTGCGGAAGCAGCATAGCCTAAATTATGGAACAATCATGAGTGGTCGGAGCCCCGTTTGGTGGTCCGGAGGATAAGTCTCTCTGAAGCTGAAGCATTCTGCATACTTCACATGATATGGTGGATCTAGAAATGTACACGACTTCTGGATAAGGTTTGGAGCTGACAGATCTGGGTATAAACAGCATCCCCAGCTGGATATCTTTAGCTACAGCACTGCCAGTGATACCGATGAAATCCCTCGCAGTGGTAATTCAAGCCATGGGGTGCAGTGCCCCAAACACAGTTCTGTATACTGGTATCTCGTGTTCCTTGCAGGTGTAATTAACTATCACCTGCAGTGACTTTCGTTTTCCAGTTACAAATCAATCAACAAACAGATCATCAACAGCTAACACTATACAGTGTAAATATTTTCAGAAATTGTCATATACCTGTAATCACATAACAAACATCTCACCTGCTGTCCTGCATTGATAGCGTAGATAATCAGTCGATCACCGGAGAAGATCGGCGGCATTTCAGACGGCACCTGAACCAGCTTATCAGCTCCACTGAGACGCCATTCAAGTTGAAGGTCAGTAACAGACGTTTGCATCGCAGCTTTCAGTGTCTTCATCACCTACATACGGCAGTCAGTTTCAAAAGCTCAGTGCGTTGTAGTGTCCAACATTAGTAATGTGCAAACAAAAGTGTTTTCAGATAGCACAGAAAATGTCAATAGACAGCGACGGATTTCTTGGTCGTTCCAGATGCTTGGCCTCGACACCGAAAAACAGCAAGTGCCGTGGGTTGACGTCTTGACCTTTGGAACAGACTAGAGATGATACCTTGATTGATGATGTGATGCCAGGGCACACAGTTCAGACAGGTACACTGGCGCAAGTCCATTGAGACAGCGATGAACTGTCACTGCAATCTGGATCTGGATGTGTTTAGAAACGTCAAGCCAGTGTAACTCATGCCTTCTCATGTACGTCAAGCCTTGATCATCAGCAAGGTGGTAAACTAGAATTAAATGTCAGGATTAATAGTTACATTTAGAAAAACTCTTTTAACAATTCAGTTTTTATCTATCCACTAAAATAAACAGAAATGACAAAAATTGTTCATTTAATTACAAATAACAATTACACATTTCCCACAACGCGGTGTCAATGAAACATCAATGTTATGATCACTATTTTACTTGCAGAAAAACAAAACTTATAATATTATGTTACATTTACATTATAAATTAATAAGCAAATTACAGTTACAGCAAAAATGTCAAAACAAACAATAACCATGCAAAAGTTTCAGTCAAACAACGCTGAAATTTTAACTCATTGACGTAATGTGATGGCATTCACTCAACAACCACATGATAAACATAATCTCATACAGTACAACACTCACTAACCAAACTGGTAACTTTAGATTCTTCCATTACAAACTCTGCCGTTCCACGACCTGCTCGAGCCACACCTTTCACCAATGACGTTGACGCTCCTGTACCGATTCCAAATGAAAACAGCCTATAACACAACACAAATTAATAAGCAACAAGAAAAATGTTCTGCGGAATGCGGTATGTGTCCCACTGCCGCATTTTACTCAAGATTGTTTGTCACGCTAACAGGCCGAGTTGATGAGCGTAGGCTATGCAACTGAGGCAGCGGCGATGTCATGTTACGTTACGTTATGAACGGTATGACGTCACGTTGTCATTGGTTACGAAGGATGCTAACGCCTATAACAAGCTACGATCGAAGAAAGTCAGTTAAAAATTAACTGTTGGCATGCATACAACATCCTCGTTGTATCCAAGATGGCAAGAAAACATACTAAAACACGTTACATGAAATACATTGCTTCACACTGTTCCATTCTGCTGCAAACTGTTAAATTTATGATTTTGAAAAATGTACACAATCCGCTATTAGCCTGTGCCATTATACTGATGGTGCAACGGTAGATTTGGGAAACCGGCCAGTATTTCATTACAGTGATCCAGTTTGCTCAGTAGAAATGCAGAGATAAGACTGGTTGTCAAACGAACTGTCAAATCTGCTTAAGATGTAGGATATGATGAAAGGAGGCAATGCCGACTATGTTGACATGGTGTTGCATTGTTAGTTGAGAGTCAAGAGTAACGCAGAAGTCATGCAGAATGTCCACCAGTATGATGCTGTAATCTACATAATCAAGATCAGATAAAGCCTCGAACCCCAGGAAATTAGGAAGCCTCCATAAGCTGTGCGTATTGGAGAACACAGTCTACTGGGAGAAGGAATAGTGATGCAGCAACAGTACAACTTTGTCTGACTCCGCTGCTGAAATGAAACCATATTATAAAATTTGATAAATTCTATATCTCAATTTGAACGCCACAATACCTTGTGTTGGTAGCATTCTTTCTCACCAAATCAATTACTGCCCTTGTATTCCACACTTCACCATCAGTAAGCAACATTATCTGCATTTTACACAGTCCATCAATCAATCAATCAATCAATCAATCAATCAATCAATATGCGCATTTGTATAGCGCAAAATAAACAGTCAATGTCATCTAATGCGCTTATACAGCCTATGTCCATAATACAAAACGTTTAACATATCCATGTGACATAGGCCTAAGTTTAATAGCAAAATGAACAAATTAATCTCCACACATCTGTATAACCAGTCACCTGTCTACTATGTGTGGTCATTGGCGGCTTGTCATAGATTGCTCTCAATGGCTGTAATATCTCAGTGCCACCAAATGAAGCATCCAAAGCAGCCTGATAATCACATGCTAACTTGAGTGAGTCTTCTGAGTATTCACGGCTTCCACTGATCATACAAACAACATAACATTATTACAACAAATGCACATATAAACATATACACAAAATCATTCTGATTATTTTCTACAACTTGCTTCAGTCAGCCTCAGCCTCAAGGCACCAGAGAAACTACTAGAAATTGCCAAAGCAATTCAGCACGTGCTGTAATGACCCATGCTAAATGCAAAAAATGTTTTCCAAGTAAACCAGTCCAGATTGCTACAAGAATACATCATACATCACTTGCATAGTGTAGTCATGATGTTTCACAGTAGACCACGGAACCAGTCGTTAAGGCCTTAGCGACTGGTCTGAAGCCTTAGCGACTGACTTAGCGGTCTTAGCCGCTAAGCCGATAAGCTATCGACTGGTTGGACCGATAAACCTTATCAACTGACTTAGCGGTTTAGACCGTTAAGGCCGCGACACACGTGCCGATATTGACGGCCGACATTGCCTCCCCCACCTCCCACGTGTCGCGGGAGCAGTCAGTGACAGCCGTCACCGTCAAGGCCGCGACATGCAAGTGTAATTTTCAATAAACCGAATTATTCTCTTATGGTGACGAATGACGGCTTGCGCTGTAGGACGACTTTGATGGTCGACAATGAGAGCTGTTAAAATTCTACACGTCAATGTCGGTCGATATTTCGCGGCCCACGTCAAGTGGATTACTTTGTATAACGATAAGTTTTGAGCTTTTCCCGAATTTATCATTACGCCGTCGTTAGTCGTTAAGCTATCGACGATGACGGCGCCAGGCCTTATCGGTCTGGGGCCGTTATCTTAACGACTGGTGTCGGTCCAAGACCTTAACGACGACGACGACGGCGAACGACGACGGTTCCGGGGTCTATTTCACAGTCGAAATACTATAATTATTGCTTTTGAAAATTATGTGGATACAAACGGTATGAATCAGTTAGAGAGGTGCAGTACTTTCGTGGTGAATAATGGTTTGACTTGATTTGTGAATTATAGCAATGGAAGTTTCTCAGTGCTGCTCGTAAGTTTTTGTGGTAGACTGTCCTGTTTGTACAACCTTCAGTGAGAATGAATTAAAGGCTACATTTGGTGACGCTGACTCTACAGGCAGAATGATGCAACTTGTTCATTATTTCTTTGGCCATCTGTTCAGATAATATTTTTCTATCTACATGTCTTTCTACTCTCTTGTCTCGTCTGTGCCATACTATCTCTCTTTTGTTGTTGGACCCGGAAACGGGTCCCCAAGCGCAACCAACGTTGTTGTTGCTGTTATCAGATTTTCCAAGTACTAAGGCTTTTTCATTTCAAAACTGATCGTCATTAAACTTCGCATATAGATTGAAGACAACATTCACCACAATCACACCATATCGGATTTTCAAGTTAAGTCCTAATTAGTTACTAATAATTAACTGTTAATCACGAATATAGCCGTATGATACAACGTTAGCAGTAACTGCAGCAACAGGGCGTACACAAGTGTGCACATGAGCAATTTGCTCACGTACATGGCGCACACCAAGCAGCGTCACACGTACCTGCCTTATACCTCCCAGCTATAGCCGGCACTAATTTACTGACCCCGAAAGGATGGAGGGTTGAGTAAGCCCAGGCCCGGGTGCAAAGAGCAACTGGCCTACTGTTGCTACGCGACTGCCCGCAGCCAGCGGGATTCGAACCCAAGACCTCGCGGTCGCTGGTCGAACAGGCTAACCACTACACTATCGCGTCACCCAGGCATAACGTAAATACAATGTGCACCCATAACCACATGCTGGTTTCAGTACAACACTGAGAGGAAGAATATACTTAAAAATACAACTACCATCACATAGTAATTGCAACTGAATGGTTTAGTATATTATATTAATTATATGAAAATAATTGATTATATATGAAGATTAATATCTGTGTCTCTGTCTAGAATGAAAAATGATCTAATGAACAACGTAAACTGTGCAAAGGTTTCATACTCGGGAAATAGTAGTGCAAAAGTGGAGCCAAAGCCGACAATGTTGAAGTAGCAGCCTGGTGGTAGACTCTTGAGAAATACAAGAAGTGCGGACTGAGCTGCCTTAATGCGCTCACCTCCCATACTGCCTGCAAGTAGCATTAACAGCAACTGCTATTTAACACAGTCATCGTAATGGCAATCTAAATATATCCCTCATCTGGTCACACCGTCTGCTGAAATGTTCAATGATGATCCCCAGTGCTTGTGAAGCAATATTTTAGCCCAGTGACAAATGTGTTAATAGCTTAAATTACTTGCTGGTTTTAGCATAACCTGAACTCCTTAAATCATAAGACAACAAAATTGGCAAGCTCAACAGCAACAAGAAACAGTTGTAAGCACAGCTGTTATATGTTATACGGTACTAACCAGCAGTCTCAGCAATGCATTAGATCTTTTTATGTCATGCCATTGAAGGCAAATGACACGTTTCAGTAATTCACAACAAAACTTACAATATATCTGACAGCACTAAAGTTTTAAAGATGGTTTCGGTGGATAACATGCACAAAAAATAACTGCTTTTAACAGTTAAAAACACCATGTCAACAATGAATATCTATACTGATTTTTTTGACACAGCAAACAAAAAAATATATAATAATTAATTATACAAACCAGATCTATCGATGACTAAGATGAACTCATGATTGCTGCTGAACTCAGACTCACTCAACTGAGGAAAGAAATTTAACATCATAACCTCCTGACAGAGGATGCCTTCTAAAATGCAGCAGTAACATCATCACTAAGTATATACATGCAAATATTTAAATGAGACACAAATATGCCATGTCATTTATACAGTGATGCCACCTGGCTGTCTCTGTACACAGAGAGACACCTTAATGGTTTTTGAATTACCAAAGATTTACTTCTGACTTGCTTGCATTCGTCAATACATAATATGACTATTTTCGAAAGAAATGAATTTTAACCAGGATATGGTTTTCATGCAGTACAGCACCCACCCTTTAGAGTGTCAGCCTTTTCAATTATGACGTGAGGTTGATGCTGTTCTTCATACTTTATTTCCAGACAAAAATCATGATCAGCAACAAACTTGCTCAGCTCCACCTAAAACGTTAAAACTTCTGCATTCTAACACTGTATATTTTACACGACAAGTCACGTAACACCACAGACACTGTTTTTATAAAAATAAAAAGTTTACCTACTATAAAACTAACAGTGTATCTAAACAGCCATATGCTAATCAAGAAGCTGTATACAACTACAGACTGTTAAGCCATCACACTGTATCATGTTAGTAACTCATAAACTATCACTCACCTGAGCCTGACATCCATTCTCTGATGACTTTACTACCACACTGTCTTTGTCAGAGCCAGCTTTTATAGCTGAAATTTTTCCAGAATGGAAAACATCTGCTCGGAATGTGAATGTGTATGGCTGATCATTTCCTGGGGCAACGCAGCTAACGTTCACTGGGTTTGCAGTTCCACCATCTGTATGCACATACAGACATAATGAAACTACATACATTATAGACAAGACAATGTTCATGGTGCTGTCATCATGGCAGAGCCATTGTAAGAGTACATCTAGTTCATTTGATAAATACAAAACAGCGCAGGACGGCAGCCAACTTCTGGACCAAGCCAATCAGCTTGGGATGGTGGTCTGCCTAAATAAGCAGCCATAGTGTCCACATCCATTATCACCATTTATTTCTACTCAGCCCAAATGCAGATATTCATTTCACAGTCTCACGGAGGGTAAAAAGCTCAGTCAACCTGGATGCCTGGTTACATAACAAAATTAATGTAAGGAGGCCAACACATTACTCCTGAGGCAACCACTAACCCACTGTTGGCAAACTACCACCATGATCAGTGTTGCTCATGTAACCGTAATATAATTAGTATCAATTGTGGATCTCATGTCAGACGGAATATTGCTGGGCCACTCCAGCAATGCATGTGTCGCAAGAAGACCAGCTCATAACAGCATGTTTTCCCTTCAATGAATGGACTGCATGCAGCTGACTGATTATAACAGTTGATACTAGCCAGTGTTAAGGTACACAGGCAACAGATTTCTAATAAATGTGTGAGTGAGCACAGTCAAGTACTGAATCAATGCCCTAGATTGTAGATTTATATTAAATTATAATATCACGCAGTGACATGTACATTATACAACTATAGATGGACTAAGAAGAGAGACACACAAACCTGACTGAGATGGATTATAGCGAGGATTCAGTTGTGTTGGCAGAACGAATGTAACAGCGCCCTCTGGTGACAATCCAAGTTCAATGACATATGCAAATTTAATGGCAGCTTCAGTTCCTGGAGGCAAGTTGCCAACCAAGCAGCGAAATATGTCACCTGAAGCATCATCTTCTTCCAGTAGCATTGCAGTGCGTCCACTGTCAACTGCATCATCATAGGTCTGCTTCGCCTGTCAATATAATGCCACCACGCATGCATATGTTGATAAAGTATCTATATCATTAAACACAAAAATTCTATAGTGTGTAAGTTTCATCAACAAATCTTAAAAAAAAACTGCTCCACTTGCATCTGATGAATTTGTAATTTGGAAGTTTGATGTCTACGTAAATGTGGTGATGATAGTGAGTTTCTCTCGTAATTTTTCGGTTGTACTGTACAATGCTGCTGTCTGTTGCATCTGTCTACCTGTTTGTCTACGTTGTTGCTGCAGTTTCGCAAAATAAAGTTGATATTCATAACAGGGATACTGCATTTCTGATCAACTTTTATTCACTGCTTGGTGGTGATGTGATGGATGAGATATCCATCACAGAACAATGCTACTTCACAAAATCACACAGCATATTATGCTGCATCGTTCCAGTAACCAACAGGACAGTCAACACGATGAAAATAAATGCTTCGCCATTGAATGCTATTTTTGCATCAGTTAGGAGCAAAATAAAGCACACACATACTATCAGTTGCATTTTCCATAGTAGGTAACCATTAACGGTGACGGTGAATATATGCCATTCTTTCTATTATAATGACGACAAACCAATAAAAAAATACCTGCTTTTTCTCTTGGCACTCAGCAATGATGATACGATCTTCAATCTTTGCTTCAAACTGGTAGACTGCACTTTGGTCATCAATAGGAAACTCAAAGACAGCTTCTATTGGGTTCTGTTCAGTGTTCTTATAAAGCAGAGTTGTCACAACATTTCCAACAAAGCCTCTCACTGTCAACTGCACGTCAATTGACTTCAGTGGCACTGAAAATACATCACAGACCTAAAGTCAGCATGCATTTTCATATTCCTGTATAGTCCCTGAACCAGACCGAATTTGACTACGGTACCAAATTAGTGAACAGATCCAATCAAGTTTAAGTCAAGTCAATGAGTATCACAGAAGCATGCAGGCCCACCCACAGGCCTCTTATTTCCGGCTTACTATAAACAATTACAGTATAATACACAACAAGAAAGTTGTGCTATTGCAAAGATGACCGCAGGTGCACAGTGTGCCCTATTGATGGATGCCCTGAAAATTTACAAGACTCACTGACTATGCCAATGTTGCTACTTTCCCCAAAATTATTCATGGACTTTTGTTCCGATCGACCCTATGAACGTGTGTACAAAATTTGAAGTCCATAGCTTTACCCATTCCTGAGATAATAGGGGGTAGCCAAAAAATTTTGGGCAGTCCCTGGTTATGACCACACTCCTATTTCCCAAAAAATCTTATAGGCCTTCCATACAGACTATTCCTCTATGTGCACTCATTTTCCGCAATTTTCGATTGGAGTTTTGGGTGGAGGGTTGCAAACCTCCAATCTAAGGGAAGGGGTCATAGGGAATCAGGAATGGTACCACCCGAAAGGTGAGTTCCTATAGACCCTCCATAGAGATTATTCCTCTATTAGTACTCATTTGCCCGAAATTTTAGATTGGAGTTTTGGGTGGGGTTTGCAAACTCGCAATCTGTAATCTGCATACGTGGATCTGAAGTCTGCTTTTGACTCATTCGACAGAACTCTGGAAGGCCATGAGAGGCATCAGAGTTCCAAGTGTCCTTCTGGATCTGGTCATCGACCTGCACACTGCAACAACAGTGAGAGTGCGCCTGGGAGGCCGCCTTTCTTCACCATTCACCATTGTGTCGGGTGTAAGACAGGGATGCATCCTAGCTCCTGCCCTGTTCTGTAGGGCAATGGACGTCATCATGAAACATGTTAGCTGCAAAGTGGGATCCAAGTCGGCCAGCATTTACCTTCACAGACATCGATTTTATTCGATTATGCTGATGATGTTACTCTGTTTGTCAACCATGAGGAGAAATATCCAGCCGTCCTATCTGCCATGGGAAAGGAAGCTTCATAGTTCAGTCTCCACATCTCCTGGGCCATATAAATGAAGATTCACAACCTTAGCTCCGGGCCAACACCATCCACAGTAACAGTAACCTGTAAAACTGTCTCCCGGATAACCTATACTGTGTTGGTGGAGACGTTAAACCCTGCTCAATCCAATCCAACCCCAGTAACAGTAAATGGAAACACTGTTGATCCACTGCAGGAATTCACGTACCTGGGCAGCATCCAATCGAGCAAGAATAACTCCAGACTCGCTGAAGGAGCCATGAAACGACTGGACCGGGTCTGGAACCAGACGAAGCTCAGTACATCAACAAAGCTTCATATATACCCCACCTGCTTGTTGACAGTACTCATCTACAGCTCGGAAACCTGGAGCCTAGCACACTCTCTGACTGGAAGCATCTAGACTCATTCCATACACGATGTCAACGAAGGATGCTCCACATATGCTGGCGCGATTGTTTCTGGTGACGATGGCCTACGTCGCACAGATCTGCTCCCGGCTTCATTTATTGTCCGAAAACGAAGATTGGGCTTATTTGGCCATGTTGCCAGACTCGTAGACAACAATCCGGCAAACCAGATTCTTGCATGTTTACCCTTTTCCCCCATCTTCACGCGTTTCAGAGATATTGCCGCTTTTGTGCTCTAGCACGCCATTTTTCCCCACCCTATCTTGTCTCTCCAAAATTAAACCAATGTTCCCTGGGAGTAGGGGGACAGCCTTTGGGCTGTGAAGAGCGAAGAGGTTAGGCTCCGTTCAATTAGTTATTTCCAACCTATGTGAGAACTACACAGTCACAGACAGACGGACAGACGGACGAC
>Ga0209781_1000376_pt1 | contig 11337 bp, 5 predicted proteins | sample WorMetHERISLAND1_3_FD_187386 | JGI IMG/M metagenome (GOLD analysis project Ga0209781, IMG submission 187386) | Marine gutless worms symbiont microbial communities from Max Planck institute for Marine Microbiology, Germany - Olavius albidus HERON... | ecosystem: Host-associated > Annelida >...
GCTGTTGGTTGCTGTTGAAGATAATGAAGTCTGTTGCCTTCTTCTGTTGAACTGATTATGTCCGACTTGATTTATTCATCAGTGCCTGCTACTGATCCTGACTTAAGAGTTACTGCAGACTGTAGTGAATTTGTCGCCAGTAATTCTTCGGATTCGGGTAATAATGCAGTAACCGAAGAAATGGATAGCACAGATACGCTGAATACTTCGGGTTGTACTGAGCCAACTTCACAGACAGATGTTAGTCATGATGCAAATGCAGCACGTGGCAGTTCATGTAATGATGACAACACAGTTGTTAATGAAAGCATCATACTGGCTGGTTCTACTGCTAAGAAAACGTGTGATGAGTCAGTACATGTGACAGAAGCTGCAGATGGGCTTGTTAGTTCGGATTCCAAAGTCACGTCAGAAGTAGATCCTGTTAGTGGACTACTGCGAAGTGCAGAACAGTGCCGATCTGATACAGTCACATTCAATCTGCCTCTAGAAGTGATTGGTGCTTGTTGGTTTATGAAACGAGATACCCAGACGTATCTGCAGGCAACAACTTCCAACGATGGTTTGTTTTCTAACAGTACTACTTACTGTTGTTGATGTTTTGCTGCTTGTTAAGATAACAGTTTGTATTTAACATGCATGTGTTTGTACAAGTTGCCCGCCTCCTATCTGTCACAAAGGCCAGTCAAATCGTCAAACTACTGTAATGTTTAATCTTTTCTGTCCAAAAACAAAAACTGTGGATATGTAATGCAATGAGCTCTCGCTAACGAACGACGTTTCCATTTCTTCTTTTCTGTAAGGCCCCTTGTAATGTCTACTGACATGTTACGGCGCCTTACAAATCATCATTTCATTATTATTGTATTGACATAAACTTTTATACACTGCAGGAAATATTGCACAATGTAGCAATTGCAACTTGAAGGTAGAAATAGAAATACTATATGATGCCGTTGATTTCTACTATGCAGCAAGCCTGTTCCAAACTATGATTGACAGGAGCCGTAGACTAACTGACTGTCATTTGCTGTGTAATACTACATCCACAGCACCTATGTCTTGCAGTACTGTTACCCTGACCTTGAAACATGTGGCATATGCAGAACTGTTGTATTATTCTGTTTACAGAGAAGATTGTCATCTGTCTAAATAAGAAGGACAGTCGAGTAACCCTGACATTTGAAGGTATATTATATGGCATATCACATTGTGTAAACATGAATAATATGTCATTTTTGAAATAACAGCAATTCAGCATATTGTATAATGCTTATTAAGTGTTGTTGAGGTCGGATAATGAACAAAAAATAAATTTAGTATGGTAAAAATAATGATACAGTATTGATAGGTGGTGTTGTGTGTATGTTTGAAGGTCGTTCTGGGCGGTCGCTGTTCAGTGATGATAGTGATAAATGCCATTGCCATGTAGAAGCCTTACTGGAGCCACCTCGACGGCCGACAGCGTCTGTTGCAGCATCTGTATCAGTAGCTGGTGGTTCAGGACAGCGACGTGCTGAACATAGGACAAACGGCACGACAGTAGCCGGCTCGTTGATTCACGGCATTGCCTCGCGTCTTCGAGCTCGAGGTTCAGTTAAAAGTGTCAAGTACAAAGAGGACGATGACGAAGACACTGACGTCGCAGAGAATGGTGAAGCCGGTGATTATGCAGCGAATGACATAGCTCGTCTCGACGATGACGCCGATTTTGATATCTCGGACGATGGCGCAAATGAGACTAACACCAAGCAAAATAGTTTTGCAGCTGATGAATATGGCGGAGCTAGCAGCTTGGATTTTCTGGTTCACGGAGCACCAGAGCCATTCGCGCCGGCAGGCATGGAGAGTATTTTAATTGAGGACGACACTGTCGACGGTGATAAAAGCTCTAGCAGCAATGATGACGATGCTGAATGGAATCCGAAGAAACCGGTTCATCGAGCACGGATAAAGCGCACCCGTCCTTCAGCCTGCCTTGATTTTAAACTGAAGACCGATCCAGTATTGGATGATGAATTAAATGCAATACAGAATGACAATATTGGTTGTGATGTCACCAACTCATGTCAGTCTAAGTCAGCCGCTGTTAATAAAACGGGCCACAAGACGAGCCATGCGCCAAAGTCTTTGAGTAAGAAATTAAAGCACGTCAGCCACAAAAAGTCGCGCTTGCAAGCAGGTACAAAGAATGGAATACGCAGTGTAAGATCAAAAGATGGACCCAAGTGGGAAAAGAAGGTCAGTGTTTTTGTTGTTGAATATGATTTAAATAAATACTGAATATTGTTGAACATTTTCTTGGATGTCATTGAGCACTTTAAATAAACTGTGGTCCTGACCCAGTATGCTGCAGGAAATTTGCAACAAGGTATTTTAGTCACCTCATCTAACTTGGTTTGTGTGACAGTAGTACAGTGTAGAAGCTTGATCCGATTGATCGCTACTTTATTCATGCTGTTAACATATAATAAATGTGAGTTCCAGTTCACATTGGTAAGTGAAATATCACAAACTGGTAGTCCAAGCATACAGTACTAGAGTATTAGCCAGGTCTTGAATACAAGCTGGGGTACAAATATAGGCCAGCTTTAGTGGTTTACATACTAATAATTTTGATGAATCAGGTGCATGATTTCCATTGTTAGTTTGCAATGGCATTGCATGGTAACCATGCACATTCTATATCACACGTGAAATGATGATAATGATGGTGAATTGGCAAAAAGTTGGCTGTGTTAATTAGTCGTATTCTAAACATTTGTGTACTGTCTGTTGAGTGTTTCTCTGTAATGTGAATGTACTAATACAAGTTGGGTCTTGAATACTAGCCTGGCTTTAAATGCAGTTTGAGTTAATTCGTCTTCTGTTGAAGTATTTACCTTACAGCAGGCTTTTGTTTAACTGGCGCTATATAAATATACGTATTCAATCATTCATGTACAAGTGTAAAGCTTGAAGCTGAGTATGCCTTTGGTGATCAAGGATTGTTTGCTGGATTTGTTTATGGATAACAGTCCACAGCTGCAATGCATTGCTTGAAACCTATCTTTATATCAAAGCATCATCTGATACCGTAAAAATAATCTGTTAACCTACGGTATTAGGCCGGTGCATTATATGTAAATAAGCAATAATTGTATGGATTCATTTAAAAATTGTAAAATTTGGATGAAAATTGAGAAAAGATATTGCCAAACAAAGGGTGATTTTTTAAATGGTCTGTATCAATGGAAATGAATTAAGTTGCTCATAAGACATGTCTATGTGATTCCATATTTCCACATCTGTGACGTGGTCCTGCCAGGAGACATCAACAATATGGCATATATATTACCTGTAATGTCTGTTGTGTTTCAAATGTCAGGGTATATGTCCACACTGTGGTGTATTCTACGGCAATCTGGGCCAGCATGTCGGCCTGTACTGTCCAAAGAATCCGAACCGGCAACGTGCCTACCACTGCTGCTACTGCAAGTTCCGTTCGGTGGACCGTGCGACGCTGCTGGAGCATAAAGCAACGCACGTGCTGGCGCGCGACTTCAAGTGTGAGATCTGTGACAGTTCCTTCTTCACGCGTCAGCGTCTGGTCCGGCACATGAGATACGTTCATCTACTCGGCACAAACCCGGTCCGTATATACACGTGCGACCGATGTGGCAAACGATTCCGCTACCACTCGCATTACGATCGTCACCTGACCATCCATTCAGGTGCACTGTTTATTCTTTTGTGTTCTTATTCAAATATACCAGCCATTACCAGGTAGTAAAGTACTGCTGCAGTTATTTCCCAAAAGCTTGCTTGTGGAGACCAGCCTAATCTGGAGTAACTCTGGAAGAATGGGCAAACAAAAACAGTACTAAACAGAATTTATGAGCACTAGGAGTGCTAATAAAAAACAGACATTGATTGTAGTCCTGCACAAATAATGCAGTTATAAGCTAATTTTGAGCAGTGTTGGAATTAAATTAAAGACAATTGATTACAATTAATATGCCAGAGTGAATTCTGCTTAGAAATGCTGTACATATCTATTTCATTAGGAAGCATTGAACAGTAAATTATATGAAGTCTTACTGTGACGTTTTTACTTTTAGTGGTCACTAAAGAATAAGATCTATCTAATTACAATCCCAATCATACTTGGAAGTGACATAAGCAGAAAATGGCTCGATAACTGCAGGAGAACTGACACAACACCATGGTCCATGGCACAGGATGTGATGGAGAATAGCATAGCTTAGGATGAATTCAACAGCTTACTGTTATTAGACCAATATTGTTTTGATGCAACAGCAATATGTCTGACACAGAATAAACTATCCTCTTGAGTTGAGATGTATGATGTGTGTTAGCAGTAATTGATATAAATTACCAGGATTTATGAATGAAGATGCCATATTAAAAATTTTTTATTACCAACGTCACCATGCTTATTATTTTTGTGCCTCTGAAGTCTCGAATGTATGACACTATTGTTATTTTTTTAATTAAAATTAATTTTTAATGCCCTAAGACTAAGAGGGTAAAGAACCAGAGGACTAACAATTAGATATTACCGGTATAAACAAGTCTGGAGTAGCTAGAGGTCTGGTGCTTCATCAGGGCAGAAGAATGCTTCATTGATCAGCATGCCATTGAACATAGAACCAAAATGTGTTGACAAAAAAAGATGTTTCTCGGGATCTCCCGAGTTCTTCATTGACATTCATCGCAAGGAGTGTCACATTCTGCAGCACTCTGATATTTACCATAACTTGTTGTGGTTATTTATGTTAAAGTTATACTGCTGTCACTCTCAATTTAAACGGCAGCATTCATCCTTTATTCCTTACGCCTGGTGTACAACATTTATTTGTATTTTTTATTGTTTGTTGGCATACAGAAGAAAAGACGGCACAGTGCGATCAGTGTGGGAAATTCTTCAAGAACTCGCACAATGTGCGCAACCATCAGTCCCGCATGCATCCGGGAAAGCCGGAACAGTTTCCGTTCTACTGCAGCAAGTGTGGTCAGGGAACACACAGCCTGACGAGCCACCGGTGTATTAGACCCGGGGAAATGCACGGTTCCAGACGGCGTCGTGCCCCTCGGAACGTTATTTTTCCGCCATCGTTCAACGCATCTGTGGGCTTGGTGGCAACGTCCGAGGCAGTTTCGACGGCAACTTTATCTCCAGCAGTGCTGCATACGTCTCCAGCTCCGGAGCGAGATGATCAGCAGGAGAATGTTGCGACGCCGGTGAACGTAGCTAGTCAGGTGGTTGATTGCAGCCCAGCAGTAAGCAGCATGTCTTCGGATTCGCGGCCGCCGAGTCTTCAGCCGCTGGACTGCAACGTAGCAAACTCACGACTCATTGACCAGCAGTCTGAAGTTCCGTCACATGTAATCAGCCATCTGTCGTCTCCTAGCTCTCAGTCCGAGGTCCGTTACCCGTCGACGCCTTCTACACAGTCGTTTGATCGGCATGCGGTTCCGTTTGACCACCTGTCCAGCGCCATGACATTGGACAGACACCAGCACGGCAGTCGGCCGTCGTATCATCATCCTGCACAGTCGTTGGCCGCCAGCGAACTGCCGTATGACCGACGAATGGCTTCGTCATTCCAGTCACAGCAGCCAGCGGTGGCCCACCAGCCGCCCCAGCAGCCGCCGTACAGCAACCTGTTTGCTGTCGACCCGCTGCTGCAGCAGCTGCGTGCAGCCAACATGATGTACCGCGGCGTAGACTACTGATGCGTTGCATCGCTGTTGTAACTTTGCTGTCATTACCAACTTAGCTTCACTGCACCGGACATGTACGCATATACGGCCATTAAGTGACACAGTGCCGTTGTGATCGGAAGTAGTTTCGGTGCATTTGTTTACATTGGCAACGATGGCTGATTGTAAACTCAGTAACCGTAAAGATAAGTGTAGGTATTTCGGTTTCCGAGTAATATAAATGAATATAAGAAATGGGAAAACCCTATCTATAAAATTTTAATTCCCCAAAATAATGGAGACAAATGCAATCGCCATTGTAAACAAAAAAACTTGTGGACCGCACTGTGTCATTTGAAAATGAGCTAGTGCCACCTAACGGCCGTATAGCAAACATTACTGAAATTTCTTGCTGTACAGTTGTGCTGCTTATCTGAATTAGACCAGGGGCGTAGCCAGAAATTTGTTTGTTGAATAGCCATTCTGACATCATTTTATCCCATAAAAAGTTTACTTGGGCTGATTTGGGGGGGGGATATATCCCGATATCCCCCCGCCCCGTCGCTATGCCCCTGAATTAGACTTGCATTAAACCAGTTTCTCGAACAGTATATTGAATCTAGTGATGGCTACGGTATTTGTTTTTGTGCTTGTTGCAGCTGACTGGTCAGGCATATAATTAGGTCTGCTCTACTGTTTTAAATACCGTAAGTAGTTCACTTGCTGATAATGCATCATTTCTCTACTGGTAGTTAGTAGTTTCTTGTTTTGGGGGGCTAAATGTATTGGGTCACATTTTTTTATTGTAACCGGTATAACCCGGGCTATACCAAGTCGTTCTTATTTAGCAACCGGTTAAATGTGCATTTTTTCGTGCCTGGTTTAACCCAGGAAAACCAGATTTCTAACCGACCAAATAACATGGAATGGTGGTACAGGGAGGGGCTCAGCCAATCACATGCAATGTTTATGCGTTTCCCACCGAGCGACATTTAGCAGTTTCTGTGGTACACCATTTTGTATCGTATCGTATCGGCTATGTAGCAAAGTGAAATGTGAATAAAATGAATAATATTTCTAATAATAGTACTGTTTTGCAGATGTATATTTGTACTTTGCCGGTTAGGTGTGAGCATGGACGATTTACCAGTAGTGTCATAGTTGAAAGCACTCAGACCAATTAGATTGCTAGCATTCTGTGGAAGGTGTGTCGACAATGAAACCGGGTTTGTGTCATTTTTTCAATATTTACCCGGTTGGAAAATAGCTAACCATGTATAACTGACCGGTAATAAAAAATATACCCATTGTTACCATAATTTACTGATTCTGCTTGCTTGGCACGATACAAATGATGTTATTATAAATGTGTTTTGATTAGTTGTTGGTTGATAGTGAAGTTGATATCATTGATCATGATAATAATATTAATACTAATAACAATTATGATAATATTTATTATATCTTGTACTGTGTGAATTTGTGTGTATTGTCACTTTTGCAACTTTTACGTGACATATGTCAGTGAAAGTTAATCTGTGTGTGTGTGAAGTTTATTTTGATGTATGTAGTCAGAACAACAAACTGGTTGGAATTATGTGTCAGATTTGTTATCATTTGTATGCTTCAGTTGGGCCTAAAAAATTGTTGTTTCTGGAAACATGGCCACAAATAGGGTTGGTAGGGTTGGATTTTTTGGTCTGAATGGTTCTAAATTACACTAATAGTACGAGTATATTCATACATTCTTCTTTTTTGCTTTCTATTTTCATTTTACTTTGACATGTTCTATTTTAGTGGAAAATGATCCAGACGTGATGCATGATGAGGAACCAGCTGGAAGTTGAACCTGAAATATTTCAGCCCCAGTATTAAGTTCATAAAATTTTTAGGGTCAGAGGTAAAACAAAGGTCGATCGGGTGTCCGGAAACAACAAATTTTTAGGCCTTTTGTAATGGAATGATATAATGTAATGTACGGTTGACCCAGTGCAGTATGTGATTATAACTTGCATCATTTAAATTGCACAGATGCTGACCAATGTACAGTTTCCAGTTTATTTAAGCTATACTATCCCTGTCATGGGAACTGTAATTATCCCATGTTATTGGATTGTGCATATGTTGCATATGCCTTTTGCCTGTCACATTTTGCTTTAGTTATATGTTAGTGTTATTAGCTTGATTTCATTTCCATATTATTTGTGCATTTTTGTCTTGCGCTATAACACACTTGGTAAAAATATCTGTTTAGATTGTTGTAAAGTGCAGACTTTTCAAATATAGGCTACAGTATTAATTTTCAACAGTATTATGACGCTCTTGACATTTATTGTGTTTATGCTTACCTACAAACCCGCTCTAACCACGAAATTAAGGCTGCTAGTGTGTTGAACACTAGTACTGTCAAAGTATATGCTTATGAAAAGATGCAGAATATATTACACACACTGTCTAAAGCTAACTAATAGCTAGTTTAGTTTTACTTTGTGAGACCACGTCAATTTAAGTTAATGAAAATAGATTTAGAAAGAAAAATATAGTTAGCATATGAAATCCAAGAAGTTCCAAAACATGAATGCTGAATATTGTATCTAAGAGGATCTTGCTTTCAATGTTCAGTAGGTAGTAATTCTTATTGGGATAGTGACAGTGGAATGTGCTGAATTTGAGGCAGTCTATCTGTAGGTTACGTAGATTGTGGTATACATAGTTACCAGTGGCGGATCCAGGAAATGCCAGGCGAGCACGCAGAGTGCGAGCCTAAACGGGGTTCTGGGGGCAGAGCCCCCAGTGGGGTCCAGGGGCAGAGCCCCTGGTGGGGTTTGGGGGAAGCTTTTTGTCCATTTTCATTCAAAAAAGTGGCCAAAATTTAAGGATTTAAATGAAAACTTGGCCCAGGGACTGATGCAGACTGCTTCGCACAGCCACGACCAGTCCTAAATTTTGGTCAATGGATGGGGGTGCCACCCGGTCCGCCCATAGCTGGATCCGCCACTGATAGTTACAGCAGTCCAGTTTGGAGTGAAGTATAATAATAGAGGTGGCATTAATATCTGATCTTTGATCACTGAGTTTTACAGATAGATGACCTGTTATGCATAGAGCCAGGACCATGAATGTATTTCTAGTAATGCATACACTAAGTTTTTGGATCAGCATTTGCTGAGCCCATATATCATTACTCATCTTGTTCGTGTGTTTCTTCTTGTTGGGGCGAAAAGCTTAAGGCCCCGTCGTTTCAAAGCGGATCGGGATGAAGTTTGGCATGACTGTTCTTTGACTAAATATGCATCCATTGGTGAGTCGGATTTTTGATACGACGTCATAATTGCAGGATGTGGATATTCGTATATAGCATAGCATTGTAGCATACAGTGAACTGAAACTGTCAACCTGCGGTGTTCGGACGGCTGATTATTCTGATCCGCCACGGCCGGCACGCAGATCCTAAAACGCCATCCGCCAGTTGCTGATTAGTATAGTACATTCGTACAGTTATGTAACTGGCCCATTTTCTGGAGTTCCTACTGCAAGTTAGGCTGGTCCCCAAAAAGTGAACCTTGTGAATCATGTGGTAGCAGGCCTACTGTTATACAGGCCACGTTCCCTTCTTGTTACCAGCCAATACGCCAAAACACGAGCATGCCCTCGGCATGTTGACACCTTGCAGTCTTGCTGTCATGATGGGTCAGGAACAGTATAATGGTTGCATAGCATGCCTTGTGAGTTGTGACAATGACCAGAGTTCTTGACTTGGGAACAATATAGCCTTTGTGACAGATAGGAGGCGGGCAACTTGTCATGGTCAGCCAAGAACATTGTTGTGACAGAAAAGTCAACTGCATCAATTTTTTAAAAGAATATTTAGGCAACACAGTACGGTACCATAAATGTCATCAGTAGAAGAGAAGGAAGTCCGCCAAGGTGTTTGTATCGGTCTTTCTTGGCCGTCTACAAGCTGAGAAAGTGTCTGATGATATGACGGGATGAGATTTGGATAGGCCTACACCGTATCGATTCATAGACAAGACGCCAAAGCCAAAGTGTGCAGCTCACCATGTTAGTTCTCCAGAGCGAAATAAATAATTGTGTTGCTTAATTTTTAGACTGGAACTTCTTGCACTATGCCTGGACGGTATTATTTTTTTATTATCATCATCATCATCATCATCATTTAATCATTTTCATTATGTTTGGCTTGAATGTCGTACAAGAACAGCAACGCATAGCTGTCGTGATCCGGAAACGCGCATGTCATTTCTGGTCGCCAGCGTGCCGTGTCTGCTGCCGCTGCAGACAAGTGGCGGTGACTACTGCGAGCGTTGCCGCCTGCGGCGGCCGGATGTCGCTGCTGCTGCTGTGTGTAGGCAAGGTGGTAGTTTATAATTAATTATTGCTAATTAATTATTACTAATTAATTAGGGCCTAAATCACAATTCCGCCACGGTGGCCTGATGCAGAATATTATCATTTGTAGCCTACGTGTGAAAGTTTAATAACGATCGGTTGAGAAACGACAGAGCCTTGGGGAATCGAAAATCTGATGACAAAAGAACAACAAGAACAAATTTCGTAGCGCTTGGAGACCCGTTTCCGGGTTTACAAATGAGAGCAACGGATAACATGGAATACATAGGCCTGATGTAATGTGCTTAATAGCCCATTACAGCTTTGGTCGGACTTGTTTTTATGTCGATTCACCTGAATATCTGGAATTGCTTGGCAGTAGCCGCGTCGCTGTGCTACGCCGAGCCTCATGCACCGCCGTAGCGCGTGTTCATTGGTTTCATCAGTTGAAACCTACTTGCTTGCATCAGGCGGTCACGTTGCTTGAGCTGCGGCGAATGCAGCAAGTCTGACTGCGAGTGACTGGCGACGTTAGTGCTGTTGCTACTGATATGGTGACATTCAAACGAGAACTTTCCGACACAGGTGAAGTAAATCATGTTCTGAATCGTGAATTTTTGAAAATGTGACGTTTAACTATGTAGCTTATAGTACCTCGTGTATTAGTGAAGACTCAAAGGTGGGGTCGCTGATGTACTCGTACGTTTACCGATGGGCAATAGGTTGATGTCAATAGGAAGGTTTATATATTTAATGCATGCGGATAGTTTACCAATATCGTTGAAGTTTTGTACATACATGATACTGATTAGCGTAATCTCCGAACACCAACTAGAAAATATAAATATTTACAGGCAGAAAATATTACAAACGTGTGGTTACATAAATATCTTCAGTAGAAAATAGTCTTTAGTAGTATGCCTAAATTTGCTTCTCATTCCCTGATTTTCACATTTTGACTGCTACTGATAGGCCCAATCCTAGCTGTAGGCCTACGGTGTATCAGAGTAACTGGTACTATAGCCTAAGCATTGGCGCTCTCAGAGACGAAATAGCAGTAGCAGATAGGTATCTGAGAAAATATCCCGCCTGGATATTTATAGTGGCTGTTGATCTGTGGGGATCGGTAGAGATCAGTCGCTGATGACACTGTTGTTGGTCCCGGCTGATAACGTGATAATGATGACCAAAACATGCGTCACACTGACGAAACTATAGAGTTCGACAGTGGCGGATCCAGGAATTGCTGGTGGGGGGGTATTATCAAGGGCGTCGATGGAG
>Ga0209781_1000377_pt1 | contig 11327 bp, 9 predicted proteins | sample WorMetHERISLAND1_3_FD_187386 | JGI IMG/M metagenome (GOLD analysis project Ga0209781, IMG submission 187386) | Marine gutless worms symbiont microbial communities from Max Planck institute for Marine Microbiology, Germany - Olavius albidus HERON... | ecosystem: Host-associated > Annelida >...
AGTGCGTGCTAGATCTTGGCAGCGGCAACCGGAAAAGCTCAGCTGCCGACCGTAGAAAGTCTGAAGGGTGGTACAACGAGACGGATGGTGCTAGAGGAGGGCAGAGAACGACGACCAGACACATCAGCAGTGCGGTTGAGTGGTCCCAGATACTGGGGCGCAATGCCACAGAGAACGACGACCAGACACATCGGCAGTGCGGTTGAGTGGTCCCAGATACTGGGCGCAATGCCACAGAGAACTTTGTAAGTTTCTGTGGCTCAAAACTGCTTCATACATACTCAAAATTTTGAGGTGGCTCCGTGGTGTAGTGGCTAGGGCGTCGGACTTGTGATCGACATGTCGCAACTTAGACTCTCGGTCATTCCATTGCCGGGTACTGCGGGTAGCCTAGGTCAACTTCCATCCATCTGAGGTCAGTAAATTGAGTACCAGCTTACTGGCTGGGGTTAAGGTGGGGCACATTCATTTGTGTCGGGTAGCAGGTAACACTGTGTGATCACATGTGGCAAGTGATGCCATGCAGCTCTATGATGGGACTTGTCTCATTATGAGATATATGCTCCTTTAAACTTTTAACCTTTGTTGTCCTGCTTTAAGCAAATAAAATATACGTATGTAACTGTGTATGCATGTATTTATTACTCTCAGTTATTAAGCTTCAGTGTTTTAATGCTCACTGATCTCCATGCTTAGGCTAGGAGTCTATTATTTTTTGTCGTTGACTCTGTCTGTATCTCCGTCTGTCTGTCATGCTGCTCCTTCAAATTGCTTCTTCTTTTTTGTTTCTCGATGGAATCGAGCCATTTTTTGGCCGTCAGTTCTCCATGTGGCACCGCACCATACAAAAACTGTCTTCTTAGATTTTTGATTTAGGCCCCTAACGCCCAAAATTTACTCCCCAAAATTTGCAATTGCACAAAATCGCCTATAAGTTGGCTTGTATGATAGACCGGAGATGTTTGCGCATACCAGGGGGTTTTCAGGGTTTGCCGATTCAATGGAACAATGCAAAATGTTGTGAGGCCGACCCTTGTTGCCATGGCAACGAAATTTGGGCTAGGCGCGGAGATCCAGTCGCCTACAGGCTTGTTATTATTATTTCTCATCATTTTCTTATCATTAACTAAACACTTGCATCACGGTGACAACATAGCCACAACTCAGATACGGTAAAGTAACGTTTCATGACAGACTTTCAGTGCTAGTAGAGAAGGATTTGACATCAACGTACCTCAGACAACAGACATCCATCATAGAAGCAGCTCTAGCCAGCACTACTGCTCCATCATCAGCCTCCGCAACTGATGCCGCTGACATCAACATCTGCACGAGGTACGGGAAGCAGAAATCATGTTGTTGCCATAGAGATGACATCATACGAAGTGCGATGGCAGCCAGCTCTGTGGACGATGATGACAGCTGTTTACAGGTTGCTAATACTGGTCCAACTGCCAACTGAAAACACACAAACTTCACTAGCAAGTCTGCCAAGTCATCACATGTAGGCCTACACAACATTTTTGTTAAACCAGCCCATTTTTCTGCAGTTACTCTAGGTTAGCCATTCCCCCAAAGTAAAAAAGATCAAACGCAGAAGTACGGCAGAAAGTACAAGAAAACAAGAGCATCTTAGACACTGTACAACATCACAAATTCAGATGGATTGGACACATCCTGAGACGATTCACTTTTACATGATATAATAGAAGGCAGGATGAAGGGAAAAGCTACAAGAGGAAGGAAATGGCTACAAATGCTAAGTGATATAATCAGCAAGTCCTATGAAGAGTTAAAGAGAGAGGTTGAAGACAGAAGTTGGTGGAAGAAAAGGGCGTCACAAACCTGCCATCCAAAGCAGAAAACCGAAGAGAGAGAAAAAAGTTTACTAATACTATTATTATTATTACAACCGCATGTGTCAGCTATGCTGAGATGCCGGCTATTCTGAAATGCTGCTTCTGTTTTTTTCTCTTTTTGTCCTTTTTTAGCACCAAATCTCCGATGTCCGAAGTCCATCATCACCAAATTTTGACATATGTTTGATAGTAACCTGCATTTATAACACTGGATCAGCAATTTGGGGCCCCTCCTCAAAAAGATGTGGGGCCTAAAAACATCCAAATTTGGGACATATTTTGGAGAACTTCGAAACTTGATCCCGGATATCTCCGGAACAAAAAAGATATTGTCAAACAGAAAACGGCACTGCAAACTGCAATCTCTCCCGTGGATGCACATTTAATTTGGTGAAGTTTGGTCTACAAACGGCGAAAAACAGGAATGCCATTTTGACTGACCTAATGTGCTCAAGTTTCGTGGGTCATGTTTAATAGTGAATATCTCTGGAATGAAAGAAGATGTCGTCGAACGGAAAATGACATTGCAAACTGCAATCTCTCATGTGCACACGCAAGCAATTTGACAAACTTTGGTCCACAAACAGCGAAAATAATAATAATAATAATAATAATAATACTCTTATTTATATAGCGCCAGCATGTCGGATGACTTCAGAGGCGCTGAAGTGAAGAACTGAAGTGTCGACCGACCCAACGTTTGTTGTGTCGGTCACGTTTTGTAGTTCATATTTTGTAGTTGATTACAATGCATGTTTTGCAACTGTGGATGTATACCGGGTACGTTATTTTTGCTCTGTCAGATATACTAGTGCCCATTCCGTGGCAAGCCTGCACTGAATGTTCGTTTAATTTACATGTACCAACACTGACTGGAAATAGAAAAACCAACCTTATGTGTTGCAAGCTTGGGAATAAACTTCAGAATTAGACAATGAACACTTGGCTGAGATGTGAAATTCATCTTATACATCACTAACGGCAACATGGACGTCGACTGCAACAGTTACAGTAAACTGCCAGTAAACAACACAGACAGTATACATATTCTATTTAGAATTTATCATGTTCTGTTAATGTTTGCATGGGAAACTAAATCTTTTACGTGATGAGACTTCAGTAATTAACTCAACATTGTTCACAGTACAGCTGTGTAATATTAGCTACAATGATAACCAAGACATATAGCGAACAAGATTATTTCCAAGCAAATGATGACAATCTTTCACCAAATTTGGTAATAAATCGTTAATGTAATAGTCGGTGTTGATCTTGTCCCTTTCTTCGACGAAGCGCAACCGCTTCTTTCCGTTTCCGTTGAAGCAAGCTTCATCTGACATCATGACGTGTGGGGCAAACTTGGCACACTCGACCAGCAGACAATTTATTGCAACTTCCAACTATTTCAATGCATTCAAACTCAAATATTCTTATTGTTTATTGATGGGATCATGTAAAACACCTTCTTACTGGTAAAGGAAACACAAAACACACTTGGTGGTCAGCGAAATTGGAATTAATTTATTTTCATAATGACAATGTAACACAACAATGGTGATGATATGCAAAAATTGGACTTAAAGTTTGGCGACGTGCCATTTTCATATACGTAACATAATTTAGAAAAGAACGGCACATTAAATGACAGATTTCTGCTAAACATACATACAAGCTTGCAAAATCTGGCACAAGAATTTTGAGGCATTACTGAGTAATTGCATTTTAGGTGTTGGGTTATTTTTTGCCGCACCCTGTAGGTACAGGTAACATCTGTAGCAGTAACACACCTGTACAGATAACATACCTGTATACAGTGTGCCAGTGTGAGTCAAAAAAAATCCCCCCCCCCGAGGACTTGTGGCAATTTTTCCAAAACGGTTGGGAATTTTTCAACCAAATTTTACATGCCTATTATGTGTTCCTATCTATGCTAGAGTACAAATTTTTATTCAATTACCTGCAACTTTGACAAAGTTATGCCATATTAAGCGTGACCACCCAGTTCATGTGCGCAAAATGTACACCATCGGCCAAAACGCTCACTGGCATTTTCTGACATTTTTCCCAAACAGTTAGGAATTTTTAGTCCAACTTTTACACGCTTATTAAACGTTCACATGTACGCTAGAGTGCAATTTTTTTATTCAATTATCTCCAACTATGACGAAGTTATGCCATATTAAGTGCGACCACCCAGCGTGCATTTCGGCTGATGGTGGACATTTTGAGCACATTATGGTGGTCGCGCTTAACATGGCATAACTTCGTCACAGTTGCAGATAATTGAATAAAAATTTGTAGTCAAGCGTAAATAGGAACGTATAATAGGCACGTAAAATTTGGGCTAAAAATTCCCCACCGTTTGGGTAAAATGTCAGAAAATTTCAGGGGGGATTTTTTTTACTCACACTGTAGGTAACATACCTGTACAGATAACATACCTGTGTCTTATTGGATTGACAAATGGCGTGCAGCAGCTGTAGACAACTGTCCACTGTAGACATATCATCCCGAATGAGGAATATTGCAGCAATCAGCTGAGTAAGTAGAACTGATGGTTGAATATCGGCCGACAGCAGGCAATTAACTTGCTGTAGCCAGTCATTAATAACGCCATTGACACAACTATCATCATTAAGATCATTGCTGCCAGTCTCGGACAAATACCTTGCCAGCTGGACATATGCAAGGCACGTGTGTGACGCTGCGGATGGTAATACCAGCAGGGCACCTGCATCGCCATGACGATGACGAGGACGATGCTGGGTTGCATACTGATGGACAACTGACAGCAGGTGTCTGGATGTGACCTGGCAGTCTCTAAGAGTATTTTCACTATCGGAAAGTTCTGTATCAGTCTGCGGAAGTGAGACAATCTGCAGTAATGGCAGCGCTAACATTGACACTACAATCCGATTCGGCAGCGGTGACTTAGCATCATCGATGTCGTCATCATCCTTGTTGGAACTGAATACTGAGACAGTCTTTTGCACTACAACACAGTGGCGAACTAACATTATCAGTTAACCAATAACCACTCAGTGACTGACTCACTCATTTCATGGACTGCTGCCTCTTGGTCCCATGCTCCATTCATTCACTTCTCACCACCGCCAGCAGCCATAGACAGAGCCGGAAGAAGAACCCCCCGCACCCCCGGCCGGGGGCCTCATGTATGCTCAGGGGCCTCATGTTATGTATGAAATTTTTTTCTACTTTTTTAATGTTTTCAAAATATTTGTGAAGATATTCGTGCATAGTGAAATCTACCGGTAGCGTTGTTACTTACTTAATATTTGATTTTCTCATTCCAGCATGTTATACTTACATGTATATGTGTGCATAGTGCACACTGTGTATGAAAATGCACTGATATTTTCTCTTGAATATTACGGGGCCTCACAGTTGTATTCAGGGGGAGGGGAGGGTGCCTGCCAAATACAACTATGAGGCCCCCGGGAGGGGCTCTCTAGGGCCTCTCTGGGTCCCTCCCCAGAGGCCCCCGGGGGCCTCCAACTCTCTAGCACCAGCACTGGCCAGAGTCGCACCATGCCATTGCTGGGCTGCTACCTTCACGGTCACATGGTGGCTCTTTTGTCATTGGGGCCCTTTTTCTAGAATAAATGAAGATGAACAGCATTCCTTGACCAGCATTATGCTGTTGATATAATAAACATAATCATGACAACAGACATTGAATTTTATTATATTTTGCAGCATAGAATATGTTTATTAAAAAGTCTTAAATCTTTATTTAACTATCATTATGTGCACAGCAATTACTATTTTAATTACTATTTTGTACTTTTGTACGATTTTACAATAAATATAAGATTTAAGTTGGGACAAGCTTTTGGGCACACTACCAAAATTAGAGTCCTACTAACATACTTACTTTGTAAACAATGCATGTGACATCACCAGCTTGACCAATCAGTGTCGTCCACATACATACATACATAAGCTAATCCACTATCAAATGAACTGAATTCATGTTGGTGCAACGTAACATGGTTCAAATCTCCGATCACCGATGAACTAGGTTCGGCTAAGCCGAGATTTGAACTTATTTGGTGCAATGCTGCCTAAGTGTAAAAGTAAACGGTACTGAGAACTGAGACTGACCAATGTTGAGAGTAACTGTAAGCAGGCTGGGAGTGACGGTGGACAAGAGCAGACAACAATGAACTACAACTGAATCATACCTCAAACACTACAAACACACATTAAACACATATTATAATGTATATATTTAATGTTCAAAACTGTCACATCCACTATCTGCAACATACACATACATATTTACTAATTCATGACAATTTGTTCACAAAATCAAGTTATGGTGAACTAATTTCTTACATGCACTACAAGAACATTTACTTCTCTTCTCTGTTCTAGGTGTGTTAAGGTTCTCGCCACTAAGTCTGACACAAGCGATCATAGTTGGCACCATCGTTAAGGTGACGATCCATTCTGAATTTTTCGGGACAGTCCGGAATTTTGAGGGCCTGTCCCCCCAAAAATATGAGGTCATTTGGAACGCTGAATTGTCCTGAATTCCGAACTGTGTGATCCCATATGGCAGGTGACGTCCCGTAGCTCAAGGACGAGTTCTCGTCGAGGGCTTTATTCAGGTTTAACTTTAACTTTTCACTTTAAGAAAACTGTCATAAACCAGCTTAATAAGCAAGTAACTAGTAGTGGTAGTAGTGTTGTTGGTGGTAGTAGAATCTGTCACACAGCACGATTTGGACCAACTGTGTGCATCAGAGCTGACAGTATAACACAAAGCAGTGATGCAACTTACACTGGTGTACTTGTCAGAGAGAGAGTTGAGAGTGTGTAGCAGCTGCGAGAGATACGGAGCCTGGCAATGCTGCTGACTGACAGCTACTGACAGTGTGTATGAGACAAACACTGCAGCTTCATCAGTGAACAACTGATGAGATGTCAACAAACTGTGTCCAATATCATTTAGCCATGTTGACACTTCATTCAATGCATCCAATCCACTCAACTGCATACACAAACACACATATATACCAACAGAGACATGGTTATACATAAACACAATGAATACAACGATAGAGAAACTTTTCTTCTTTATCACATACGTTTAGGCATAACTCTGTACATACATCAACAGCACAAAGTATACTAACACACAACAGAGAGATGACACGCAAGTTCACTGGGGTCTACACTGTGTTCTGACATCAACAAATCAAAAAAATAAGAAAAAAACAAGGGAAAAAGAAAACAAAACAAAACTTTTATTTAAAAAAACTAGAAACTCTGATGCAATACAAGACATCGAGTACTGAACGCTACGCCTGCAAAACGCTGTTTACAGCACATTTCATTCCAGTGTGACCTTTCGATCCCAAGATCGGAAGCGTTCATCTTTGTCCCAAAATGCATCAATGATGCAAGTTCAGTAAAAAAAATCTGTGTAATACTTATCAAGTTATCACGTTAATGAGCTCAAAGTGCTGTTTGCAGCATATTTTATTGCACCAAGACCTTGCACTTTGACCCTCTCATCACAAAATCAGAAGCTTTCATCTCTGTCCCAAAATGCATTATAGTGCTGTAAGTTTGGTCCAAATCTGTCCAACACTTCTCAGGATATTAAGTTAACAATGTTTGAAATGTGCACGCACATGCATGCACGCACACTTGCACAGATGGCAAACAGAATCAGAACATTACACTCCAGCCATACAACGTGCGGTTCATAATGCTCCAGCCACACTACATGACAAACTTGAGAAAAGTGCATCATAAAATGAACAAAGTGTTAAATACTTGCACAGCGACAAGTAACTGACAGAATGATAACAGAATGCAATGACCGGCATGAGTGGTACAAGCTGCAGCAGATAGCGTATCAGTGTTAGGTTGTCAATAGACTTGAGACAGAGTGAAGACATGAGAGTCAGCCGCAGCTGCTGGTAGGCCGCAGTACAGCACGGATCACACACGACAAATCTCACAAACGGATTTAATATCTGTAAACCATCTGATAACGTCCTGCACACGTCCACAGTTTGTGTGCCGGGGTCAACAGCAAAAAGTACCTTACGCATAATTTAAATAACTATCAACGTCCGTGCCCTACAGGTGGGACTGTTGGCCTGCAGATCATCCCCCACCCCCTGCAGCTTGCACCGTGGGAGAGGTGGGGTCACGTGCCTAAGGCCCATGGAGTCAAATGCCACACACATGCAGCACAGAAGGCTCCAGAGGGGGATGACAGGCAGACAGACACACAGACATACGATCCGTCAATTAGATGATGATAAATAAACAAATAATACAGAATCACGTTTCCACCAAAAAATTTTCTGGCACAGTCACCAGTAAACTACTCCAAAATGACAAGAATGTCATTAACATCATCAATTCAATGTACTGGAATCAGCAAAGTTTCTCAGCTTTCTTTTAACTGGACTATCATTCCACACTCCACAGTCATTTCACGTTAGACTGTCCATATGGAAATACTGAAGATTACCAAAGCAGGCTTCTCAGTTTTAACGACCTAAATGTCACCCATCCCACATTACCAAACCACTAGAGAAGATGTGAATAAAGAACATCGGAAAGTGACGACTTACCACTGACTGGACAGGAAGAGAATTTCATGGACCTGCTGCAGCAGACACCAGCCAGCATCCTGACGTGGACAGCTCATCAGTACACTGATGAATGGATGAACAGGACGACTACATGTACAATGTACAAATCGAGCGTTACTTTGCGCGTTACTTTTCAATTTTTTGAAGCACAAACAACACTGATGCCAGTTCGGTAACATTCGTATAGTAAACAGCTGGGATAGGCGGGGAGGGGAAGAGATGTGAACTGGACGTCACACAAGTGACTGACGTCTAGCGTGGATCACAAAGACTTAAGTCTACAGTTCTGCTCACCGCTTCTTCTGATCTAGTCCTTGCTGCATGCACGACCGCAGGTTTCACGTTAGCGAACGGCGACGTGAGCAGATTTTCCTGGCCTTCTCTTGCTCTTCTTGGTCTTCATTAGATCCGCCGTTAAGCCTACATGCAATTCACCTATAGCTTATGGCCTTTGAATGTAGGCCTACTTCTGTTTGTTGAGGGTGTGACGAGTGCAGCCTGACACACACGACTAAAGCGTGTTTGCCTTCTCTTGGGATGGCTGTTTCGTGGGACCTCAAGTTAGATTTCTGCACCGTCCGTGAGAGCCTGCAGGCAGGCCAGTGTGTAACCGGTGTGTTGCTGTGGTATAAACTGACATTCATTGTCTAGTCATTCAGCAAGACAGCCACTGCGAGCAATTATATATGTTCTATTACAGTAACTAGTAACTAGCTAGTTACTTTTATGAGTAACTAATCCAGAAACTAGTTACCTTTGGGTAAAAGTAACTAATATCAGTAACTAGTTACTTTTTGGCATAGTTACTTTTTTTGAGTAACTAACCCAGCACTGTATACAAGTAAGTAAGTAGATTTATAAAGCTCACAATGTCAGCAAGAGGACCACCATATCCGAGGTGCTGGCTAGGGTGGGTCGTTTAGGAGGCCGTAAAGCTAGGTTATATAAGAAAGTTTTCAGTTTGGGTTGAATTAACACTGCTGGCTGGTGGCCATAATTTGACTACTGTAACACAACTGTTTTGAGATTCACATAAAAATATCATGAAAACATATACACATTCAGTTTTCGTTTAACTGACCTACATATCTGGAGTTAATTCAGGTCAGGTCAGATCATGATGCTTATTGCTCCAGCAGTCTATTAACAGGCTGCATGCGCTTCCTGTCGTCCAACCAAGGTAAGGTAAGGTAAAGGGGCCATGCCCTGAGGTGTAGGCAAGGTACTCATCTCCCACACATTGGCTTTGAGCCTGTAGGACAATAGGTGGATAGACCACTGAGTCTGTGACGCATGGCCAGTGCAATGCCAAATTTATGGTTACCTTCTCAACTGCAGAGCATCACCGCCCATCAGCTGGTACCAAATTATAGTGCTTGATGACAAAGGCACATGGGACATGGGTATTAAAAGATTGGCTAGTCACTACCCGGCAATGCACCGAGGTCCGAGAGTCGAACTCACGATCTCCCAATCATGAATCCAATGCCCTAATCACTACACTACCAAGCCCCCATGCCCACCCATCCGACCAAGACTGTCCAACAACTGAAAGTAAACACAAATATCACTACAATGAAAATTCATTTTAGCGATCTTTCAGCAACAGCTGCCATGTTTATCAGCAGCCACACTGGACTCATATCACCACAGTGCATCATTTGGTCACCAGTAAACGCTGTTTCATGATATGCCAACAAAAGTAGACAACTTATACAGCCATCAGGTAAGCATAAAACTTGACAAGATTACCATCTAATTAGTGTAGTAATCAACAGATGATACAGGTGTCAATCAATCAGACTGACGAGCAGAAGCATACCTGATGAGAAATGGACAGGTAACAACACCTGTCTGCTGCTGACAACAAATGAACTGCAACAGCCGGCTGACTGTTGAGACGACACTGCACAAATTTCTGTCACAGCACAAAGACACATGCGAAGGTTGTCAAACAACACCAATGTGTTCATTATTAACCCATTTACTGCTTCACTGTTTCGACAACGTTGGGTTGAAAAACATCTCACGATAAATCATTGTCCAGCAATCCTCATTCCCAGTTATCAGAGTTTCAAGCTGCCAGCCTAAGTTGTTAGTCAAAAAAGTTGTAGCATTAAACAAAAAAAATGATGACTCTGTGACTGCCTGCTAGGGATGTGACGGTTTCCGAATCCGCATCCGAATCCAACGGAATCCAGCACTTTTTTAAAATCCGACGGATACTTAAAATCCAATTGCGACGGATTTACGGATTTAGAAATTTTTGTTTCGGTCAACTTCTACAATTATTTTCATGAATAACAAATAGCAGTACATTGATTGATGGAGTATGATGTGTTTTCTTTGCTTCTTTTGAAAACAATCACAGTTATTTCAATTGTTCACTGCTAGTTCGTTTGAAACTGTTTAATTTTAAGTAACTAAGTTGAATGGCAGTAGCTAGAATAGCTGGTAATTTTGATCGTGTAAGAAATCCATATCTGCATCTGAATCCTACAGATTTTGCACATGACATTCGCATCCGGATGCGATACTGGCTGGCTCCGTCACATCCCTACTGCCTGTACTAATGGGTTACACGAGTGCCAAAACCAGCAAATGTAGATATGTTGTCCATACGAGCAGATGGTCTATGTCTATAATGTCAACCAGTACAGCTAGTGGTAAACTGCCACTGCTAAAGAACATCCACGTAAATCATGTGAAAATGTACATGTGAAAATGTACATGTGAAAATGTACACGTGAAAATGTACACGTGAAAATGTACACGTGAAAATGTACACGTGAAAATGTACACGTGAAAATGTACACGTGAAAATGTA
>Ga0209781_1000379_pt1 | contig 11314 bp, 9 predicted proteins | sample WorMetHERISLAND1_3_FD_187386 | JGI IMG/M metagenome (GOLD analysis project Ga0209781, IMG submission 187386) | Marine gutless worms symbiont microbial communities from Max Planck institute for Marine Microbiology, Germany - Olavius albidus HERON... | ecosystem: Host-associated > Annelida >...
AGGGGAGGGAGACGGGTTAGGGGAAGGAGATGGGTTTGGGGAGGGAAACGGGTTAGGGAAGGGAGACGAGATTGAGGAGGGGTGGGGTTAGGGGAGGGAGATGGGTTTTGGGGATGGGAGATGGGTTAGAGAGGGAGACGGGTTGGGGAGGGAGAGGGTTAGGGGAAAAAGATGGGTTTGGGGATGGAGACGGGTTAGGGAAGGGAGACGGGTTTGGGGAGGGAGAGGAATTTGGGGAAGAGGGAGATGGGTTGGTAGGGACATAGGTTGGGGAGGGAGATGGTTTTAGGGATGGAGATGGGTTGGAGAGGGAGACGGGTTGGGGATGGGTTGGGGAGGGAGACGGGTTAGGGGAGACGGGTTTAGGAAGGGAGGGAGGGGAGGGCAATGGAGGGGGAGGAGAGGAGAGGTGAAGGGAAGGGAAGGAAAGGAAGGCGGAAGACAAAATCTGGCTATGCCTATGTGAGTGCTCACAGACACACAGACACACAAAAGTGAAAACAATATATCTGCCAGTTTCACTCCATTCACTTGGTGAATGGGCTTGGGGAAAGAGACGGGTTAGAGAAGGGAGAAGGGTTTGATGTGAATGTGAATGAATTATTATTATCAGTAATATTATTAGACTAGTAAAGCTTACATAAGTTTTAAATTTTTTTAAAGTTAAAAATCGAAATGACGGTAACTTGCTGAATGAATAGAAGTAGAATCATGGATGTGGCTGAACCTTATTCACACACAGCTTCAGATGAACAGGACAGTGTAACACCCGGCATTGCCAGCTGGACATTAGGCCAAAACTAGAGTTTTCTGCTGCCAAATTAGTTTTCAGACTTAAATTTATAAACATTACAAACCACATTATATTATTGTACTGTGGTAGCGTGGTATATTGGACTGTTGATCAAGAGGTCACTGGTTGACTTCTGACTGTGTGACTGTGACTCTGAGCACCACTGTCACCAAGCAGTACTTCTATACTGGTGCCAGACCGGGAAAGTTACCATGGGCCTGGTGAACAGTAACAATGGCCTGTCGCTGGCGGCCTGACAGCTGTCAGACTGGTATGAGCACTGGCTGGCCTGTATGCTTGTATCGGTGATAGAGTATCTTCACAAACATTAAGCATTATCATGTATACTTAGTGTCCTGTGCTTTGCAGGCAATATACAAGATGGTTGGCACCGTTATGAAGATGCCGGACGATGAATCGACGCCGGAGAAACGCACAGACAAGATCTTCCGTCAGATGGACAAGAACATGGACGGGTGTCTGTCACTGGAGGAGTTCATTGAGGGTGCAAAGAGTGATCCTTCCATTGTTCGACTATTGCAGTGTGAGCCAAACTCACAGTCTTGAGGTGGTCTGTGACTGCCGTGCCATCTCTAGCAGTCTGTGTTTGTGTCTGCGTGGTCCGCATTCTCTCACAGTTTGCTTGTGTCACTGTCACGATCGACTCCTTGCTAACTTACAAAGGACGTCGTTTCATTAATTTCAAAATTGCACACTTAGCTAATCACGGTCGATTGCGCTTCCACATCTGATGCAAATCTCAGCTCACCTCCGTTATCGTGGAACAATAAGTTGGTAGTCATATCTACAATTCGCTAGCAGTGTGTACTGTATTCATTTAAAGTCCACTGCACATTATTTTGGGAAACAACTATGGAACTCTACTTAATTTTTACAGAATGCATCAAATTGATGTAGTTTTGAATGAATTTTCCCACAAAACCTTTGGATTTTGTACAATATGAAAGTTAATGACATGGCTCCATTGATAACTTAATTGTGGAACAGTTATTGTAATTCGGTACGTTGGCTACGTGCTGGGTTGCATGTGAATTCTCCACACAGTGTGTTTTCTTTGGCTTGCCCATCACTCACAGCTGACCATTCTTCCCTCACGCTTTATTGTAACACCGTGTGATTAATTTATTTATACAGTGCAGTTTATGCAAAACCAGGCTGCATGCACAGTTGATGGATTGATGTAATGTTAATGTCTGCACCGGTGTAGATTTCATACTGTAGCTACTGTAACATGTATATTAAGTCAACGTAATAACCGAGATGCAGTGTTTGATATCACTGTGCAGAATGGACGACTAACTAACCATTTGGTCAAATTACAAGTTACATGTCCAAAATACACAAGAAATCCCCCGTTACAATCAATGTTCACAGCATTTTTGAATGCCGGCCAGCAAATGAACTTGTAATATGGCCATATTTTATATACAGAGTTTGTAATTAGTGTTTTGCTAGTAATTCGTTTTTCTGTCTTTTACATCAGGGTGTAAGTGTCATAGTTATTGCTAGAAATCTTTCTATCTCAACACCACTTTCACTGCACTCTTGGAAAGTAATTTATGGATGATCGATCGATCGACGTTGTTAACTGATAAGCCGAGATGGATATGCCGCGTTGTAACTGTGTTATTTGTTGATCTCAGCCGTGACTATCACTGGAGAGTTAAGTGCTTACTTGCAAGCCGATTGTCTGCCTTCGTATAGTTTATAACGTTTAAGAATGCCTTTCTAAGTCACCGGAGTCAAACGTACCAGAACGTTTTTAGCTTATTTAGTTTGCCGGCATATTCAAGTTCTGTACTGGTGCAGAAATCTTTTGTTCTCTTAGTAAATTACGAGTCTTTTGAAGCAGAATTGCAGATTTTAAAAATTAAACTGATACTGTAAAATAAAACTTTGTTAAAGTTCATTGTAATTCTACATAATATGGACCAGATATATTTTGTGGAATTGTTTAAAATAGTTGGTAATGAGCAGTTAAATGTACTTAATAAATGAGTTGAGTAGTTAGGTGAGTATGTTTTAAACAATTTGCTGTGTATATACAGTGAGCTAATGATGTGTGTGTACGTTGATGTTGTTCTTGTTACTATTGACGTGAATAAGCTTATTACTTACTTAATATAAGTGTTGTGCATGTTGTGATTTTATTACGGATTGAAAACTTGATTAATGTATTGACTGGTGTGCCGTTGTGGCAGAGTGCCGTTGTGACAGAGATGTGCCGTCTTCCAAGTTGCTCATTTAGCGAAATTTGCTCGGCTTTAAGCAGTTCGCCTTTTTACGTCCAGTGTGTGCCTCGTAGCAGAGTTGTCCCATGATACAGGGTGACTGCATGCCCTGCCCCAAGCACCTGGCATCTAGAAATAAAAAATGGTTACTGAAAAGTATCAAGAAATTTCATTTCCTTTGGAAAGTGATGGGTGTTGGTGGGATACAAGGACAATATTGAGGAAATTGCTACATGTACTGAAAACAGTGTCAGGTTGTGCGATCAGTCAAAAACATTTAAATAGTGCAAGCAAATTGGAGGCATTTTAGTTTATCTTCTCCACCAGTTTTGTCTCCTCATGTTTAATTTATTACGAAGTGGTGTATATATTATTAATGATAAAATTGGCGATATACTGATATATTTAAGCACTAAAGATAGTGTCCATCAAGTTTTTGCATGAGACATTTAATATGTTTATTGTTCAGTGCTTTGATGCTGTGACCTGTAGGACATTCTGCTTGTAAAAGCGCCTACATTCCCCAAAGCTTTTGCCCGGAGTAACTGTCATTAAGTAGGCTGGTGAAGTATGTTGTGATTTAATCACCGGGGCTGGTAGTCACCTTGTAATTGAACATGGCTAGTGGTGTTGTCATGTGTCAGTCCAGTCCTGTTGTTGTTAACATGTTGATCCAGTCGTGACTGGGATATGACAATGATGTTCTTGTAGTTTTCAGTCGTCTGGTTTTTCTCAACTGCACTAATCACCTTTGCCAACAACGTTATCTGTTCATCTCAGTCTGTTTATTATGCAAAAATCTGGAAGAAATTTCATGAAATTTTTTGGAGGGATAATCTTGAATATCAGGAAGAAAGAGTTTGTACATGTATGTGTTGTAAGGCATGTGAACTGGGATATTTAATTAGTTACGTACAAACAGTTTAATTTCAGTTTGTTCAGTATTGGTCAGTCTTGCTAGAGGTATGCACTGTTTGAGTGCTTTCAAGTATTGTAAATATGTTGATAACTTGATACAGGCTCAGGATGTGGATGCTACAGTTGCCATGGTAACAATGCTGTAATAGGAGCTATTAGGCCTAACATGCTCAACACTTGGTTACCATGGAGATTGGGTCAGCAGCTTGCAATAACATCATAGGAGCTTCTGTGAATAAATATTTAAATGTGAAGTATTTAAATTAAATGCCAAGTATTACACTAGACTGCATTAGCCAGAGGTCTCAAACTGATGGCCTGAAGTGCATTTTGTCCGTCAAAGACGGCGTCTGAGGCACACAGCGGTTTACACTACTTGGATCAAGTGTCGATGACTTCATTCACTTGGACCAAGTGTCAATGACTTCATTCACTTATAGCACTTTAAAATGCTGTTCGTGTTACAGCAACAGCTATGAAATTACAGACATTATTTCAATACAGTAATGACTACAGCTTGACTTATTGTATTGATGCTTTGTTTCACTTACGACAATGAATGCGGCCCATCAATCATTTGCTCCAGTGTTCCAATGTGGCTGACATATCCAGATATGATACGATGATACGATAATGTTTAATGTACGCTCAAAAACCGATGAGTAGCCAGCTTTGTCTACCATACGTAGCTAAAACAGAAAAAGAGTTTGACGTCTCGGCCTTAGCCCATGTAGTCTGTAGTGCACAAGTTTTGTTGTATACAAAGCACCAGCTGACGTCATGATGCAAACCAATAACTTGCCAACTTGTTGGATGCCAAACTGTAGCTAGACGTAGGAACATCTGCTCAATGATGATATGATTGTCTGGAGGAAAAGAGAAACGTATCAGAACTGTTGACTGCTGTATTGTATATCACTGCTGTACACACACGAGCAGTTGATACAGGTGCTCTATGGCCTCTGTTGTTTTGGTCTTGGTTTTTGCTAATATTTCGTAACAGTGGCTAGTTTGTTTTGTGGTACAGTTATTTGGTGTATTTTCTCATCTGTTCTGAGTTCACTTGTCAGTACTCGTTCAACTGATTGCCTGGAAACACTCGTCTCCATAATAACCCGTTATGTATTGACTGGAAGTAGACAGTCACTTTCAGGAGTTTGAGCATTAACACAAGCAGTAGGCTGTTGCCAAGCTGGGAGGGTTTTCGACATGATGTGATGAATAGATATGTGTTCTTACTCTTATACCATGCATATGATGTGTGCTGAAAACATCTCGTCATTATTTTTTAAAATTTAATCTTTACGGTAGCACATTCATGTTCACATTTTCACTTGCTATGAACTGCAGTAAGTCCTGAACTCCTAGAAATTGATACTTGATTATTCTCATATATCTATACTATATTTGTGAGTCAGAATTTGCTGAAATTAAATGATGAACGATTAAAGGCATTTCGTTAATTAACTTTAGAAATTATTGACAGCCTTATTAATGTTTGTGCTTTTATCACACTTTTTTGGCCAAAATTGTTCTGTGCTCCAGCAAAAGGCATGTCTGTGCTCTTGAGTGAGGACTTCACAATGTTAAAATGCATATTTTGTCATAATTTTTTGTAGTCGAGAATTTGTGTGTTATATTTCACAGTCACTGTTGTCCATTACTTCTAGTGCTAATACAAGATTTGGTGATTGTTGTAGAAGATATTTTACAAGTGAGCTGGACGCGTCACGTGATTCTGTTAATTTGTGTTTGTGGCATAAAAGAAGTTAGTTAGATTTGTGTCGTTTTTTTCTGGTTTAATATCTTTCACTTATCTTTGTCCATTGTGTGCACATGTTGAACTACAGATTGTTACTACTGTCATGAATGATGCTGCAAAGCTTTATCACCAAACACTCGTCTGTTGTACACGATCTGCTTGCGTGCGCGTGTTGTGTTAGTTACAGTAGTCATAATGGTGGAGAGAGACAGAGAGCAGTTATTCATCTGTGCTTTCAAACTATTGCTCCTACTGACTACATTCCAGTCTCACGACTCTCAACAAAATACTGCCTACATAATCGGGGAAAATTAAATGTGGTGTTTGCTCAAGTCAGTAAGATTACCATTTTATTGTTGAGGAATTATCCGACTGGAATGTGCCTCGGCATTTAATTAAAGAAAAAAAACTTAGCCGACTGTCAACAGTTTAGAAAAACTGCTCTTACAATGACCATTTCTGTACATGATTTTCAGACTGACAGGTTCCAAAATTCGATTAGACAAATTTTTGGTCTGCAGCCCCAGCCATTTCCTTGCTTAGCACTGAATGATGTTTTCTGCGAGGCAGATTGTGAGAAGTGACAGACAAGCTGTTGCAATGAGATTGGTGGCCTGTTAGGTTCTTAATCTTGTCAAGGATGTACATATTTTTGACATTGAAATGTCAAATGAAAAAGGCGAACAGGATTTTATTTTATTGGCCGTCTTTTTCGAAGTATCGTTAAGTTAGCATGTTATTCACTGCAAATCTGAAAGTTTATTGTAGTTCTGTGTATTTATTGTTACCTGTGTGTATTTCTGCACTGCGACTGTGCACGTGACTCGTAAGTGCCAAGACGAGTTATTTTTTTGAGATATAAAGAATGTCTGCACTCCACAGTTCACGAAACTCACACGGTTCACAGTTTTCTTCTTGTATTTTTAACAGCACCACTGCACCAGGTGTTAACTGATGTATTTATTGTGAATTGATGGGAGCGTTTATAGTGATGATAAAGGCTACTGCTACATGTGCGGAAAATGGTGACAGTGACCTTTACACTGGACCTATGCCTCTACCAGTGTCTGTCTGTGCATCCCAAACATTGTTGACACAATATCTAAAAAAATATTAGATGGATTTTTACCAAGCTTACAGCACTGAAGCATTAGATTATGGGTCAGAAGGTCAAGTTCAAGCTGCTGTAATTATATCTTTCTTGTTCATGTGCCTATCCGTCCCATATATTGTATGTGTGATATTACATATACTTACAGCATTGACACATTTTGTGAGACATGAATGCTTAAGATTTATGGGCGAGAAGGTCAAAGTTCAAGGTCGCGATGGAATAAAATATTTGAGGATGAAAGTGTACAGTACTTGATATCAAATTTACAGTTTCTAGTTTTCATATATTATTAAACATTGGTTAATTTCCACAAATTTTCAGTATTTTATATCAACCCATTAGCTTTTGTTTAATTTAGAGCATTTTAAAAATACCTACTTATAACGTATAGCAAGCATGACCATGTCATGCTTGTTCAGGTCATGTTGTTGTCTAGACCACATTCACTGTCTGCCTTTTCAAAACATACAATGCTGTTCTGTATACCTGGTGTCCATAAAGTCTGGGCCACTAAATTTGATAGCTTTGTCAAATATTTGACCAACTTTTCGAAATTGGGAAATTGGCGAATATTTGTTGTTTACAAAAATTTGGTTCTTCACTTCTTACTGGACCACTCATACACCGTATAGTTCATATGTGTGTACACCAGGTTTTATTTTGTTTCTTGTTTTAGTGTTCATTTAGTGATGGGCTAACTTACATTTTCATTTTCCTGCAGGCTTTTTCCTTGTACTTAGATGTTCAGTTGGACTGTGTTGATAAGCCTGGTTGATAATTTGAGATCTTTGTTTGCTGATCAAATAGTGGTGCTAGTTTGCTGCTGTGCTGACTGACAGTATGCTAAATTGTTGGTATCCAGTGTCTTTTAAGCCTCCATCGCCGCCGACACATTAATGTCGTCTTCACCTCTTTTACTTTGTCACTGAGTTGCTTACTTATCATTCTCTCGTTTTTTTAATCCAAGGTTACTCGGAATTGCAACAGATGACATATTTACTGTGTCTGTTAGTGAATACACATACATACATGAGGTTATAGCACTGTAATTACTAACTAAACCAAACAAAAGATGGGGTTCGACAATGATGGCCACAAACCATGACGACGAGCAACTTAGTGAAATTTATCCAACGATGATAGTTTGAGCTTAACTGTACATTTGGTGGTAGTTTTTCACGTCTTCATTGCTATGGCTGTCATTGGTCGTGGTTTATGGCCTTCATGGAACAGTGAGCAATTATGGCCAGGTGAGGTCGTCGGTGTGTTAGACCTGTTGCTGGACCAGCTAGACCGAGGCTCGATCACCCTGTCACTCGCAAACAAACTTGACAACACACAGAATCTCACAACCAAATAAAAATTAAAATCATGTGAATTTCTGCTTGATATGAACATCAAAATGTCTCTTATGTCAGCATGAAGCATAAATGACATTCTACTGAAACCATATCACATACGAGATAAATGATCAATTGTTCATCAGTATAATGCATACATAATTCAGCCACACGAAAACACAATAGTATACCATAAACCTCAATTAGAACTGCAGCAACGAGTGCACACTGCCAATCTGTGGAACAGTCTACCTACACACCTCACCTCAGCACCGTCGTCTCAAGACTTTTCTTTTCCGGCGTTCCTATCCGGACCTAATTCTCTGACATTCCGAACTTACATCCTACTGTGGTCCTAGCAGTAACTGTGTTACAGTGTATTTAGGCCACGTTAAAAAACTTGATGATGATGATGATTATAGAGATGTATGAGAATAACAAATGTTAATATCAATAGCAGAATCCATGGTAACATCATCACATTTAACTAGATGTTCAAATCACCAATTATATAAATTTACAACTCCAGAAATGAAAGGTTTGGCATACTGGTAATGGTAATACATTTGTTTCGATCAACAAAGTTACTCTACGCCAGGCCAAGCTAACACTGATCGGTGGGAAGATAACATGATTGTCAGGTTTCAGCTTCACAAGTAATACATGATGATGAATGTAGACACTGACAGTATAGATGGCTACTCGGGCAAACAATTGAAACCAGAACTCAATCAAATGAACCCGGTCAACTGCCATGATGACAGCAATATAAACATTGTCGTATATATTACTATCGGTGTGTATAGATCACCATTGTCATCGTTTACACAAAAATCTGTGATACAACATACATGACAACTGCTATCAGAGTGACAAAATAATGTATGTACCGGTATTAACATTGAACATGTGCAGCACTATATCTGAAATAATATCTCTTACTGCAGCACTGAAGCTGTTAGTTACATATAGCAAACCCACAACTAAACTACACTGTGTTTCATAACAGATGGACCTCTTATTTACACTGTCCCTAAAAACCGGACACTTGTGATTTTTTGTCAAATATCTTCAACAAACGTCCACAATTTTTGATACGCAGAATCATCAATAAATATTCTCGTACTGACACTTACTGTTTTGCAATATCTTGTAAAACAAGAGAACCAGAGCAATCAGAGCAGAGCTGGCGCACCACAATGAATTAAACTCAACGTCAGTCAAGAAATTTTAGTAATGTAACGTTAAAATATTAACAGACAATGTGCTACATCAGACATTACAACAAATCCTCAACTTGGTATCATTTTACTATTATTACATGGCTACAGACCCAGAATTTCTTTTTTTGCTCACCAGCCACGTCACTAACAACGGTCTGCTGCATGCAGCCAGCCAAGACTTCGATCAGGCGCTGCTTCAGTTTATCCACATCCTTCACCGGCTCTGGTATACACGCTACTGTACACAGCCCCAAATGCTTTAGTTGCGTTGTTTGGTGTATGAGTAGCTCTTTTTCTGGCTGAAAATAAAAGTCGTAAACATCGCAGGCATTCGCTGCTGTACAAGCTGTTCTTGGCGTTTCACTATACCTTTCTCTTGATCCATCAATCATACAGTATTCATTAATACGTTTAGAATTGTTTCACATGTTTTTTGCAGTAATTCCTTAACATGCTCTTGGCTCCACAACTTTTAAAGTTTTACTTAATTTTTATTAAAGTATGATTGTATTCACTCAATCCCACACCATCATCTGTTATAGATTATAAGTGGTTTCCGTGGAAACAAGCTAAGCTGGTACCCAGTTTTATCAAATCTCATAAGCCAACTCTGCACCCGAAGACTGAAGATCTATTGACCATTTTCTGTTCCAAAAATTATTAATATTGGTCCAGGCTTGTCGTAGATATTTCAAAATATCGCAGGTGTCCGTTTTTTGAGACAGTGTATAGATGCAATATCATTAACTTCCATACAAAAACTGGCTGGGTGTCCTTTCTGTTGTCCACCCAACAATGTTAAGCTTCAACACAAACACTGCAGATCTGCATGTGTAACGGGTCCAACCATCTCTGAAGCACAGTGTGGTTACTACGACAGTACGACTGATCACATAATGCACATGTCTACGTGTGAGTTCCCTGTCTATACCACTATGTAATGTATGTTGTTCAAAATAATGAAATCTGCAGCTGCATGTTGCCACTTAGTTGACAATTGGGATTCCGTAAGCACAGCCTGATTCAATACCAAGATTATACTTGTTGCCTGCGCCTGCTTTGTACTGGCTTGTCACGATACGGAAAAATCCATATTCACCCTAGAACAACAGCCATCAACTCAGTCATACTACAGACAACTTGCTACACTGTGGGCAAACACTAGTCACATGGAATGAAGAACGTGTTTACACAGTGCTAACAGAAAAAAATGCAGACGTGCACTAAAAGGATTAATATAACATAAGCAGATGATAACAGCCCTTATACACGTGCTCTGTTAAAATGTTACCACGATTAGTATAATAAAAATATTGTGCTGATGTCAAATGACGTCACCCGCAGTAAGACAAAGTAAGAAAGGTAAAAATAATCAAACAGAAATAGCTCCTAATTTGTCATCCTAAACCAAAATTAATGCCTGATGCTGTACAGATTACTTCAGCTTATATGAACAGTTGTACAGCTGAACACTGAAATAAATTTCACAAGGTAGTGCAACAACAGACCTCAAGGTGAGGTGGTACCATCTATTCAAGCTTTTTCTACAGCTCAGCACTAAATACTAACGAGAATAATTATTTTAAAAGGGTATATATTTACCAAAGTTATTACGAACAAGAAATACTTTTGATTGTGACCAATCTAATTACTCCTCGCGCATTGTTTTCTCCAACATACCTATTGAATTTGGTCAAAAAGGAATTAGCGCCATTCGATCTGCCGACCCCGAAAACCCCATCCTAGAACCAAACACGGAGTAAATCGGACGATCCGCCGCGCAGCTATCGCCATATTCCAAGATGGCGGCCATCTTGGATTTGGCGAAACCGGAAATAGCGCCATTCGATCCGCCGACCACGAAAACCCCACCGTAGAACCAAACATGAAGTGGATCGGACGACCCCTCGCG
>Ga0209781_1000381_pt1 | contig 11312 bp, 15 predicted proteins | sample WorMetHERISLAND1_3_FD_187386 | JGI IMG/M metagenome (GOLD analysis project Ga0209781, IMG submission 187386) | Marine gutless worms symbiont microbial communities from Max Planck institute for Marine Microbiology, Germany - Olavius albidus HERON... | ecosystem: Host-associated > Annelida >...
AATTCAATGGAAACAAGTTCTGAGTTACTTGACTTACTCCTACTGTACAGAGCATTAAAACTGCTATAATATCTTAATTTCAAATGACCATAAGTGCATGAAAACTTCTTCCCAGCTTTCAAATACATTGAAAAATTGCATTGAAAAATAAGCGTTTAATGCCGCATGAATAAAGTTATAATGCATTTTAACATGTTTATTCCCATTCTGGATTGGCCAATATATAACAAGTATTAACTGCCCAGGTATAAATTTCGGCCCAAAAGGCAATATACGAAATTTACAAGACACCTTAACCTACCGGGTTCCATCATCATCATCATCATCATCATCATCCGCATAGCGGTCAAATGAGGTACGAGTACACTGGAGGATTGTTCACACGGCAGTACGCAGGTAAGTATCCGGCATGTGACGTGATTCGATTAATGGAAATGCATTTACACATTATTTTAACAATTTACAAGTATCTTAATTGAATATATTATTCGGCGTTATGGAGAAAAAGTAATATATCAGGCGATTTAGTGACGTACTGAGACCACCTTAACCATTTTGTAATAAATCGTTCAAAAAACGGTGGTAATGTAAAATTTACGCGCCGAAATGACTTGAATTCAATGTCCCCCATATTCCCCTCTCCATTTCCGGTTACCCCCGTCATTTTTTGAAACTTTGTGAAAAAAGTGCAACTTAATGCCTGGTAGGTGTATAGAAACGGCTCGATCGCGTAGTCCATAATCGACGTGTGTTTAAAATTCACAAAACACACTAATGCGTAATGAAAACTCGTTTTTTTTGTTAGATAGTAAAAATATATAACAAGTATTAACTGCCCAGGTATAAATTTCGGCCCAAAAGGCAATATACGAAATTTACAAGACACCTTAACCTACCGGGTTCCACGTGCGTTGGAACTAGCGCATCTTGCGGTGTGTATATCGTCGAATAACTTTTTCCTGCGTAAACTTCAAGTCTTATTGAGGAAAGTATGCGAAAGAGTTCACTATTAGTAATTGATGCATATCTGAAAACACGCTTGTCATGTTTTACGAACAGACTTATATGCATTTTAAGTGCATTTTTATACACTCGCGTGCACCTTGCAATGTGTATATCGTCGAAAACTCTTTTTAGGGTGAACCCGGAATCTTAGCCAGAAACTATGTCAGAGAGTTTAGTGTGGTAAAATAAAACGCATTGAAAAATATGCGTTTAATGCCGCATGAATAAAGTTATAATGCATTTTAACATGTTTATTCCCATTCTGGATTGGCCAAATGTACTCAGTCCTCCCGTCACCAAATCTAACCCTAACCCTAACCACGAACTTAATTGCAGCGTGTATATAACACCATGGGTGCCTGCATCATATAACTGTTTAACGAACAGCGTTGAAATTTTGTTAAAAAAGTGAAATAGACGACGTGGACGATCGTTTTTCTCTTGTACTCAACCCTCCCAGGATAGATCACTACGAGTGTGACGTCATAAAAATAATAAATAAGTAATCTGAACGGACGCTAAGAGAGAACGTTTATTTGCTAAGCGTGCATTTTGTCGCTTAACTCTCGCAAATGTGGAGAAATATTATTTCTTTTACTTTTGCATTGTATAATAAAATATAGAAAAACTTCAGTAAGCGATATCATCTCACCTGAAGTCTTTTCCTGCATTCAATCAATTAATCAATCGATCTTTATTTGTATCAGGGAAAACATATTATCTAAGCCTAAAAGAATAGTAAAATAGAAAGAAAATATATATAAAAACATGCAGACGCAAAGAGCAACCACAGACAGTCAACGAAACACATAAGCTACACAAAAGGAACGATTCCAAAGTTAAATATTGAAGGTACCTAGGGTTAGGGTTAGGGTTAGGGTTAGGGTTAGGGTTAACTCTCACCCTTATCCGGACCCGGATCGGACCGACTTGGACCTGACCCTAACCCTAACACTAGCCCTGATCCTGAACCTAACCCTGACCCAGACCCGGACCCTGACCGAGACCCGGACCCAGATCTAGACCCGGATTCGGACCTGGACTCAGACCCGAACTCGGACCCAGTCCCGGACTCGGACAGTGTGTACTATATGCACAATGGTGTTATAACTGGAGAGCTTCAAATCGTTGTGAAATTTTAACTCTTTGGCGGCTAAATTAAATAATGCAATTTTGCAGCCGCTACTATCCAGAAGCTCCCCATTGTTAAATATTGAAGGTACCTAGGGTTAGGGTTAGGGTTAGGGTTAGGGTTAACCCTAACCCTAATCCTAACACTAGCCCTGATCCTGAACCTAACCCAGACCCGGACCCAGATCTAGACCCGGATTCGGACCTGGACTCAGACCCGAACTCGGACCCAGTCCCGGACTCGGACGCTGACCCGGATCAGAACCTGGACCCTGACCCCCTAACCCTAGCCCTAACCCAACCCTAACCCTAACCCTAGCCCTAGCGTGACCATACCCATATTTCATTATCGGGTCGTTTTCGACCCGACTCGCAGCGGAGGAGTTAATATTCATCGTAGCGTATACACTAGCCCTGATCCTGAACCTAACCCTGACCCAGACCCGGACCCAGATCTAGACCCGGATTCGGACCTGGACTCAGACCCGAACTCGGACCCAGTCCCGGACTCGGACGCTGACCCGGATCAGAACCTGGACCCTGACCCCCTAACCCTAGCCCTAACCCAACCCTAACCCTAACCCTAGCCCTAGCGTGACCATACCCATATTTCATTATCGGGTCGTTTTCGACCCGACTCGCAGCGGAGGAGTTAATATTCATCGTAGCGTATACACTAGCCCTGATCCTGAACCTAACCCTGACCCAGACCCGGACCCAGATCTAGACCCGGATTCGGACCTGGACTCAGACCCGAACTCGGACCCAGTCCTGGACTCGGACCCTGACCCGGATCAGAACCTGGACCCTGACCCTGACCCCCTAACCCTAGCCCTAACCCAACCCTAACCCTAACCCTAGCCCTAGCGTGACCATACCCACATTTCATTATCGGGTCGTTTTCGGCCCGACTCGCCGCGGAGGAGTTAATATTCATCGTAGCGTATACACAAGCCCTGATCCTGAACCTAACCCTGACCCAGACCCGGACCCAGATCTAGACCCTGATTCGGACCTGGACTCAGACCCGAACTCGGACCCAGTCGCGGACTCGGACCCTGACCCGGATCAGAACCTGGACCCTGACCCTGACCCCCTAACCCTAGCCCTAACCCAACCCTAACCCTAACCCTAGCCCTAGCGTGACCATACCCATATTTCATTATCGGGTCGTTTTCGACCCGACTCGCCGCGAAAGACTTAATATTCATCGTAGCGAATTGTCAGCACTTTATGCAATGCAAATGTACCTTGACAGAAATTAGAATCACGAGCCTATCAGACGGTGCATATATATTTCACCATAAAATTTTATGTACAGCTCTATTGATAAGATTATTTAACATGTTAAACACATCAGTGACTTCAATTCCATAGAGTAAAACTGGTAGACAAAATGATTTAACTAATTCAATAGAAACAAGTTCTGAGTTACTTGACTTACTCCTACTGTACAGACCATACATACACGTTAATTGTATAATAACGATAGGATGACAGTTAACAATGTGCTCTACACTCAGCAGATCAACACCAGGAGCATTACCACGTTTCAGTTTACTGATACAATCTTCAACTTCATATACAGTTAGGGGTACTACATTCAAGTTACATATTGAATATGACAGTGAAAGATTTATTGAAATTGATCCTCATTTGCGAGAGTTACAGAGGCACAATATCTGTGCCCTGTTTTTCTGAGACACAGAGTAGTAAACTAAAATACCGCTGCTAATTATTGTTTATAGGTGCTACACATGGGAGAAGAGAGAAGGGAATGCAGCAGTTCTTCAAGTATTGAGGAGCTTTACATATGTATCTTTATTTCGCCACATGGCAGCACAAACAAACATACACAGTAATATATTAAAAAACATTTAAGGAATACACTCAACAGTAGTACCAAATGTCTGTAATACTGGATGCATTAGAGAATAAGTCTTCTTCATAAACTTTTCACGTCTCTGTCTATACTGCAATTCAATGTCACAAAGTCCTACAAAATCTCTAATATCTTCAATAACACAGTTATCTGATATATTAACAATTTTATGTACAGTTCTATTGATAAGATTATTTAACATGTTAAACACATCAGTAACTTCAATTCCACAGAGTAAAACTGGTAGACAAAATGATTTAACTAATTCAATGGAAACAAGTTCTGAGTTACTTGACTTACTCCTACTGTACAGAGCATTAAAACTGCTATAATATCTTAATTTCAAATGACCATAAGTGCATGAAAACTTCTTCCCAGCTTTCAAATACACACCAAGATATTTTACACTATCGATAAATTTCAGTGTTGCTGAACCAAGAACAAACTCTACACAGCAAGCATTCCAACGAGGACCAACACGCATAACAACAGCCTTAGATACATGAAACTGTAAGTCCAATGCTACAATCTCACTCTGACAAGCATCAAGCTTGAACTGCATATCATGTGAAGTTTGAGCCAGCAATATCATACCACCAGCATATAAAATACACCCTGTAAATAAACCATGAATCTTGCATCCATATCCACTTTGTTCTAATTTACGAACAATCACATCTACATACACAGCAAACAGTAGTGGTGACAATATGCCTCCTTGTCAAACACCAGCAAATATTTGAAAGAAGCGAGAAGTCCCGCCATTCCATCTGACCATAACATCGTATTTGCCACACCAACACACTAAAACTTTTATCAAATCAGCAGGTATGTCTCTGTCTAAGAGTTTGATGAATAAAATAAAATGTTTAACCTTATCAAATGCTTTTGAAATGTCAAATGCTGCTAATTGTTGCTCACTAAAGTAATTCAGTACTTCTTTGACTGTATAAATTGCATGCACACAAGAATAATTTTCTTTAAAACCAAACTGAATGAATCAGAAGATATAAAGAAAGTTGACAGTCATAAAGCATACACATCTCAAACAATTTTGACAATACTGGACTATGTGTTATACCACGATAATCAAGAGAATCAGAATCACCATCAGTATTCTTAATGACAGGAATAACAACACCAGTGACAAATGCATCTGGCACATACCCATGACGTTTCATACAGTTGCACATACATGTTAATTGTATAATAACAATAGGATGACAGTTAACAATGTGCTCTACACTCAGCTCATCAACACCAGGAGTTTTACCACGTTTCAGTTTACTGACAAAATCTTCAACTTCATATACAGTTAGGGGTACTACATTCAAGTTACATACTGAATATGACAGTGAAAGATTTATTGAAATTGATCCTAATTTGCGAGAGACATAGATGCACAATATCCGTGCCCTGTTTTTCTGAGACACAGAGTAGTAAAGTAAAATACCGCTGCTAATTATTGTTTGTAGGTGCTACACATGGGAGAAGAGAGAAGGGAATGCAGCAGTCCTTCAAGTATTGAGGAGCTTTATATATGTATCTTTATTTCGCAACATGGCAGCACAAACATACATACACAGTAATATATTAAGAAAACATTTAAGGAATACACTCAACAGTAGTACCAAATGTCTGTAATACTGGATGCATTAGAGAATAAGTCTTCTTCATAAACTTTTCACGTCTCTGTCTATACTGCAATTCAATGTCACAAAGTCCTACGAAATCTGTAATATCTTCAATAACACAGTTATCTGATATGTTAACAATTTTATGTACAGCTCTATTGATAAGATTATTTAACATGTTAAACACAGATTTACACGGAACAGTGACTTCAATTCCATAGAGTAAAACTGAAAGACAAAATGATTTAACTAATTCAATAGAAACAAGTTCTGAGTTAATTGACTTACTCCTACGGTACAGAGCATTAAAACTACTATAATATCTTAATCGGAGTGTCTACGTTTACGCCTAGGAGTAACCATATCTCGAATGCTATGTTTACGTGCAGCCTGCTATTGGCTGTCAGCCTGGCAGCAGGCAGGCGCAGTGCATCACGAGAGAGAGCAATGGCGGGTTTGTTATTATTCGTCGATTCGTTGTTAAATCGTTGTTATTTACATGTAAGTGGTTCAATTAGGGTTAGGGTTAGGGTTAGTGTTAGGGCTAGGGCTAGGGTTAGCGCTAGGATTACAGTTAGGGATAGGGATAGGATTTAGGCGTAACCATAGCTGGTCGTCTACATCTATGCCTAGGCATAACCATAGCCTCTGCCTATCTTAATTTCAAACGATCATAAGTGCATGAAAACTTCTTCCCAGCTTTCAAATACACACCGAGATATTTTACACTATCGACAAATTTCAGTGTTGCTGAACCAAGAACAAACTCTGCACAGCAAGCATTCCAGCGAGGACCAACACGCATAACAACAGACTTAAGACACATTAAACTGTAAGTCCAATGCTACGATCTCACTCTGACAAGTATCAAGCTTGAACTGCATATCATGTGAAGTTTGAGCCAGCAATATCATATCACCAGCATATAAAATACACCCTGCCAATAAACCATGAATCTTGCATCCATAACCACTTTGTTCTATTTTACGAACAATCGCATCTATACATGTATACACAGCAAACAGTAGTGGTGACAATATGCCTCCTTGTCAAACACCAGCAAATATTTGAAAGAAGCGAGAAGTCCCGTCATTCCATCTGACGATAACATTGCATTTGCCATACCAACACACTAAACTTTTATCAAATCAGCAGGTATGTCTCTGTCTAAGAGTTTGATGAATAAAATAAAATGGTTAACCTTATCAAATGCTTTTGAAATGTCAAATGCTGCTAAATTAAGAGTAGATTGTTGCTTATTAAAGTAATTCAGTACTTCTTTGACTGTATAAATTGCATGCACACAAGAATAATTTTCGTTAAAACCAAAATGAAAATCGGAAGATTTTAAGAAAGTTGACAGTTGTAAAAGCATACACAATTACACATCTCAAACAATTTTGACAATACTGGACTAAGTGTTATACCACGATAATTATCAACAGAACCAGAATTACCATCAGTATTCTTAATGACAGGAATAACAACACCAGTGACAAATGCATCTGGCACATACCCATGACGTTTCATACAGTTGCACATACATGTTAATTGTATAATAACAATAGGATGACAGTTAACAATGTGCTCTACACTCAGCTCATCAACACCAGGAGTTTTACCACGTTTCAGTTTACTGACAAAATCTTCAACTTCATATACAGTTAGGGGTACTACATTCAAGTTAAATATTGAATATGACAGTGAAAGATTTATTGAAATTGATCCTCATTTGCGAGAGTTATAGATGCACAATATCCATGCCCTGTTTTTCTGAGACACAGTGTAGTAAACTAAAACACGGCAGCTAATCATTGTTTATAGGTGCTACACATGGGAGAAGAGAGAAGGGAATGCAGCAGTCCTTCAAGTATTGAGGAGCTTTTTATATGTATCTTTATTTCGCCACATGGCAGCACAAACAAACATACACAGTAATATATTAAAAAACATTTAATGAATACACTCAACAGTAGTACCAAATGTCTGTAATACTGGATGCATTAGAGAATAAGTCTTCTTCATGAACTTTTCACGTCTCTGTCTATACCGCAATTCAATGTCACAAAGTCCTACGAAATCTGTAATATCTTCAATAACACAGTTATCTGATATATTAACAATTTTATGTACAGTTCTATTGATAAGATTATTTAACATGTTAAACACATCAGTGACTTCAATTCCATAGAGTAAAACTGGTAGACAAAATGATTTAACTAATTCAATGGAAACAAGTTCTGAGTTACTTGACTTACTCCTACTGTACAGAGCATTAAAACTGCTATAATATCTTAATTTCAAATGACCATAAGTGCATGAAAACTTCTTCCCAGCTTTCAAATACACACCAAGATATTTTACACTATCGATAAATTCCAATATTGCTGAACTAAGAACAAACTCTGCACAGCAAACATTCCAGCAAGGACCAACACGCATAACAACAGACTTTGATACATTAAACTGTAAGTCCAATGCTACGATCTCACTCTAACAAGTATCAAGCTTGAACGGCATATCATGTGAAGTTTGAGCCAGCAATATCATATCATTAGCACTGACAACTGAAAAGATCACATACAACCGAAAAAACAGTGTCCCTTGTCTACAGACAGTGCACAAAACACCAATTCCCCTAGTTTGTAGTCTATGACAAAGAGTGTAACTAAGGTTAGCTACCAGATGCTGAGTTCCCATGTTTTGAAAATGAAATCCAATGACTTCTTCATGGACATTTGTCAACATTGATAATGTACAGTTAATAATTTGGCAATACATAAGGACTATTGTAATTCAAGTAATTTCTACGATCAATACTACAGGGTGTTCCAGAAAAAATTGCACAAAGTTTATGCACCACAATTTTGCAACGGTATGTCAGAGTCATGCGGTTTTAGCAAAATGTTCATAAAAAATTGTTTACATAACAAAGGCCACTGTCTGAATATGGCAATTAAATATTCTTTGTTTTGCAGTTGGCAAGTGAACAATTCGAAAATAAAATTAACAGCAAATTCGTGGTACAACCAAAGTTCGCACTAAGCCCACTTTACAGCATTAAGAGTAACGGTGCTCAGCGGGTGGACCACGAGAAAGAATAATGGACCATAGAGCTTTATTTAACAAGCGATTTTCGACAGTTTAGGGTGACATTTTTATTGTTTAAATGCAGGCGACGTCATTGCTGACCGTCATTGCTGACGGGCAGCTACTTCCGACCAATTAACAAAGAATATTTATCAACTAGACAAATATTTTTATCAAACAGTTAACAGCAGTCTCTGCTGCGCATTTTGGTGCAAACACAGCAATCCTAAGACAAACAGTTCAAAATAATTACATGGCAAACTGTGCATTTTTTTCTGGAACACCCTGTATATTCAAGAACCTTCAAGGCTTACATTTTGGCCAATAATTAAGTAGTACTTTCAAGAATGAGTGGGAACTCTACATGGGGCAGGTTCAACAATCCTGAAACGAGAGAGGGGACTGTGCCACAGTACCGTCTCTGGGTACGAGGTCATCACTCTACCAAAATCAACCTTACTTCAATACAGCACTTGACAAGGATTAGCTGTGGCAGAGGGGACAGACACCAAGTGCACGGTCTAGCCAGTGAGTGGCAACATAACGGCTTACTGAAGGGAAGGAGAAGCAAAGCAACAACATAATGGACACAGTGGCAGCAGCAGTGGCTGTGTCAGTGATGGAGGAGCGATGCCGTCTTCGTGTGCATTTCAGATGGTTGCCGATGTATGTAACCGGAATGCGACCACTTGCTATGGGATACGGTAGTTTCGGCTGCCTGTAGGTGGCTTCTGGTGACAGTAGTTGTCGTTCGTGTTAGCAGCATCAGTCTGATCCTGTGACAGTCCGTGACCCTGCCATACTTGTTTCCTGCAACCATGTAACAAACAAACATTGCAAACACATGACAACATATGACTACAGGTGTTCCAAGTGGTGGCCATCCTGAACACTACTACAATTGCCAACTAAGCCAACTTAGCCGGTCATGTACTGTCTTTACTGTGGGCACCATAACTACACTGTCTCTGAAAAACCGGGCATGCATACTTATGTATCACAAATGTAGTAGTGTGGTGAAGGACCACATTGGACAATCAGCTAATGTGCTCAACCACAGACAAGACTAGACAAGTTTGTAATGGATTCATTTGACTCATGACTTGTTCAGCTGGCCGACTTTTCCAGGTTACGCCAGTCCCCAAAAGTAAACCTTTGGGAACTGTTGTTTTACAGCCAACAGTCACTTATGTCACACACAGCATTCTGTCACTATGCTGTAATGATGTAGACAGCATGCTGCCACCAATCCACCATGCTGTGATGATGGGTCAGCAACAGCAGTTCTTTATTCTGATTCCCTTCCTGTTGTTACCCAATCAACAATGACAAAGCAATGAAAGCCATGTGATAAAATGACTCTGAAAATTATTTATATGGCCGTTAAGTGACACAGTGACCTGTGACAGCACCTCTCGCAAGTTCTCGGTCGACGGCGGGTTATTTACACGGTTTTGCCGGCCATCTTACCTTATATTACGAGATTTGAGTACCTTGACAACGTTGGTTCAAATGTTGTGCAGCCGATTTTAAGCATAATAATGATGGAGAAGTGTAAGCAGGCACTAAAGTAAGATTCCAAGAGGTTAGAATAAATATTATTTTGCCAAAGAGACATTTTCGGCAGTACATAATGGACAGCGTTGAAAGGCAAAAAAAAAACAATAAATACGAAACAGCTGTTTGAGTTATTTCGACATGCACATTGCAAAGTACTGCACAACAAATATTTGTCTCTCTTGTCAATGAAAACTGCCCAAAATTACACCTTCCTTATTATTTTAATAGCAAAATCTTGTAGCAAGCCACTGCTCTGACTCTGCAGTATATTATTTGTAAAATTAGCAACTGCCACTTAACAGCGGTATTATATCACACATTCATCACAGACAGCAAATTATGTCATTAATACTAAATTATAACATTCTACCGTTACCAGCTGACGTATCAGTTTTACCTTACGTTATCAAAGTTCACAATGCATTTTTAATGAAGTATCATCAGCTTATTAGTTACAGCCTAACTCCTGTTCATAAACTCCATGAGCAGCAGCACTCCTCTGTAGGAAATTCTCATCGAGAGCCAAGAATCTGTGCACATGTGCTGCCGCTTGGTCAATGTACACAGTATAAATTATTATTATTATATCCGCCAAGTGAACGGAGTGAAACTGGCAGATATACTGTTTTCATTTTTGTGTGTCTTGGTGTGTGTGTCTGTGTGTCTGTGAGCACTCCGGTCTTCAACAGTGTGTGTCCCTCCCACAACTCATCAGCCGTCTCCCTCCCCAACCCATCTCCCTTCCCCAAAACCCATCTCCCCCCCGACCCATCTCCACACCCCCATCCCGTCTCCATCACCTAACCCGTCTCCCTCCCCTAACCCATCTCCCTCCCCAAACCCGTCTCCCTCCCCAAAACGTCTCTCTCCCCTAACCCTACTCCGTCCCAAAACCCATCTCCCACCCCTAACCCATCTCATTCCCAAAACCCATCTCTCTCCCCGACCCATCTCCATCCCGTCTATTTCCCCTAACTCATCTCCCTCCGCAAACCAGTCTCCCTCACCAA
>Ga0209781_1000382_pt1 | contig 11291 bp, 12 predicted proteins | sample WorMetHERISLAND1_3_FD_187386 | JGI IMG/M metagenome (GOLD analysis project Ga0209781, IMG submission 187386) | Marine gutless worms symbiont microbial communities from Max Planck institute for Marine Microbiology, Germany - Olavius albidus HERON... | ecosystem: Host-associated > Annelida >...
GCGGATGAATTTCCTCCCCATGCTGATTTCTTGGAAGCCGAAGACGTGCTCGACACGGGAGCGGATCTTGGAGCGCGTGCGTTGTTCGCCTGCTGCTAGCGGTTGGTTGCACTGACCTTCATGCGCATATGCGCCGGGGTCGTTTGGAAGCGGCGGATGATTTTGTGCTCCGCGTCGATACTGATGTAATTCTTGCAGCCGAAAGAGTGTTTACCGCGCTTTCTCGTCCAGCGCCCATCCTTGGGGAACTCACCCGCCTTGATCCGGCGGTTCCCCCTCGCGGTGATTGCGGGAAATCGGCACCGCAACGATGGAAGCATCAATGATCCCTGCCTGGCTTCGAAGCCCTCCGCCGCCAGGAAATCGTCAAAGCGGTCGAACACCGTCTCCAGCAACCCCTGCTCCTGCAGCCGCTCCCGAAAACGCCACACCGTGGTGGCATCCGGAACTGCGTCCTCGATACCCAAAACCGAGAAAACGGGCAAACGAGAGCCGATCGCGGATCCGGTACTCTACCTGCTCGTTAGCCAGGTTGTAGAGGGGGGCTATAAGACCAACATTTTGAACATCAACACCACGTCGCACGGCTTGCGCCCCGCGTTGGATTTGCGCGCCTTCTCGTACACTGGCTCGAGCAGGGGACGCAAGCGCTCCCACGGGATCGCGGCGGTCAGCCGCTCCAGCGGGTCGCCCAGCTGGCTGAGGCTCTGCTCTGTAACCGGTTCTCACGATCGAAGAAGCTGCGCTGACCCATGGTTTCCCCCTCAACGAGCGTTTATTTTTGGACGAACAGGAGTTTACCCTCCGATAGCCCCCAAAAAGCAATTTTGCAAAGTGCCCTTTAGAGAGGGTTTTCGCTTAGTAGAGAGAGTATTTTATCATAGAGCTTTTCCTCTCAATGATGAAATCTGAATTCACATTCTTTGAGGTGTAGATGAAACGCATGTTCATGCCTGGGAACGCCCTTGAATTTTGAAAGCCTCCGTTTAGCATATGAGCGGAATGATTCAATGCCGTTGATATGGTAATTGCCTCGCGCAAATTCGTTACGGATGGACGCGGAGATGCTTCTGATAACCCATATCCACCAGCCCATTGTAGCCCTCCAGCCATCCGAGTGGAGGGGCTACACTAGCACTGAATCACGGCCTGTAGCGGCTTCTTGGAGGCATCCGGGACGATCTCCGTGTGGACCTTTCCCTGCCGTTCCAGGATTCCGAAGACGATTGTTTTACCCCCGGCTCCACGCCCCTTTTTTCCCCGAACACGGCGGGCGCCAAAAGAGGATTTATCCACTTCAACCTCGCTGAAAAAAGGCGATGAGGCGTCACAAAGCTGGGCGATTCTAGTAGTCCACCCACAAGAAAAATTAGGATATTAAACTGATTCTGCTGGCGTTGTGGTCAAGCCTTGAGGAATCAGCCCTGAAGAAACGTTATGTGGTGCGATTGAGCGGGGTAGAGCGTGAGCAACTGGAAGGTCTGGTGAAGCGAGGACGGGAGGAGGCCGCCTATCGTCGCCGTCATGCCCAAGTGTTGTTGCGGGCGGACGAAGGTGAATGCGGAAACGGCCTGATCGACAAGTAGCGGAGCGGGTGGGTTGTAGCTGTCGCACGGTGGAGCAAATTCGCCAACGGTATGTGCGAGGGCTTCCCGGCGGCACTGGAGCGGCGCCAACGTTCGCGGGTGCTGGATGGTGAAAGCGAAGCGCGCTTGGTGAGTATCGCCTGTAGCGAGCCGCTGGCGGGACATGCCCGATGGACCTTACGATTGTTGGGGGATCGCTTGGTGGAATTGAAGGTGGTGGAATCGAGATCCCCCGAGACCGTGCGTCAAGTGTGAAAAAACGCCATCAAACCCTGGCAGAAGCGGATGTAGTGCATCCCCGCGCCTGCGAATGCGGCCTTCGTGTGCCAGATGGAAACGGTATTGGCCGTGTACCACCGGCGCACGTCTGATCCGGCCTATCCGGTGGTGCGTATGGACGAGACCAGCGTGCAATGCACGCGCGAAGCGCGTGACCCGATACTGGCTAAACCGGGGCAGAGCGAACGCTACGACGTGGAATACGAACGGAATGGCGTCGCTCACTTACTGGCGTTTTATGTCCCCTTCGAGAACTAGCGTCGCATCGACATAGCGGATAATCATGCCGCCGGGCAATGGGCGCAAGGCGTTCGGCGGTTGGTGCAAGAAGATTATCCGCAGGCAACCCGTATCACCTTAGTCATGGCCAATCTGAACACCCTTAGAATGCGTCTACACCCCCAAGCATGGTGGTTGGCTTAACAATGTGAATTCAGCGTGTTAGGACGGCAATGCTTGCCGGATCTCGCGACGATCGCTTCCGAAGTCCAGGCATGGACGGAGACCCGGAACCAACCCAATCAACCTGTCGATTGGCGCTTTGCCACGGAAGACGCACGGATCAAGCTCAAATACCTTTATCCTATATTATCAGATTGATGGTCTGCTAGTTCGTAGCTTGAAGAACTGTTGATTGATCGTCGGGCGGCTTACATCACTCAGCGCGGCGATTTTCGGGGCCGGTAGATCATGCGTAAACATAGCGCATGATCATTCTGAATTTGGCTTCCGAAAGGTGTGAACGCCTTGAAATACTATCTTTTCCTTGCATAACACAACCTTAGCATATATCTGAAGATGCTAAAGTTATCTAGACCCTATCATTTTGTTCAGGACCATTTCCGGATACACTCTTTATATTATTTTCATTCATTGTCACTGCTTTTCCTCATCGAAAGTCCTACAATGCCTGCGACGCCTACGTCTTCTTTCAACAAAGAGAGTTAGATGCGGTATGGCTATATTCATCGCTTTTTTGTCTGATGCCGTGCATCACCTGAGATTTTGCAAGGGACTAACTCAAAAAAGAGCCTAAGCATAATGACTCGCTACCCATTAGAGTTTAGGGGGTTCCCCTTGATGTCGACAACAGCTCTGACAAAATCTTCCCATTTGCCGACCAGATCGTTCCATTCGGGGGATTGGAGGTAATCGAAACTTTCTTCGTCCAATGAAAATTCGGGCATATAGGTACCGACAACACCTTTCTCGAGTAGCCTCTCTTGGATGACTCCTTTTTTCCTTAAGATGAGTATCGGCAGGCTAAGCTGATAGGCCATGGCAGGTTCGATGTGACAGTATGGACTGGTCAGCCACATATCCCGTATCTTGGACTCTTCCATTTCAGCGATGTCGGCATCGGCCCTCATTCTTACCTTGGTAATCAGAGCGCGCTTGAAGGCAATGGTTATCAGTCCATTTGATTCGAGAATGAGTCTCCGTATCGCTTTGAGGGGCATCCATATATAATCGGTAACGCTAAGTGTCCTTGGTTCCCATCCGCGCATTCGAAGATACCCTTCAAGTCTCTCGACGAATTTTTGTTGTCTTCTTAAATGCGGGTTAGGATAGCTTAGGAAAATGGATATTTTCATGCGTGATCTTGCTGCTTAATGGCTGTGATCGTGGGTGTGCGCCTGGTCCAGCGCCCGTGAAGGCAGCTCGCGGTACTCCGAGCACCGGCGCGGCGTCGGCACGCCTTTGCCGGGGTTCAACAGTCCCTTCGGATCGAAGGCCCGCTTGACCGCCATGAATTGTTCGAGCTCTTCCTTGGAAAACTGAAAGCACATCTGGTTGATTTTTTCGATGCCTACGCCGTGCTCGCCGGTGATGGTGCCGCCGACCTCGACGCACAGCTCCAGGATCTTACCGCCGAGCCCCTCGGTGCGCTCCAACTCTCCGGGTTGGTTAGCGTCGTAGAGGATCAGCGGGTGCATGTTGCCGTCGCCGGCATGGAAGACATTGACGACCGGCAGGCCATACTCTTTCGAGAGCTCTGCGGTACGGCGCAAGACCTCGGGCAGTCGGCGGCGGGGGATGGTGCCGTCCATGCAGTAGTAGTCAGGGGCTAGTCGGCCCACGGCGGGAAAGGCGGCCTTACGGCCCTGCCAGAAGCGCATGCGTTCCTGATTGTCGCGGGCGGTCCGCACCTCGGTAGCGCCACCGGCGAGCAGCAGCTCCCGGACCTGGTCGATATGCGCGGCGACCTCCTGTTCGGTGCCGTCCACCTCGCACAGCAGCATGGCGGCGGCGTCGGTGGGGTAGCCGGCGTGGACGAAGGCCTCGGTGGCGGCGATGGCGGGGCCGTCCATCATCTCCAGCCCCGCCGGAATAATGCCCGCGGCGATGATGTCGCCGACGGCCCGTCCGGCCTTCTCCACGTCGTCGTAGGCCGCCAATACCACCTGCACTTGCTCGGGCATCGGCAGGAGGCGGATGGTCACTTCGACCACGACACCGAGCATCCCCTCGGACCCGATGAACAGGGCCGGCAGATCGTAGCCCGGAGCGTCCGGGGCCTGGCCGCCGATCTCGAGCAGCTCGCCAGCCACCGTCACCAGCTTGATTGCCAGCACGTTGTGCACCGTCAGCCCGTACTTGAGGCAGTGCACGCCACCGGAGTTTTCCGCGACGTTGCCGCCGATGGTGCAGGCGATCTGTGAGGACGGGTCCGGGGCATAGTAGAGACCGAAGGGAGCCACGGCCTCGGAGATGGCCAGGTTGCGCACGCCGGGCTGGACGTGCGCGGTGCGGCCGATCCGGTCAATGTTCAGGATCCGGTCGAAGCGCGCCAGGCTGAGCAGGATACCCTCGGCATGGGGCAACGCACCACCGGAGACCCCGGTCCCCGCGCCTCTGGCGACTACCGGGATGTCACGCTCATGACACAGGCGCATGATGCGCCGGACCTCTTCGACGGTGCGCGGCAATACCACTAGCAAAGGGAGCTGCCTGTAGGCAGAGAGGGCGTCGCATTCGTAGGGACGGACCTCTTCCTCCTGTGCCAATACGGCGTCATCGGGCAGAAAGGTGCGTAGCGCGCGGAGCAGGTCGGTGCGGGCCGCGACCAGGAAAGGGTCGTGAAACGATCGTTGTGGGGTCTGGAGCTGGCTCATGGGTGCGGATTCAGATTTTGAGGATTCCTAATGGTTTCCGGGAGGGGGTATTAGGTGCTGTTGACATTTAACGCTAACCGACTATTTTCACGTATTTAAATGCCCGCAACATGCTCTTAGATCCAGGGTGAGAACCGATTCTCCAAAAGCCCCTCTCCCTAGGGAAGGTGTCGCAAAAGGCACCGATCTTCGCCTTTTAACCCCCTCTCCCTAAGCTCCCTGGGAGTGCCGGCATCTTGCCGGCTTTCCGCAGGTACCAGCCGGCGGGGGCAAGGCGATATCCCCGGATCGGCGCCTCGGCGACGCCTGCCGCCTGGAAGGCGGCGCTCCCGGCCACGGGCTTTTGCGACACCCTCTGGAGGGAGAGGGGTTGGGGTGAGGGTCAACCAAGCGGTCGGTTATGAATGTCAACACGACTCCTCATTGCTGTCCGACAAAACGTTTATTCTTGTTGCGTAACTCCTTGTAAGGAAATGAAAGACAGCCACTTTAAGAGTATCAGCGACTTGAATCACCTCGCGCATCTCCCAAATATCCCCTTCTGGGGGTGTTGGGGATCCGGTTATGCACATCGGCAAGCTCGTTTTTTCTCAGGTCATTGACTCTTTACCGATGTATGCGTTTCGTCGAGGCGTCGCGCGGTACGACGTCAACCGCTACAAAAGGTGAAGTCTATCTTGCTGACTAAATAGTACAGGATTAATAGGATTTTTTGTTGTGAAGAGTGCTTGCCGGTTTGGTAAGGGCATGGTAAACCGTAGGAATTTCAGGAATGACAAAAATCCTGTAAATCTTGTCCTATTGAGGGTTCGCGACGGAGCTTGAGTTAGGCATTCATCGGTTCGAGGCGAAGCCTCGCGAGTCGGTTCGCCGTCTACCGCCTCTTTGTTCGAGTCGTTGGATGCGCGCTTTCAGATCCGTTACGTCCTCTTCCAGGTGCTCCACATGGTGAGCATGGAAGCGCTCGTGTCTGGCTTGGTCGAGGGCGATATCTGATGCATGAATTTGCCGAGATCATTGAGACCCTGCTCTACCCGCCCGAGGCGCGAATTAATCTGATCCAACCGCTCATTAGTCTGGTCCAGACGTTGATTAAAGTCCTCTCGCAGCTCTTTGATGCCGTCTCGGATTTGCTTCAGGATCTCGGTGGTAAGGTCGGTAGTCATACGTTTTAGAGGACCTGACGTATGGGACTCAACCTGGGTGCCATATCTCGCCGGCCGATCCGCCGCATCGATAAATTCCGATTTCCAGGCCGGAAATGCCAGGGATGTGTGCCCCGAGTCGGGTCGAGTATACCTGACAAAAGTCAACAACCTCTGGCATCCGCAGCGCGGGAGAGGCCCGCGCCCGGATTATCGGTGACGTCCTTACTTAGCGCCGGCGGAGAGTTTGGACCAGGGGTCGCCCGGAATTTCCTTCTTCGTCCGCCAGACCACCTCGAATTGACCGTCTTCCCGGATCTCGCCGATGAAGACCGGTTTGGTGATGTGGTGGTTCTTCAGCATTTTGGCCTTACCACCGGTAAGATTCGGGGTCTCCAGTCCGATAATGGCCTCGCTCACCTTGTCGGACTCGGTGCTGCCGGCCTTCTCCACCGCCTGTACCCAGAGCTTAAAGCCGATGTAGTGGGCCTCCATCGGGTCGTTGGTGACGCGCTTCTTGTCCTTGATGAACTTGTGCCAGGTATCGATGAACTTCTTGTTGGCTGGGTCGTCCACGCTCATGAAGTAGTTCCAGGTGGCCAAGTGGCCCACCAGTGGGTTGGTGTCGATTCCGGAGAGCTCCTCCTCACCCACCGAGAAGGCCACTACCGGGATGTCTTCCGCCGAAATACCCTGGTTTGCGATCTCCTTGTAGAAGGGCACGTTGGCGTCGCCGTTGATGGTGGAGACCACGGCCGTCTTCTTACCCTCGGACCCGAACTTCTTGATGTCGGCGACAATAGATTGCCAATCGGAATGACCGAAGGGGGTGTAGCTGATCATGATGTCCTTTTCGGCCACACCCTTCTGCTTCAAATAGGCCTTGAGAATCTTGTTGGTGGTGCGCGGATAGACATAGTCGGTGCCCGCCAGTACCCAACGCTTCACACTCGCCTCTTTGAGTAGGTAGTCGACCGCCGGGATGGCCTGCTGGTTGGGCGCGGCACCCGTATAGAAGACGTTCTTGGAAGACTCCTCACCCTCATACTGGACCGGGTAGAAGAGCAGGGCGTCGAGCTCCTCGAACACCGGGAGCACGGATTTGCGGGAGACCGAGGTCCAACAACCGAACACCACCGCGACCTTCTCCTTCTCGATCAACTCGCGGGCTTTTTCGGCAAACAGGGGCCAGTCGGAGGCCGGGTCCACGACGACCGCTTCCAGCTGCTTGCCCAGCACGCCGCCCTGCTTGTTTTGCTCGTCGATGAGCATCAGCATGGTATCCTTTAAGGTGGTTTCGCTGATGGCCATGGTCCCGGACAATGAGTGGAGGATGCCGACCTTGATGGTGTCCGCCGCCGTCAAGGTGCCGAACAGACTCAGTCCGACTGTGGCACCTAGGCCGATGAGCGATCTTCTGATGAGGCCGCATTTTCGCATGGGGTCTACTCTCTGGTAGTAAGTCCACAGGCATTCACGCCTTCATGTCTCGTTTACGGAGGTCGAATTTCCAATGTCCAGAGCATAGCATATCTTTCCAGCTTTCAAGCCACCGGTCGCCGCCGGGCGCAGGGCAAACACATGCCCTTATAAATTAATAGGGTCTCACTGTTGTCCGAAAAAAACGTTTGTTTTTGTTGCGTAACTCCTTGTAAGGAAGTAAAAAACAGACACTTAGAGAGTGTCAGCGATTTGAATCACCTCGCGCATCTTGAAAATACCCCCTCCTGGGGGTGTTGGGGACCCGGTTATGCGCATCGGCAAGCTCGTTTTTTCCCAGGTTATTGACTCTTTACCGATGCATGCGTTTCGTCGAGGCGTTGCGCGGTACGACGGCAACCGCTACAAGAAGACATTTTCCTGTCTCGACCAATACCTGCGCATGACCTTCGCGCAGTTAACCCATCGCGAGAGCCTACGCGATATTGAAGTTTGCCTGCGCGCCCAGAAGGACAAGTTGTACCACAGGGATATCCGGGGCAACGTTTCCAGAAGCGCCGTGGCCGATGCGAAAGAACGCCGAGATTGACGTATCTATGCAGATCTCGCTCAGGCATTGATTCGCACCGCTCGCCCCTGTATGCCGACGAGGACTTGGGGCGTGATCTTGAAACGCGGTTTATGCGCTCGATGCCTCTACATCGACCTGCGCCTATCCGTCTCTCCGTGGGCACTGTTTCGCTCAACCGAATCTGCGGTCAAGCTCCAGACCCCGCTTGATCTTCAAGGCAACATCCCAACCTTTATCCACATCTCCGACGGCAAGCTACACGACGTCAATGTCCTTGATCTGCTGACCTCGGAGCCCGGCGCCTTCTATATCATGTGATCATGATCATGTGGATTTCGAGCGCCTGTTCACGTTGCACAGAACAGGGCGTTTCTTCGTCATCCGCGCCAAGTCCAAATACAGGCGTCGCTACTCTCATCCCGGGGAGAATCCGGTGGTGTTCGATGCGATCGGACCATTGCGCTGAGCGGAGTCAAGTCCGTGCGTGACTACCCCCAGCCATTACGCCGTATCCGCTACCACGATGTTCAGGCCAGCAAGACATTCAACTTCTTGACCAACAACTTCGCCATTCCAGCGCAGACGGTGGCGGATCTCTACCGATACCGTTGGCAAGTTGAATTGTTCTTCAAGTAGATCAAGCAACGCCTACGCGTCAAATCGTTCTTCGGGACCTCCGAGAACGTGGTCAAAAGCCAGATTTGGATCGCTATCTCGGTTTACATCCTCGTCGCTATCATCAAGAATCGCCTTGACAGCAATTCGGATCTCTACACAATTTTACAGATTCTGAGCCTGACCTTACTCGAAAAAACTCTTCTAGCTCTGTTGGTTACTAGAATGGAATCCATAAGCGATATTGCCTATACCCATAACCAACGGAATCTATTTGATAATTTCCCCAGACAATAGTGTGTAACGGTCTTAGAAGGCTTGCAGCCATAGAAACTCGTTGCCGCCGGACGTTCGCTCCCTGTGATCGATCCGGTAGGTCCGGGGATGATTTTATTCGTTCCATCTTTTGCCCGTACAGCTATCCTTTCCGTGTCGAAGAACCCGTTGCTGCGGCTACTCTAAAGGTCATTTCATTGCAGGTCATTCCCCCTATCGACCACTGGTACCCGGCGACACGTCCACCCGCTTTGTCTCCAGGGGGGTTGCACTTGTGGAAAATCCGCGCCGGATGCGGGGGCGCGCCGCTCGCGCGGCTATGGCCTCTGTTGTCCCGACGAGAGTCCAAACGGGCCGCGAAGCTGAGGTTCGACCACCACCGCGCACGCTATATACGCGCCCGGGCCGGGCTACGTATGATTTTGTCCACTTACCTCGGCATCGAACCCGGAGCGATTGGATTTCAATACGGGAAGGCGGGAAAGCCGTTCCTCGAAGATACCTCCTCCGGCCTCGAATTTAACCTGACGAACAGCGGCGATCTAGCCTTGGTGGCCCTTTCCATGGGTGCGTCGATCGGTGTCGACTGCGAGCGGATACGCGACCATGGGGATGTGGTCGCCATCGCGGACAGGATGTTTACCCCCGAGCAGGCGGCTCGAATCGCCGACGCGACCTCGGAGGAGCGGCTGCGACAGTTTCATGTCGCTTGGACGGCCCTCGAGGCCGAGGTCAAGGCAGACGGTCGCGGTCTCCTCGGTCGTCACCGGCCGGCGGCTCAGGTTGCTCTGCAGATCGGGCACTGTGCGCCCGAGCCCGGATTCATTACCGCCGTGGCGCATGAACGGCTGCCGCCGGTGGGGGATTGGGGCACCCTAACCTTGAGTGCCGACTGATATACTGAAATCTGTTTGTTTGCCTGGAACGTGACCTTGGAAACCACCCAGATAGTCCTTTTGTCCATCGTCCAGGGACTTACCGAGTTCCTTCCCGTCTCCAGCTCCGGGCATCTGATTCTGATCCCCCTCCTGTTTGGCTATGAGCTGCAGGGCTTGGCATTCGACGTGGCGGTCCATCTCGGCACCTTGGTTGCGGTTATGCTCTACTTTCGCATCGAGGTCGTCGCCATGGTGATCGCTGTCGCGGATTCGCTGCAGACGCGACGCATCGCCACCCTGGACGCCAGGTTGGCCTGGATGATCGTCCTGGCAAGCATCCCCATCGTCCTCCTGGGGCTTTCGTTGAAATCTCTGTTGGGGCAGTTGCGGGGGGACGATCAGCTGATCGCCCTGGTGATTGCCGCTACGACCATCGGTTTCGGGCTGGTGCTCTGGATGGCGGATGTGCGCGGCAGTCGTTCCCGGGACGAGTACGGTTTAGGCTGGAAGGGGGCGCTGCTGGTCGGCTGCTTCCAGGCCGTCGCCATCATTCCGGGCACCTCCCGCTCCGGCATCACCATAACCGCAGGGCTTATCCTGGGCCTGACGCGCAAAGCCGCCTCCCGCTTCTCCTTCCTGCTGGCGATCCCCACTATCCTCATGGCCGGCAGTCTGGAGACCCTCCAGCTCATCCGGTCCCCCGCCGCCGTGGACTGGACCGCCCTCTGGCTGGGTGCTCTCTTATCCTTCGTAGTCGCCTATCTCACCATCCACTTCTTTCTCGGTTTCATCGAGAAGATCAGCATGCTCCCGTTTGTCCTGTATCGGGTCTTACTGGCGGCTCTTATCCTGGTTCTGGTGCTTTGAAGTTGAAGAAACCCTGACAAGGACCGGCTTCGCTTTGCCCATCCTTATATCAAGCCTTCCCCCCCCCCGCCGCCGAAGCACGGCATCTACTCGACCGGCTGGAGATTCATTACACGGTAGTGGTTAATTTTTAAATGATATGGTATAATAATTCTGATTTGCAGCAATCAACGAATTTTTAGTTATGATTATTGATACTAAAGTACATGCTTGTAGAAAATGTCACAGCAAAAACCTGTGGAGCTTATAGTGTACTTGAATCCCGAAAGCGCTTTACGGAGGAAGAGAAAGACCCCCATGATAAAGGCTTCTCAGGAACGATCGAGCATGCGTGGGATCGAACGGAGTCATAGAATCTGTCGCCAAACATTAAGTGCCTGGTTAAAAGAAAGGCTCATGGGGCCAACTGAGTGAGGGCTATCCAACCGCCTCGTCAAGCCTGAGAATCAGCTTCCCAAAATGAGTTGCCAAAGGAGAAGCCGATGATCCGTTTCTCAACCCTCGATTTGATGGATGAG
>Ga0209781_1000383_pt1 | contig 11281 bp, 7 predicted proteins | sample WorMetHERISLAND1_3_FD_187386 | JGI IMG/M metagenome (GOLD analysis project Ga0209781, IMG submission 187386) | Marine gutless worms symbiont microbial communities from Max Planck institute for Marine Microbiology, Germany - Olavius albidus HERON... | ecosystem: Host-associated > Annelida >...
TAGGTTTACTCCCCACTTTAATTTTTCCGCATTCCGCATTTTACCCACCATTCCGCATCCATTTCCACATTTCTCGATTCCGCATTTTACTTTCCGCATTCCGCAATTCCGCATTTTACCAATGACCAAATATCTGCATGCTTAGCAGTACAATATTTAATTTCATTTTGTAATTCAAACTGTTTTAAATGGCTTGATTTACGCAACAAACAATACACAGAAAAGTGTATTAAAACATTGAATTTTAACCAGGTTTGTGTGAATCGAAACCACGTTTTGATCAGCCATCAAATGGGATCAAACACAATGCTGCCATCTGGTGAACAATATAACAATAATTCCAAATACTTTTTGAAAGATCGTATATTTTACTTCTTTTAGATAAAAACATACATATTGTTGAAATATCTGCTTAACAATACAACATTAAATTTCATTTTGTAATTCAAACTATGTTAAATGTCATGATTTATGTAGCAAACAATACGTAGAAAAATGTATTAAAACACCACGATTTAACCAGGTTTGTGTGAATCAAAATCACATTTTCAACGGCATAAATTCTGATCATAACACACTGCTGCCATCTGGTGAATAATATAACAATAATTCCAAATACTTTTTTGAAAGATCGCATATTTTACTTTTTTGAATAAAATATTCATATTGTTGAAATATTTTCTTAACAATACAGTACTAAATTTCATTTTGTAACTCAAACTGTTCTAAATGTCTCGATTTATGTAAAAACATTACACAACAAGGCGTATTAAAACACCACCTTTTAACCAGGCTTGTGTGAATCAATACCACGTTTTCAACGGCCATCAATGGAGATGATAACATAGTTCTGCCATCTGGTGAATAATATAACAATAATTCCAAATTCTTTTCTGAAAGATCGCATATTTTAGTTTTTTTTCTGGTTAAAATATCCATATTGTCGAAATATCTGCTTAACAATACAATATTATATTTTATGTTGTAATTCAAACTGTTTAAATATCCTGATTTATGTAGGAAACAGTAAGTAGAAAAATGCATTAAAACACCAAGTTTAAACCAGGTTTGTGTGAATGAAATCCACGTTTTCAATGGTCATTAATTGGGAACATAACACAGTGCTGCCATCTGGTGAATAATATAACAAATTCCAAATACTTGTTTGAAAGGTCGCATATTTTAGTTTTTCTGGTTAATATATCCGTATTGTTAAAATATCTGCTTAACAATACAATGTTAAGTCCACTTTGTAATTCAAACTGTTTTAAATGTCTTGATTTATGTAACAAACAATACATAGAAAAGTATATTAAAACACCAAGTTTCAACCAGGTTTGTGTGAATAAAAACTACGTTCTCAACGGCCATCAATTGGGATCACAACACAGTGCTGCCATCTGGTGAATAATATAACAGTAATCCTATAAAAGATATCTTTTTGACGCATCGCATATTTTACTTTTTTCTGCATAAAATATCCATATTATTGAAAAATTCAACGGTGGACAGAAAGCTCACTGACAAGTGACTTTCGAATGTGAAAACTTGAGGAGGAAATCTTGAGTTGTACTGTGAAACCAAGTTCTACATCTGATTACAGGCGTCACCTGCAGTCCTGTACCCTATTTTAGGCCTATAGTTTATAGACACGTTCTAACTTCTACTTCTATGTTGTTCCACCCACTGTTAGGGTGGCATTGTTTTCAGTAGTGTCCGTTTGTCTGTCTGTCTGTCAACACGATAACTCCAGAACCGTTAGAAATCATCACGAAATTTTCATGGCATCATCGAAAGAGCAGACAAGTTCGAAAATGGCTGTATAGGGGTGCACGGGTGGTGCTTTAATGTCTCGCGATGTTCTAGTGCTGAAATTGCATATAAATCAATAATTTTTACCATTATAGCGTTGACATTGTACGTATTTATCGTTTATTGCTATACACCTGTCGACTCATTGAGCACGTGAAGAAATTTACGTATCTGTTTGTGGGCTCTCATTTGTACAAGCTATGGAACGAGAGAATCATAGGTGACGCTGGGTCTAAAAGTTCAAATTAAGTAAAAAAGAAAATATCAAAAGGCACAAGTTAACAGATATAGGCTGGTCACAAATAATGCGCCGCGATCTAACGCCCGAACAAAATGTCTTAAACGCTGAAATTGATCGTAAGTTCGTAACTAATGTCAATTAGGCCTAGTTCTGGGGACTGTAACGTTATCTAGGCCTATGCTTCTTCTTCGTCTTTCCCTTTACTCCCCTCCTCTCTGTACACTTTAGGCCCTATTTTCCTTCTTTGTCCTCCCCAATTCAGCTAAGGGTCTCCTTGTCCTCCCTTCATGCAGCTGAAGATATGGGAAGCGCTGTTTCACAATATAAATTTTGTAAGCTTAGGAATTTTTGTTTAAAAAGACTATAGAAGTTTATGATTAGAAGTACCAGTTGACACACTTGAATCCGTAGTTATGAAAACGCTTATTGGCATCATTTATTTACAGGGCCGACAAGCCCTGGCTGAGTGTAGTTAAGTTGAATTATACGGCAACATGCTTTATACTTTAGAGTAACAGCTGTAAGACACCTGAAATTGGGGGAATAACCTCCCTAAGCCCGTGATGTGCTGTGCCTATGCAGAAACTAATAGGTTAATTACGAACTTTGATGTTTTCAGCAAACAGAAGACTTGTTACTGTTACTGCATTCTTAAGTGCGACTTTATTTGGATATCAACCAAAAGATACAAACAGCTAACAACCGAAGCAACCATTTAACTACACCTTAATTAATAAGTTATCTTCACGATGCTGCTAAGCATCGAAAAGAACAAGTCTAATATAAAACACGTCCTGCTGCAACAACAAGATACAAAAGCATCTGACAGATAATATTGCAACATATAAAAGAACCCACATAGCAAGACTGATGCAGTAGAAACATAAGTATTATTCAACAACAAACATAAATTAGTAAACAACAAAGTTTTGATTGGCGAAAATTCGCGTATAAGTATCATAACCAATGCAGTGGTTGTGAATGTAAAAGCTACTATCAAAAATGATTGATTTTTGGCCCTTTCATAATGTTGAGCTGAGAGTAGCACGTGTAACGCAATGTAACTAAATATACCTGAACAGTATTAAGTACACATTCATTCCTTTGATTTCGCCGTAAACAAATTCTTTACGAAACTGTTAAAAATCAAGTATATCCGATATAACAGGGGTCGGCAAAGTCCGGCCCGCGGGCCAAATCCGGCCCGCGGTGGCTCGTCAGTTTTAACATTAAATCCGCCCCTTGTGCTCCCGCCTAACGCACCAAAAGATGAGCGTTTGTTTTCATGCTGAGCTCTTACACTCGTTGACGAGCTGACACTGAGTGGCTACCTTACATTTGACCCGTTCAGTCACTAGTCCAGTAACACTGAAACATTTATGGTGAATTTTGAGAAAAAAATAAGTATAAAGCTGAAAATCGTTTAACTTGATTTTAAAGCTATCCTGAACAAAATACTAAAAGTCTCCGTGTTTCTCCCTGTGTTTTTGCAGATACGACGTCATGATGAAATATCGACCAGTCCATTTTACCTAAAATTTACCGGTCCGGCCCGCGGCAAGTTCGTCTGAGGCTCATCCGGCCCTGGACCCCAAAAAGTTTGCCGACCCCTGCGATATAACCACCAAGAGGAAATATACAAATTGCATTATACCAGCTTATCGTGAACAGCAAGGGTTACAACTTATAAACAGTGTGGTAAAATCAAATTCTGTACAAAAACTGTCAACACACATCTATTATTTTGTATAACCCTCGTCCTAGAAGTCAGCTAGAAAGAGCACCAGAAAGTGGTCTTGGGGATTTTCAATTTTCACTCGATTTTACCAAATAACTGGTGCGGAAACGAAACATTTTATTTCAAGTTTCCGCAAGGAATAACGGAATGGTGAAATTAAAAGTGTGAGACTATGGCAACATCTGGTAAAACATGCTAAAGTAATTCAAACTCATTAACTGAATAATTTAAGGTGAAACATTACTTTAATTTAATGGCAGCCAAATGTGAGTGTCCGTCAATTCAACCGGAATTTGATAAGGCCGATCCGTTCTAACAAGCGAGCCTGTCAAGTTCTAAAGTGGTTTCAGTGAAAATTGCAATCATTAAAAACATTTACAGATTCAAATATACTAGCTTACAGTGAACAGACAGTAAACAGCACCAAAAGCACTGATATTTTGGGGTACTGATAAAAGTTATTCTCCTGACTCGGTGGATCATTTTACAAAAAAATCTAGCAATTTAGAACAAGTCGATGCCAATGTTACTCAAGACGCAGGATATACAGAGGAATGCACATTATGTATGCATGGATCAAAAATAATAATCTATTCTGGAATCATTAAATGTTGACACATTGCAATGATCACATATCAACTTCCCAGATTTCTTAAATCTGAAAATCAACTAGCTGTTCACATTTATTTGAAAATTATAATTTGTATACTACAGCTTCTAAATCTAAGATGAAAACACAAGGAAATGCAATACGAAAAGCAAACTTTTTAAGAAACTTAAGACCATAATAGCGACAACTAAGAGTTGTAAAGACACATAAACCAACTAAATACAGTTTGATTGATCCAACTGAAAAAAAAACAGCGAGATCTAGATATTGCAAATTATATATTATGTTGAAGAGAAAAGCTACATTCTTTATACAATATTCATAAACAGAAGTTACGTTTTTCTACTGTCTTGCCATTTGCCATATTAACCAAACTTCAATATATTATACAGCAACTAACTACAAATTATACAGCCATAAGAAAAAAGGACCAGATTTAGGCAGCTCTGTGTCTCAGAGTCTAAAGAAAATCTAACAAATGAAAAGGTGATGGCTATGGTACCCCAATCCAATTATGCCCCACCGCCGGATTAACCTTACTCCTCATGCTGACTGGCTGCTGCACTGTGGCTCACTGCAGTCAGTCATGTTAACATTAGTAGCTTGCATACTGGGACTTCACCCAAATGACCCTGACATGACCTTCTGAGGTAACTGAGGATTAAAACCAATGGCAGAATTTGTCAGCACAATACAATTTTCTATCCGTCAATAACTGCACAGCTATCAAACTTTTCAAGATAATTAACATTTTGTGACCTCTCACAAATGACCTTAAACGACATTTCATGGTTGTCGTCTTGTAACCGAATTTATGACATATTAACAAGTTCTCACAGGGAAATCCTTTCCCTACTCCGTCTGGATCTGTTATGCACCTTGGCGGTATTCTTGCATGTTCAGTTATTTCATGGCCTTGTTTTCCAGTGATTATTCCGAAACTCACTCTGTCCAAATCTAGTCCAACAATTCACAGAAATATCTACAAGGCTACACTGTGGTTAAAAAAACAGTGCTACACTGTGCTCTGGCTGGCACCAGAAAATTTCAGCTGGTCAAACACATTTAGCAAAAACGGCAGGCATCAGCAGGTGAAAATTACAAACTGTGATTCTACATCAGGGCGTAGCCAGAAATTTGTTTTGGGGGTATAAAAGTTTTTGGGGGTATAAAACTGTTGAACAGCCATTCTGACGTCATTTTTACCCCATAAAAAGTTAGCTTGGGCTGATTTTTGGGGGTATAAATACCGATATAGCCCCCCGTCACTACGCCCGTTCTACATATTCCATATTATCGACATTGGTCTAATTTTTAGGAATCATTTTGAAAACGTGGCAGAAAGTCTGGTTTTTGAACCACAGTATATACTATCATGATCAGGTGGACGGACACAGTCAGCAGTTTGAGAGTGGAATGGGTCGTCATGAAGTTTTTACACTATGTCTGCCATCAAGTGGCCAAAGTCTCCAAGAAGTTTCTGCATAGAACGACGTCTCGGCTGCTACGTTGCTGTTTTCAGTGAAGTATGACTCAGACAGCTACCGATGAGCGGAGAGTCGGGCTGACTAACTAGTTGGCTTTGAATATGCGTCCCCTGACAGAGAAACAACCACAGTTATTTTTTATATGACAGTTTGTTTGAAACTAAATTAAATCATTATCAATTCAGTGGTTTCACACTGTCAGTTGGGCAACAAGAGGGCCTGCAGGCATCCTTCAGCAACTCACATAAGTTTACAGCCTAATCTGGAGTGACTGTAGTCTGCAGAAAAAAACTGGACAGCTGAACAAAAATCAAAAGTACTAATAGAAGCATAGTTCGAGAAGACGTTTTTTTTTGAAAATCCAAAAAAACGTGACTTTTACGTTTTTTGAAGTGGCATTTAAAAAAACGTAAAAACATAATCCCAAAATTTCAAGTTTCAGAATACAAACAGCATTATATAAAAAAACTGTTGATCTTTGTATATATGTATATAATATAATGGCCTTCGTAGTTGCATACAGGACAACAAATGTGATTGAGGTGGTTTTTAAGCCTAAAAGTCTAGGCCTATATAGACCTACAATACATGTTATTACTGTTACGTTTTTTATGTTTTCTTACGTTTTTTGAAAATCCAAAAATGTGACTTTATATGTTTTTTTGCTTCACACATTTTCTCGAGCTATGAATAGTAGCACTGTAGTATATTTGGTGATATTTTGGTAAATATGGCTACACTGAACTTACAAATATTTCCAACAGAAATGCAAATCTTTGGAAATAAAAACAACGCCATAGACTCTAAACATAAAACAACTCATTATTCAGATCAACAATTAGCTCTACATCTATACTTCTGTCATCATCATCATCATCATCATCATGGGACATTAAGTCACCTTTAAACTTACTGAAAAGTCTGGAATTACTAAAACTCAGAGCCTCATATTATACAAAATTCTGCTGATCCAGATCCCCGGAAGTGATCTGATTTGCTGCAAGATTTTTTACTGGGTCTATCTGCATCCAACCCAGAGTTAGAACTGGGTTTACAGTTTGACCTGGTGACTCAGAAATCTTTGACCCACTGACCCGACCTAGAGATCTTTGACTCAGTGACCTGACCTAGAGATTTTTGACTGGTGACCTGGTTGTGGAATGCTGTGAGCCCAAATACTACAAAGATTTGACAGGACTGTTGCAATACCAGGTGTGACAGACTGACTCATGTGACCCAGAGACCCATCTCCAACTCTGACCCACCCCTACACAATGCCAAGTTCTCTCAACAGCCAATACATCAACTCACGAGATGGTCTTCTTCTCGACGGTCTTCTGCTCCGGTCTGGCACGATTCAGGATTTTCAGGAACTCCGTCGTTTTGGCGCGCATTCTTGAGTGAATGTAAGCCTACAGCCACAAACAGCAGACTTACAGGAACTGACAAAAGTTCCTACCAAGCACTTATTGGCCAGACTGAATCCCCAACCTGTCCACATTGTGGTAATGGGGACGAGACGGCTGAACATTTACTGTTGCTCTCCCCAAAATGGGCAGCAGAACACGCCAGCGTTACTTTGGTGATTCGATTGACATCACAGATGTGTTCCAGGACTACGAGAGTCTGGTGGAATTCCTCATCTGTTCGGGACATCTGTCCCCCCTTATAGGCAGCGCCTGACGGGCTCATCATGACAACAACAACAACAACAACAACAACTTGTATATAGCAAGCTTCTCACTCTTCCCCAGCAAACACCTTCAACATTTCTCCTGGCAGTCAGACCTAGCCAATGACAGTGGACTACAAAGTAAGGCCAGACAGAAATGGCAAAGAGTATGATCAGACGGTCGTGTGCAGTTACATTAAAATGAAGGAAGAAAAATAAATAAATGCAGATGTCAGAGGATTATTGAGACTGGAACCAGTCAGCTCGGTGATTAAGAATGGCAGATTAAGGTGGATTGGACAACGGACACTCTTCATGTAAAGATGATGCTGACTGGGTCAAGTGACGTATGATAATGAATAATGTAACTAGACACAGGGAATGTCTCAAGAAGACCTAGTAGAGTTGTGCCAAGGGAAATACGAAGAGCTTTGGCCTGTCCAACACAATGCTCAGGTTAGTGACAAATGGAGAATGACAATCTGGGGTTTACATGAACAATGGCCATTACACCAGTGTAAACAGTGTACACACCAGTGCTTTTTTAGTCAGCTGTTTTAATTTTAGTTTTAGTTATAGTATAATCGACTAAAAGTGTTGACTTTAAGTTTTAGTTTTAGTCTAGTCGACGAAAATTTGCTGAATTTCAGTTACAGTTAAGGTCGCCTTTTAGTTTTAGTCACTCAAATATCACACCAAAATGAATGCGATCATACCAGATAGCTTTTATTCAAGTTAGTCACACGCTTAATAATTGGTGTCAATATTGCTACTAAATACCGAGTTCGACGCAATCACACAGTACGCAGTACGCACGCTGTCGGCTGAGCACGCGCATTTTCGCGGTAAGTTACGACCGGCTGGCGAAAAGTAGCGACGAAATGTCAACAACGAAAACTTCACAAATTTTAGTTTTAGTTTCCGTCATTTGGTCGAATTTTCGTCATAGTTTCAGTTTCATCGAAGAAAATTAGCGACTTTTAGTTATAGCTTTTGTCAGCTTGACAAAAATTAATTTATTATCGCTGACGAAGTTTTAGTTTTAGTTTTAGTCGACGAAAAAAACACTGGTACACGTGTATACCAAAGTTCGCAAACAACTTTCTGCATACAACGAATAAAACAGCTGCAACGGACAAAAGCTGGTGCCCAGTTCGTATGAAGTTACGAGAACTGACGCAAGAGAAGCCAGCGGAGGTCCGAGCCACACATCGAATCAGTACCTTTGAGCATTTGATGTGGTAATGCAGATAGTTACGCAGCGTGTGAATCAGATTAATGGTATTTTCACGTGCACTGGCACTCGTGTGACGCGGAAACAACACTACAACACAAAATAAACATCAGCAGTACTTCACTACTGGCCAAAGAATTGAACATCACAAAATTTTAAGCTACACTATATAAGCACAATGTAAAGACAAATGGAAAATCATTGTCTATGTCAGGGGTGGGCAAACTTTTCCCGCAGAGGGCTACATTGAGAATTTTAGTGCTGCTGGGGGCCGCATATATATTTGGTCTGCTTCTTAAAATAAAATAATTATAATTTACAACGTACGAAATGCATAAATTAATGATAATAACGATGTGTTTGGCAACTGAATTTAAAATTTTACATACAGTCTGACCACAAAGTGGAATTAGAATTCATTGAGACGAATGTAACTGTTCACAGTTTTGGACAATGTTCTTGAACTGTGGAACAAGTTTACTGGTTTTGATTCGCATGACGGGCCGCGCCGCATGGTCTACGTTGCTATTGAAGGACAGCACGAAAATGGAAGATTACGCTTATCACCCAACTAACATTATGGCAGTGGATGCTTTCCAGCAACAGCCAACAATAAAATGTTATAAAAAGCATGGCATTCTGACCGAAATCAGATGACTTACCAAAAGTTACGTATCCGACGTTTTCGGCAACACGAGCGTCGGTTCCCTGCAGTTCTTGTGGTGGTTCTTTGTGGCTGAACAGCACTTGTGGTGCCTGCTGGTATTGTCTCCGTCCCTCCTTGAACTCCTACATCCATTATAGTACACCACACAATACAATCTTCGTTTACTAAGCTATCTGTGGTCTAGCTGTTGTGCGCACATCCACCACATGGTACAGCCAGTTTCTAACTTATCTTCATCAGGGATGTGGTCTTGAGACCACAGTAAATTGCCATCCTGGCAAAGAAGAGCATGTTTCTGTTCTCAGTTTTGAAGCCTATGGTCTTGGTCTTACTTTTGGTCTCGGAAGTCTGTGGCTGGTTAATCAAAAGCCGAGAGCATGATGGTATATGACGGAATTCAAATCCAAATCCAATGGATTCCTTCATTTTTTCACAAATCTGAAATCCGACAGATTCGCTGACTTGTTTTATGTCAGATTCGTGTGCAAGTTTCACAACAGTCCAATTCGGCGTTTAGTCTTAGTCGTAAGTAATTAGCTATTCAATAAGTGTTTGTTTACTTCTGTGAAACGAGTTTAAGAATTACCCGGAATAGTTTTACATTCTTCAATCATTATTCTTGATTTATATGTTAACTTAAACAATTATATCTACTAACTTTAATAGTGCATCAACTCCGAATCTATGTTCGAGTCCAATTGCATTTGATCCGTAAAACGTAAATCCAATGCAAGTGCATTTCACCTGGCCCATTACATCCTCATATACATATCATGTGACAAACCTGCATGAAGACTTTGCCAATGATCACGTCATCGTCGTCTCGGAAGACGGTGCTGAAGATCGCCGTGACTCGGTCTTTCTTCGCTTCAATGTATCTGCATTACGTACAAAATTTGTTACAATAAGAACCACCGACAAGCTACAATAGTGTACACGGGCCAGAAAACAAGAGAAAATTAATGCATACACCATCATCATACCTGTGTCTGTCAACTTTCCTGGAGTTACTGTCAAGTTAGCACAGGTTGGTCAAAAAAACTGTTCACAGGAAAATTAAATTTGGAACTAAAGAAGCAAATTATAAAGTGTCTGGTTTGGAGTGTGGCACTGTATGCTGCAGAGACATGGACATTAACACAGGCAGATAGAAGTAAACTGGAAGCTTTTGAAATGTGGATCTGGAGAAGGATGGAGAAAATAAGTTCGGTCGATAAAAAGACAAATGAGGACATTCTAAACAATGCAGCAGCAGCACTAGTAGCAGTATCAGTAAGATTAAAAGTTAAAGGTAAATAAAGCCCTCGAAGAGAACTCGTCCTTGAGCTACGGGGCGTCACCTGCCATATGGGATCATGTAGTGTTACCTGCCACCCGACACAAGTGAACGCGCCCCACATTAACTCCAGCCAGTAAGCTGGTACTCGATTGACCTATCCCAGAGGGATGGAAGGCTGAGTTGATCTAGGCTACCTGGCAATACACCGATTGACAGTGGAATTTGCGATCCTTCGATCACGAGTACAATGCCCTAACCACTAACCACTACACCACTGAGCCACCATTGATTGCAGTAGTCATTGTTGTTCAGATCTTTACTGGTTATTCCCCCAAAGTACAATAAAATATTAGTGATGTGCGAATATTCGAAATTTCGAATCGAATCGAATAGTTACTTCAGTATTCGATTCTATTCGATTCGAAACGAGTACAAATATTCCAAATTTTCGAATACTTACCGTCACCAATTTCTTACTTATTTAAACAGAATGACGCCAATTTTTCACCTTAGAAACCACGCCTAGCAACCAACAAAATCA
>Ga0209781_1000385_pt1 | contig 11262 bp, 9 predicted proteins | sample WorMetHERISLAND1_3_FD_187386 | JGI IMG/M metagenome (GOLD analysis project Ga0209781, IMG submission 187386) | Marine gutless worms symbiont microbial communities from Max Planck institute for Marine Microbiology, Germany - Olavius albidus HERON... | ecosystem: Host-associated > Annelida >...
ATGTGGACACAGTCCACGAGTGTGACAGACAGACGGACAGACGGACAGACGGACGGACGGACGGACAGACGGACGGACGGACAGAATTACTATAACAGATACCGTGCAGACTGCGTCGCACAGTAAAAATCGGTCAGAATTTGATGAAGTTATGCCTGAAATACTCCAGACTCTTTTTTTTCCGGACACGGTGTATATAACTTCATGTTTTTAGCCGTAAACTCGCAACGGAACTTCTGCGTACCCGGTATTTCGAATTGGTAACGATGAAATATTATATCATACCGGTAGTTCGCCAGGTGGAGTCTCTTACATAACTTAACATAACAAGATTTTAAATAAACTTTCTGAATTAATATTCATTTGCAATTATTGCATATGCACATAAATGTGAAATTCAACTAAATTCATCTACGCTGGTTGAAATACAACCATCACGGCGTCAATGATAATGACAATATCATCGACATTCAGAAATACCGACATATTAGGGCTGTATATTTAATTAGTTACATTCAGCGCGGCAATGGGACAGATACCACGTTCCACAGAACGTATTCTTGTTAAAACACAAAATGCATCAAGAGCAACATGTGTGTAGTCACACATCAGCAGAGACAGCAAATGCACAATGCTTTTCACATGCACACGTTTTGTACACTCCAAACTGCCTTCACCGACTTTGGAACCATTTTCCGGAAAGCCTGCACTAATCAGTTTTTAGTTCTTTGATGCTCTTACAAAATCTACTGATAATGGAACAAGGGTCTTGATCTCAAACTTATTAAACAAACCTGCTCTGCGGATGCCACTAAATGCTATTTTACAAATCGGGTCTTGAACTCATTACCATCCCATATTGTCAAATCACCAACACTGTCCATATTTAAGACATGATTTTTCATTTTATTTGTCAGAATTTACTGTTTATGGTATGATGTTATACTAGTTGTGTTTGTTTAATTTTACTTATTATTTTAATATCAATTTACCATTTGTACTGTATTCTACATTGTATGTGTTATGTACTACTATGGCAGTGTTAGTGACCATTTTGGTCATTCTGCTTCAATTAAACTGACTGACTGATAGTTTTAAAACCAAAAAAGAAAGCCAATGAGCTGGAACATTGAGAAAAAAGTCAATTAATCGGCCTGGAAGTAACTAGTTGTAGTGTGTCTGTACTGTAATGAGAAATATTTGTGAAAGTGAAGTTTCAAGCCTGGGATGAAAGACTATAGGAGTGATGGTGCATCCAAATGACGAAGTTGAAGATTATGTTAGATAACAAAGGCCCAAAGAAATCAAACATCACGTATCTAAATCAAGCAGATACGATACTCAAAGGGTGAAAAACTCTTAAAATACAAGCTGTACACAAAGTATATAAGAAACATTACATGGAGAAGTAACGTTGGCAGTGAACGGCGATCCCATGATGTGCTGGTCGGCAAATTTAATGATGATGCTGTACTCTCCAGGAACTGTTGGCAGATAACTCACGGAACAGGTGCCGTCTTTGTTGTCCACACAGTGTATCTCGGCTTTAGACGGACCCTCAACAGCCAGTGCCAACCCACCTGTACCATCAAAACTTTATTATTAGTTACACTGCTGTATTGGCACATTCAATTTATTCATGTCACAAACAACATTATAGTTTCTGAAGTGTGCAAGTGATACTGCTCGTTGGGTATCGGGAATGGCCTTTGGCATATAAAAACAAAACTCAAAATCCAGAAATATTGCCGTTAAGTGACACAGTGCCATTGTGATCCGGAAGTAGTTTCGGTGCATTTATGTACATTGGCAACGACGGTTGTATGTTTTGAAGCTGATTGTAAACACAATAACCGTAAAGATAAGTGTAGTTTATTTTGGTTTCCGAGTAATACAAGAAGTGGGAAGACTCTATCTATCAAATTATAATTCCTCCAAAAATAATTGACTTATTAAGACAAATGCGATCGCCATTGTAAACAAAAAAGTTTGTGAACCGCACTGTGTCATTTGAAAATGAGCTAGCACCACTTAACGGCCGTATGCCACGGCTTTCCTTGGAGATCTTTCAGATATCCAGGCTTACCTGTGGCAAAGGACGCAGATTATGGTTAAGCAACATAATAATTCACTATGTGTCATCATTTGGTGATGCAAAATCGATTGGGTGTCAGACCCTAACAGGATCACAAGTTGAACTCCCAGTCATTTCACTGTCATGTACCTTCCCTAGGCAAGCTGTTCACACTGTTCACATAGGTTGACGATTCAGCCACTAGTGGCCAAATACTAATCATAAGTCAACTGCATCGACCACCGAGTAGTAACACTAAATCAAATTATTTTTTACTTCTATAGTTTGTTTTGCTAGCACTATACGGCAAAATAAAGATATGCATTAATTTGCTCGCCTGCCCCGGCATCCTTTGTGACAATGGTGAAGTTGCATGGCTGTCCAGCGACGCCGTGACTCAGGCCAGGACCGAATGCAGTCACCTGACCTGCACCAGGGGGTGGAGCAGCTTCCACGCCATGGGACACTTGCTGGGAGATAAGATCTCCAGCCTACAATAACATCCACATCTCAGGACATGATTCATTTACACAACACAGCAAACAGTACAGTGCCAGCAAACGTCAGACATGCGACCACAACTCAAGGCAAAAACAAAATATATATTCAACTCTATTCACCATAAGTCATGGTAGAAGCAACAAATCAAACAACAAGGCAGAATAGGAATAACACAACATAAACATAGACACAATGACGATAACTCAAACAACCGAAAAATTAACACCAACAGCAACCATTCTGCAGTTTTGTAACCACACAAAACAGAACAGATCTCAGAATGCAGCAGCACTTGATGATAGTTAACACAAAATCACTTTAATCACAATTAAAATTCAACCACATCACTCACGTTAGCTGCAGCACTAACTGGCATGTTTATAACGATCAAACAACATAAAACGGTTTGTGCAAAGAGTGTTAAAAGTTTCACACGGCAGTCACAGACATGGCACAGCTGGCAAGTAATGATCTATCACTTCAGTGCTGAGATGCTGTTTGCCTAGAATCACAGCCAATGAATGCTTAGAAGGAATGCTCCAGTAGCTACGAGTGCCGAGCAAATCCTCTTCAAAACTGCCGTCCTGACCTATCGCTCACTCAATGGCAGTGCACCAAGTTATCTGTAATCATACTTCGCCCGTGTCACTGATGTACCTAGTCGACAGAGGCTCAAGTCAGCTTACTTGAACAGTCTAACAGTATCACCAGTCTCTCTTACTACAGTCAGCAATTAAGCATTTTCTGTCTCCGGAGCCAACCTATGGAACGAACCAGGGCCCTCTTCTCCAATGGACCCGGGCCCAGGTCCCCGAGCTGCTAATTTTTCATACGTATATTTTCGGGCATAAATGTCTTGCCAATTTGCCCCCGTTCCCCCTCCCCAAGTTGACTGAGCTCCTACACCTATGGTGAATTGGTGAGATAGAATATCGAATCCCCCCTGCGAGGCTTCGATGCCTTTGGCATCCTGAGAGGGGGCCCCGTCAGCGCGGCAGTGTTTAAGATGGCTCTGGTACGAACTGCCACCTAATGTCACCTCTGCATCATCACTGTCGGTCTTCAGACAACGTTTGAAACTAATTTGTTACGTTGCTCATACCCAACCTACTCATCTGACACTTTACAACTGACATTTATACTGCCATGATCGTTGAAATAGCTTTGTTATTTAGGCCACATTTAAGCACTGTGTGATATGATGATGAGATGATAATGATGATCTGACCTTAGAAACTCCCGCCGTAACAAAGCTCATTTTGGAAAACTGGGAAAGTATCAACGCATCAAAGCATACAAATAACAAACAAAATAACAAGACAAGAAGCAAGTTTGTAAGTCAACCCTGTTACCTCCAAGAAGTCGTCTTGCATGCTGTAGAAGGTCTTTGCATCGACGGCCTATTGCAGGATAGAAGGCAAACAACACAACACGACGCAGTGCCGGTGCAAGTGACATTAAACTCGACGTAAATAAAACAAGAGGCATGCAAAAAACACGTGCAACATGCGAATCGTTAAGCAACAGCAACAAAGTCTCTACTGCTTTGAAATTTTTGCCGAAGTATGTAACTGTCACTCCTATATGCAGAATTTATTCTGAACACAAAAGAACCCCAGAGTTACAGTTCATATTTTTACTCAGCAAATCATTTCCAACGTAATGGAAGCAGTTTCACAGTATAATTCTCACAATGCACAGAAAACTTGTATGGTGACAGTAGTAGCCATTAGTTTCAAAACATAACAGAAGTGGGACATATCTCTAGCACAATCCATCTAATGCAGAAATAGTACTGGAATATCAGACAGGTTTAATCTCCACCCACACAGCCCTATGTAGAACGAACCGCACTTCTGACTGCCACACACATATCGCATGACTTGCATGTGCTATGAACGAGTTCACTGCAACCTGCTAGGGGAGCCGTTAGGTCGCGTTATGACGATGGTGAAAAGAACAGTTAAATCACCAACTATCTGCCCCTATATAGGCCTCCCTGTTGACCATAGGATGATGCCCAAAAATTTCATGATATCTTTAACGGTTCACGTGCTGTATCATTGACAGACAGACAGGCAAATTCACAAACGGACACTACCGAAAACAATACAACCATGACTGCGCGGGTGGCAAAAATGGAAAAAATCTAACTATAACATTAATGTACTACTGGAGGGCTGCAAAAATCTAATTCTACAGGTACAGTGGAGAAAATGCAGACTGGTGTAAGACTAAACTATGGATTGACAATAAGAGCTGCACATCAGTAATGATGGTCACTCAAGACAGCTGGCAATGCAGCACACAGAAAAAAAGGCTGCAAGGTAAATCTACTCAAATATATGCTCCTACATAAGCTATCTACTGGCATTATTGTGAAAGTGGCATAAAAGAATAGGGGTACACCACACTATTCCGACAGACTCTGTTCCGACAGACGCTATTCCGACAGTCCATGCACAGTCTGGACATCGGGTGGTTGACTGCAGTTGAATAGGCCTACGGGCAGTGCCGATTGGAAAGACGCCGAACCAAATCCCGAAAATCAGGGGCAGTACTATTGTGTTGGAAGTACTTTGTAACTTTTCCAGAGGAGGGGGCACCCCAGACCCACTGGGATACCCTCCCCAGGCTCCGCTTCCCTCAGTCACCTCAGTGCCTCGATCAATGCCGTGCTTTCGATGCATCCAACGCCTCGACCCATTCCAATTTCTTCCCAATTTCTACTAGGGGCCTATTTCTACATATGCCAAGTGTGCTGGGTCGTCTTGAGTGCAGATTGTCGGAATAGCATCTGTCGGAACAGAGTCTGTCGGAATAGTGTCTGCCTCCTGCAAAGAATAGGTACGTTAAGTATGAAAACACGTGTAACTGAAACACGGCTCACAAGTTACTAAAACAATCTACTACTGTTTTCTACTTGATGCTGCAAAACTGAACAAACTTAAACAAATACATTTTCTTTCTCAGTGCTATTAACACTATTGCTCAAACAGTCTAATTCACACATTTTAACATTCTATAGTCACAACAAACTATAATAAATAAACATTACTTAACGGTGAAAAGCAACATATATCATAAATAAATAAAAGTATATCTGGATAAAACATGATAATGTTATAATTCACTTATAATACAATAGACCATGCTGGCTCCCCATCAACATTGCATGCACATAAATACTCTGCATTATATGTGCAATTTTAGAAATTATACCATATGGTAATAATAGTTACAGCAGAATGATATCAGTCTGGAACACTTGTATGAGACAATAACAGAATTATTGGCAAAATTTTCACGGTACATACCTGTTGTGTGAACTGGCCCTTAGGTACCGGCTGTCCACCAAACTTGATGTTGAGTGTGTACGCGCCCGGTAGCCGCGGAGTGTACAGAATACTGACAGTTCCGTCTCCATTGTCGACAATGTCAATGTCAACATCACTACCACTTGTACTGCGTATGTGACACGTGACGTTACCATATCCAGCGTCGGCCGTGTTTATATTAATGACACACTCCTCGCCAACAGGTATCGTTGTTCGTATTCCATCTGTAGCCAGCAGATAAATGAATAGTTAAAATAGCCGTTTATAGCAATAACAGTCTACTTACAGCCATCTGAATGTCATCTGAATGAATGCATTCACTGGAAAACTGACCTATCATAATATTATATTTTTATAATTCTCAAATTATTATATTCCGTCTATGAATGAGCACTACATATGTTAATTTGCTTGTAATGTGAGATGTTTGGTTAAACAGTTTGTTACACTTCAGATACTAGCAGACTTATAATTTTACTGTTAGATCTGATGTAAAATAAGGGCAAAAAGTACACACCGAGAATTTTGACTTTGCTGGCGTCACCAGTTGGACTGGTAGTAACACGAAATGGAGATGACGGTATGCTATGACCTCCGTACTTTACGCCAACAGTGTAGGTACCGAGGTCAGATGGAGTGTAAGTGACAACATACGTTCCGTCACCATTGTCTTGAATCTTTGGACGTACGTAATTTCCTTGCGGATCCTACAAGTGGCACACACGCATCAACAACTGAACAATGAAACTAACGATAATACTGCATAATAGCAACATTTTATATTTATTTACTGTTAATGCAATTATTTATATTATTATCATCATTATTAATAATTAATATTAGTAGAGCATTATTTTAACACCTAAATAAATGGATATGGTGAAATCATAAAGAAGGCACTATTATGTGACACCAGACTAACAGTTACGCGATGTGATAATGGGTAATGTCATCTTTTTTAATGATTTTTGCCGTTTTCAATGCATTAGTCAATGCATGTCATCATTAACATATGTATAAACTGGAGCTTTTAACATTTATAGCATTAATAATAGTGATGGGCGATTCGGCAAAAAAGAAAACGAGTCGATTCGATTCAATTCGATTCGATTCGTTGCTCTGTCAGAACCCCCTCCACAGTCCACACCAAGGGTTCTCGACTCTGGTCCTGAAGCTGCTGGACTAGTCCACCGAAGCCATGACCGGCCGGCCCGCATTGCAACAGAGCTGCTAATTGCCTTTGCAGAAGCGAGTGGCGACATTGACGTGAATGTGAGCCATGACGAGATCTTGCAGCACAGTGATACACGTAGCCAAAACGTTGCAGCTGTGGTACTGAATCGAAATTTTTCATTACGATTCGCCAGCGTGAATCGATTCGAATCGATTCGGCCTGCGGAATCGATTCGAATCGATTTTCCCATCACTAATTAATAACAATATACGGAGATTCAGCAAGAATTACTGACCTGGATTACAACATCCAAATCAGCGAGTCCAGCCTCACGTGTGTCGATGACAAATGACGTCGGCAGACTGGCCAACACACCATGAGGTCGAACACCATCACCACTGACTATCACCTTGCTGGCATCGAAACTTGGCAAAATACGAGTCTTGAATGGACTAAAATAAATACACAGACCATTTACTGTTGGTTGTAAATAAAACAGCACATATAAACATCATCACATATTATTATTGTATTTGTTTAACCGGCCAATTTTTATGGAGTTACTCCAGGTAAGGCCAGTCCCAAAAACCCCAAAAGTAAACTCTGGGATTCGTTTTTTACAGCAGAATTTTTTTTACATTTTTACAGCACAAACTGCTCATCCACTGATATTTGGCAATATATTTTGACCATGTTCATTTAAATCATTTACAGTCATCGACATCAATGCCAAGTCATAGCTCATATATGATTTCGTATTAGTGATTAATAGATTAATAACTGTGACATCATTTCACATATATGATGCAATAAAGGCAGTAAATCCCGTTTAATGTACTCGAATGTACTGTACTGTAATGTACTGTGACATCATTTCACATATATGATGCAATAAAGGCAGAAAATCCCGTTTAATGTACTCAATGAAAATTATGACACTTACGTGTTAGAAACTAGTCTCCTGGGCCTAATAGTTGACGGCAATACCAGTGTGTGACAGACGACTTTGCTTCAGCTAGTACTGTGCTATAGCACAGCTTAGGCTCTGGTCACACCAAAAAAAAAACAGATTTTTCACTAAACCACTAAACAAAAATCTGAGGTCAGTACTTGCAACACAACTGCAAAGACTGATATTGCTGCTGTATAAGCTTACCTATCGCGAACTGGTTTTCCGCCATACAGCACATCAACCTTCAAAGGTCCTTCAGCATCAGGATAGTAGACAACGTCGAATGTGCCATCACCGCGAGGATTTATCTGAGCAGGCCGACGATGACCTAACACATCATCAGTGCAAACATAGCACAAGTGCAAATAACAAAATAATAACGATGGCCTAGTTAAGTTACCTACAATGATACATACAACTGCTAATATGATATGACCACACTTTATCGTTTTATCAGTTGGTGCAACACTAAAAGAACTGAAGTTATACCACTACCGTAAGTAAGTAAGTAAGTAAGTAAGTAAGTAAGTAAGTAAGTAACATGAACGATTAGAGTGTCCAAAAGTGAAAGTGTAACTGCACAGGTGCTGTACAAGGTAAAGGACTGGGATAGGAAACGGTGAAGAGATGAGTCTTGAAGCGTGACTGGAAGACAAGCAACGAAAGTGCAGAAGTGACGTGCTGGGGTAAATTGTTCAAGATACGAGCAGCGGCAACCGGAAAGGCTTGGTCTCCGACGGTGGATAATCGAGTGCGGCCAACGATCAGTAATAGACAAAGCAAAATCAGATACTTCGTTTTTATTTTTTGACATGGTGTATATTAGTAACACGTTACTGCATCCTAATTCTGTCCATACAGACTTTGGCATTATATACTGTAAATAATTTACTTACATAACTACTTATGCACATGTTTAAATAATTCAAAACCCACCTCTGTGGTCCGTCGTCATAACTTCCAGAGGAGCGATTCCAGCCTGTGTGGCATCAACTGTGAACAGAGCTGGCTGACCTTTCCTCACTCCCTTCGGATCAATTCCAGGTCCGTAGCAATGAACTCTCAGTGGGTTCACCTGGTCAGTGATGTGCACATTAAACGGACTCCCTAAACACAAACACAGACAACTGGTCAGTGGTCACCAAACGTTGAAAAATGCTCCACACTGAATCCTCATTAGAATATGACAACTACAATCCTAAAGTTGGCTATACATAAACAGCTAGGAATGCGTTCTGAATGCATTCTGTATCTTATCACACTACACAGGCAAATACTATAGCACAAAATGACTTCAGACTTCTCACTTTGCCTTTTCAGTTCTTTTTGAACTCTTCTCTTCTATATCATCAAATCAAGGAATCAAATTTTTTCTTATATATTTGTCTGCGACATCAAATCTCAACGTGAATGACTTCTGATCTAATACTGTCAAACTACAAATTATTAAACTATTAAACTTTTCTAGCTATAAAAATACAATAATAAATACAAAAGTTACTAAACTAGTTACTGTTTCTGACAAGCAACAAGCGAATTTTGCACCTGCTGAGATCACTGGCAGTGTAAATAAGAAGGCCTAAATAGCAGAAATTTATCCATATACTATTAACCTTTATTATCTTTATCACTGGACAGTACTGATTAATTTTTTATAGTTCATGTTATTAGTTGTGTTAAGTAGAGTATTGCATCTTTTCAACCGTCCATGGTTGCATTTCAATGAATATTACCTTATCTTATCTTATCTTATCTTATAGACAGCAGTATTATAAAAGTGTTGATAACTCACCAGGTATAGGTCGGTCAGCAAACTTGATGGCAATTTCATAGTCGCCAGGCTTGGTTGGCAAGTATTCCACTGTACAACTTCCATCTCTGTTGTCGCGGCAGTTCATCTTCGCCTCTGATGGACCCTCGATGGCCAGACCAAGACCGCCCTGGCCTGCTCCACGAGTTTCCACGGTGAATATTGCCGGCTGATTGGTGTGTCCACCTTCCAGGCCTGCAGCAGCAGCAGCAGCATCACAGAGCTTATCATTTTTGCAGGTATGACGGCATATTTACATTGAAATACGTACTTGCCAATCCTTGTCTGGTTGAATGCAGCAGTGTTATATCTGCAGCTGCACCGCGTATCCAACTGTCCGTTAATGCAGTCAGTGGATGGTAATGTTAGCTTATGCCAATCAGCTGCCACATACAAGGTTGTACAGCATTGCTAGTCATGAGCCTTAACTTATGTAAAAAGTAGCTGTAAAAAGATAAACTCACTGGGTATACATTTAAATTATTGCAAATCAGTTATCATGTGTACTGGTTCTCATCACTCAGTAATATTGTATTAATATTAAAGCATTAAGTGGTATATGAGTTGGATGGGACAGAGGTGAAAGAATTACATTGCTCAGGCATTCAATTTGTTAGTGGTGGTAACTTTAAATTAACTATGCTAATGCCATAATGGCTAACAGAAACAGACTAAGAGAGCTATTTTCTTGCCGTTTGGGTCACTTACTGTCTGAAAAGTTGTACTGTATTTAATAAAGGTGCAATGTTTGCCTATTTCATTGTGTGAAATCTGAGCATGCCCAGTTAATATTATTAGAACTAGAGTTATAATTTAGCAATAATCCGAATTTAACAGTGTAGCCAGAACAGAATGAATGATACCTGGACCAAAAGCTCGGACGCGGCTTGGGTCAGAACCAGGAACAACATTCACCGAAAATGGACTTCGTGGTACATTCAGTCCCTCGTAGGTAACATCCACTTTGTGAGTTCCTGCATACACATGGATAACGTTCAAGAACATATTGCAAAATTTACCAATTACAAACAGCATGGATAATGTCAGTAGCTTAACTACAAGCGTCAGAACTTATCAAAATTACTAAACAACAAAACAGAATGAATAAATATGTTTGGTGCAAGAATTTCTCAGACTATTAATGCAATCAAATACTGTCTGACAAGAAGCTCAGCTATTGCTGGGAGACCGTGCGACACGAAAGCATGCCAAGGATAGCTGAAATGGACGTGGAAATGACAACCTAGGCTGAAGTGACCTTCAAATGTACTTCAAGGTCATCAAAAGTGGCACCAATCGAAAGCTAGTGTATGATTTCCCATTGGTTGTCTATAGTAACTTTTGCCGTATCACACACTGTTTTTGAGAAATTTGATGTGAAACAGTCCAATGACCTTGAAATATGCCAAAGGT
>Ga0209781_1000386_pt1 | contig 11257 bp, 13 predicted proteins | sample WorMetHERISLAND1_3_FD_187386 | JGI IMG/M metagenome (GOLD analysis project Ga0209781, IMG submission 187386) | Marine gutless worms symbiont microbial communities from Max Planck institute for Marine Microbiology, Germany - Olavius albidus HERON... | ecosystem: Host-associated > Annelida >...
TCGATGATGCTGATGCCTTTGCGGAAGTGCTTGCCGGGTGCTGTCTTTGCCATTGGGAGAATGATTATTGCCGTTGATTAAGCAATACCACCAGATCCCTAATGCTTAGTCAAGTATATAATCCCCTTTATTTTTGTTATGATCCTCTCTCCATTTCCGCTTTTAAGCTCGACCGCAGGTCTGGCGACAGCTCCTTCCGCCGTAAAATCACCCCATTGAGACTTGAAGCCGCTTTTTGCCATCTCGACCATTTCATGTAAGGTTCCCGTCCCGATGATCGGGACCGTATCGATCCCTAATTTTTCCGCGATATCCTGGACATCATGTCGCTGCAGCCACCATTCGTCTATTTTGACGTCGAATAAGACGAAATCCTGATCCTGACGGTACTTACCACCACCTGGTTGGACTTTTGCGCCATAGCCTTCACCATACAGGAAAACCGGATTACCCTTGAAGATTTCTTTGAAGCGATCTGTTTTTGGTAAGAACTTTTCATTCAAGCGATTCATGAGAGCCGCAGGGATCTGGGCTCGATCCGTCTTACCGCCGAATAGAATGGTTCTCCATCGAAGATTACCCGCACGTTGTTGGTCCCGTCTACTTTCTCCGTGAAAACCCATGCGTTGTTTTGAAGAAACCCGAATTCGGGCAATGAGAAATCACCCTCAACCAGGGTCCTGTGCTTGGTTGCCGGGTCTCTTTTATAGATCGTTTGGATTTTGTGGAACTCTTTCATGGTATTTCCTCCGGGCCGCCTTGGAAAAATCCGGGATGGGCGTGTTGAAAGACCTCAGGGCATAAGGATATTTCAGGATCCCCGATGGTTGTCGATCAGCGAGTGCATATTTCCGTAGAGGGCCAGATGGCCGTCGTCGTGATCCAGGAAGTCATACGGGAGACCGAACAACGCCAGGATCCATTTTAACCGGACAGCTACAGCTCCGGCTTGAGGAGGGAATCAGGACGACCGAATGATAACTCGACAGAAAGCAATCGGTTATAGAGGTGGATTGGGCACGTACCATCAGAGCGCCGGCATCTTGCTGGCATCTATTTACCGCCAGGATGGCGGCGCTCCGGCTTTGCCCAACCTACCCGACTCGCTCCCATGCTAACAGCTTGTTTTAGCAGTGAGTATTATTCGGTGACACTGAGGCGAGAATACAACCCATCCGGGCGATGATCGCCGATCCATAGGCCGTCTCTTACTGCTTGGCCGGCGTGACTAGAATGCCTAGACATCTCTTCCTGATCTCGGTCCAACCCGCATTCGTCGCGCCCCCGCCGGTGGTCAGCACCAATCTCGGCGAAGGGGCACCCAACATGCGTAGGCGGCGATAGCCGGATGCCCCGATGCGGGCGATGCCTCCGAGCAGCCCTTGGGAAAAGCGCCCATCGTCCGCGGGTCGCGGGCTCAGCCGTGTGGTTGGAGTGCGCCATCGTTGATGGGAAAGCGTTCGCCGGGGGCCGGCAACGGATAATAGTCGAGTCCCGTAGGCCGATCCGGGTCCAGAGTTGTGCTCAGCCGTCGGATTTCCCCATCGTCGAAGTAACGTCGCAGCACCGCCCCACCGATGTTGGATGCCCCGCCGATCAGCCAGTTGGGCACCGAACCTGTGGCTGTAGACGCCGTATTGGGGCGCGGCGATCGGCTCCCGGCCGATGATCTTGAAGACTAAAGTGCTGCCGAGGCAGGTAACGGAGTCGCCGGGTCTTACCGCCCCGGCGGCAACCACCTCAGCGGTGCTGTCAGTGGTACCGGCCAATACCAGGGTGTGCTCCAGTAGTCCCGTCGCCCGCGCTGCCGTAGCGCTCACCCGGCCCAGCCCGGTTCCCGGTGCCACCGCTCGCGGTAGTTCGACCGGCGCCAGCTCGAGGCGTGATAGCCACCGGGGCCAACCTACCGTCCGCGGATCGAGGCCGGGCTTGTCGCTGACCCCATAGCGGCCGGTGAAGTATCCGAGGAGCCAGTCCGCCTGGCGCAGGGCGAGGGTCCCCAGGACCCAGGTGCAGCCAACGCTTGAGAAACAACAGCTTGGCGAGGCTGGAGCCAACGCCGCGGGCGGGGCTCGTCCGTGGCGCGACGACCTGCTCTAAGATTGGGTACCAGTCCGTGTTGACATTTGATTAACGAGTAAACTCAACCTCCGAGTTTGTCTCCTAATCGTACAGGATTAATAGAATCTCCAGGATTAACAGGATATTATAATTTTATTCAAGAAAAATAATCTTTGTTAATCCTGTCCTGTTAGCGGTTTACGATGACTCTGTCAACAGCTCTTAGTACGTGGTTTCTGTCGACATTGCGAATGCACAGAGGATGTTTGCATCAAGCTCAAGCGACTATATCCGCAATATCAAGAGAAATAGGGTATTAGTCACAGTAGAGCTCCGCAGTTTGCCGGTGGGTTCCTGCTTCCCAGCCGGAACGACGGTCTTCGGCTAGAGTTAAATGTCAACAGGGCCTAGGGCGGCGAGACAGGAGAAGGCTGCTGCCAACCTGGCGCCCGATGCTCGACCACGACCGTGGTGTAGATGCCGCCGCGCACATTGAAGGCGGCGCTCAGGCGCATGAATCGGGGATGCAGCGCAGCGACCAGATCGCCCAGGATGCGGTTGGTAACCGCCTCATGGAAGGCCCCCTCGTCGCGGTAGGACCACATGTACAGTTTCAGGGATTTGAGCTCCACGCACAGCTCGTCCGGAATGTACTCCAGGGTCAGCTCGGCGAAATCCGGCTGCCCGGTCTTGGGGCAGAGACAGGTGAACTCCGGCACCCGAATGCAAATGCTGTAGTCGCGTTCGGGCCCCGGATTGAGGAAGGTCTCGAGCGTTCGCTCGGGGGTGCTCGGCATATTCTCAAAACCCTTCGGTAGAGGTGAATAGACCCACCCGCAGGTTCTGGGCCACGTAGATCGGGCACCCGTCGACCTCTACCATGCCGTCGCCGATGCCCAGCACCAGCTTGCGGGAGATCACGCGCTTCATGTCGATATGGTAGACCACCTTGGCGGCGGAGGGCAGCACCTGACCCGTGAACTTGACCTCGCCTACGCCCAGGGCCCGGCCGTGGCCGGGGTTACCGATCCAGGCCAGGTAGAAACCCACCAATTGCCAGAGGGCATCCAGACCGAGGCAGCCCGGCATGACCGGGTCGCCGGGGAAGTGGCAGGCGAAGAACCAGAGATCCGGCCGGATGTCCAGCTCGGCTAGGATCTCACCCTTATCGTGCGCGCCGCCGAAGTCCGCGATGCGCAGGATGCGGTCCATCATGAGCATGTTCGGGATCGGCAGCTGGGCATTGCCCGGCCCGAACATAGCGCCCTGACCGCATTGGATCAGCTGCTCTCTAGTAAAGGATTCCTCTTTGCTCATTTGTATCTATCCGTTCGCCGGCATTCGGGTCCGGACATGATGGTCGAGCGGCAACCAGTCAAGCTGGGGTTTGATCCAACCGCTCGGTGAGGAAGGTGAGGATCTCTGCGATGGGGACTAGCTGGGGTTCGCTGTCACGTCGGCCCTGGTATTCCAGCTCGCCCGCATCCAGGCCTCGGTCGCCGATGACGATGCGATGGGGTATGCCGATCAGCTCCATATCCGCGAACATGAAGCCGGGGCGCACGTCCCGGTCGTCCAGGAGGGCCTCGATCCCGGCCGCCGTCAGCTTTTGGTGCAGCTGCTCGGCCGCCTCCCGGACCCGATAGGATTTGTGCAGCCTAACGGGCAGCAGGGCGACCTGAAACGGCGCCAGCGGCTCGGGCCAGACGATGCCCCGTTGATCGTGGTTCTGCTCGATGGCGGCGGCCACCACGCGGGAGACGCCGATGCCGTAGCAGCCCATCTCTGGGTGTACGGCCTTACCGCTCTCGTCCAGAACGGTCGCCTGCATGGCTTGGCTGTACTTGCGCCCGAGCTGAAAGATGTGGCCGACCTCGATACCGCGGGCGATGGTCAAGATCCCCTTGCCGTCAGGACTCGGGTCCCCCGCCTGGACGTTGCGCAGGTCCGCCACTTCGGGCAGGGGCAGGTCGCGTTCCCAATTGATACCGAACCAGTGTTTCCCGTCCTGATTGGCACCGGCGCTGAAATCTCCCGTCACCGCCACGCTGCAGTCGATGATGCAGGGGATGGGCAGCTTCAGTGGGCCGAGGGAGCCCGGTCCAGCGCCGACGGCGGCACGGATCTCCGCTTCGGTGGCCATGCGCAGGGGTACCGCCACCTGGGGCAGCCGCTCGGCCTTGGCCGAGTTCAACGTGTGATCGCCACGCACCAGCAAGGCGACGAGGTCCGTCGCGGACCCCGCGGCGGCCACGACCAGCGTCTTCACGGTCTGCTCGATGGGTTGATCGAACTGGTCCACCAGGTCGGCGATGGTCCTGGCGTCCGGCGTATCCACCAGCCGGAGGCCCTTGGCGGGGACCGGGGGCTCAGCTGCCGGCGGCAGGGCCTCGGCGAGCTCCACGTTGGCAGCATAGTCGCTCTCAGTGGAAAAAGCGATGGCGTCCTCGCCGGACTCGGCCAGGACGTGGAACTCGTGGGAGACATGGCCGCCGATGCTGCCGGTAGCGGCCTGGACGGGGCGGAATGCCAGCCCGCAGCGGCGGAAGATACGGCTGTAGGTCTCGAACATGACCTGATAGGTGTCCCGTAGAGAGGCCGCGTCCGGGTGGAAGGAGTAGGCATCCTTCATCATGAACTCACGGGCACGCATGACACCGAAACGGGGGCGGACCTCGTCCCGGAACTTGGTCTGGATCTGGTAGAAGCTGACCGGGAGCTGTTTATAGCTGCGCAGCTCATCGCGGGCGAGTGCGGTGATCAGCTCCTCGTGGGTGGGACCGAAGCAGAAATCTCGCCGGTGGCGGTCGTGGAAACGCAGCAGTTCCGGCCCATAAAGCTCCCAGCGGCCGGAGTCCTGCCACAGCTCCGCGGGCTGGACGGCGGGCATCAGCACCTCGAGGGCCCCGGCCCGGTCCATCTCTTCGCGCACGATGCGCTCGACCTTGCGCAACACCCGCAGCCCCAGCGGCAGCCAGGTGTAGAGCCCGGCCGCGAGCCTGCGGATCATGCCGGCACGCAACATCAGCCGGTGGCTGGCGACTTCGGCGTCGGCGGGAGTCTCCTTGACGGTGTGCAGCGGGAACGCTGAGGTACGCATAGCTGTCCGGCGGTAAGGGCGAAGCTTCGTATCTTATCAGAAGGTTCCGCTGTTCCACCCGAACAGATGCCGCGGCGGGGACGTAAACTCGATGTAGACCCGTTCGGGGGGAACCCCGAAGCGGACCTCCATGAAATAGCACAAGTCCGCGGAGAGGTTGGAGGTACGCTCCTCCGGTAACCTCAGGCTCTTGAGTTCCAGATAGGCGAGGGGCGTGGCGTCTCCGGCAAACAGCATGTCCATCTTATCCGCCAGGATGACCATGACGTAGCTTTCCGGTTTACCGAGGATCTTTGCTATCATCAAGGAGGCATCCTCGAGGATCTTCTTGCGGTGATCGGCGGGGGTCTCGACGTTGGTCCGAATAATCAGGGTAGGCATATTCCGGCGGTCTCCATTGGTTGGGATCGGTTTATTTATTCAAGCAGGCCCTTCCGGATCCGGAAATGGGCATAACCCTTTGCGTTTAGTGTAGCCTTTTCGGTCTGTTTTGTCTGGGTGAAGTATAGAATACGGGAGGGTGCGGTGAACGATTTTGATACCCTGACGGCATGGATTCAGCACCGGCACCTATCGGCTTCCGAGGTTGACGGTTATCGGACGATTTTGAGAGTCATCCGCTGCGGGTTCTGCATATTACCGATTTTCTGCAGGCGGATATAGCCGCGCGTATTGCTCGGTTTCTGGGCCGGGAAGTGACCTATGAGCAGGTCTATGCGCTTTATGCGGACTATGATGAAGAGCGAGTATCGGCCGACGTTTGGCGAACGACCGATAAAGAGAGACGCTATTATTCCCTTGGAGAATTGACCGGCCCCGACCCTCGTTTCCGCCTCAGTCCCAACTTGTTTAGCTTTTTGAATTCCCGCAAAGTGCTTGCGACGTCCAGGTTTAGTGCTTACGTGAGCGCAATCACCGGATTGCCGCTGGGGGACGTCGGAAAGCGTCCGACTCATCGTATGCGACGGGGAGATATGCTCGGACCGCATGACGATCGTTTCCCGGGCCGTCGTCTGACATTTATTTTTAGGGAGGATTTTCGCTCAGCAGGATGATCTCAGTGTAGACCTTTCCCTGCCACTCCAGGATTCCGAAGACTGTTTTACCCCCGCCTCCACGCCCCTTTTTTCCCCGAACTATGCAATGGGATCACAGGAAAATAAGTTGATCAATCTCTATATTGAACTCAGAGACGGCCTCCGGGACTTGGAGGAAAGATTCTATACAATGATCCCTATGTATCACAGGGACTACACGGACTCTCCAGAGGATTTCGCCCACAAAATGACCTACAAACGATATTGCAAGGCGATGAACGAAAGAGAAAAGGTTGAAGACGCTAGATATACTCTGGAAAATATGGTCTATCCACACTTTGACATTGATGATATAGATCATCTGGAAGACGCCGCTCTGGAATGGATGAACCTGGAGACACCGGAGAGCTGGAGGATATCAGCGTCTTATGGAGAAGCTGACCAGGAAGGCGGAGAAACTCGAAGCCAAATGGAAGAAAAAAGCCAGTTATTGATCAAATATTATACCCCATACTTTAATCTCCAAAAAAACTAGAAATAGAAATATCCAGACCTTAAACCAGGAAATTCCGGAGCCAAAAGAGGATTCATCCCTTTCAACCTCGCCGGAAAAAGGCGATGAGGCGTCACAAAGCTGGGTGATTCTAGGTCGTAGCTTGAAGAACCGTTGATTGACCGTCGGGCGGCTTACATTACTCAGCGCGGCGATTTTCCAGGCCGCCAGATCATGCGTAAAATAGCGCACGATTCAGTCTGAATTTGGCTTCCGAAAGGCGGGAACGCCTGAAATACCTGTTTTTCCTTGCATAACATAACCTTAGCATGCAGTTGCAGATGCTAAAATCATCTAGGCCCTACAGGATTCACAGGATTTTTTAGTATGGGTGTGCCGGAATCCATGACGACCCACAACCCAAAAAGAAATCCTGTTAATCCTGAAAATCCTGTTAATCCTGTCCTATTTGCGGCTGGCAGTGAGGGGAGGACAACCGGTTTCGGGATCGAACAGAGAACCTTGGGCACTCGCCGATCCGGGTACCCGGAAGTGTCCGGGGTCCGGCTCCCAGCCTGAATCCTACTGCAACAGTCCGAGGCGTCCGGCGGCCAGATCGAAGCGTTGCCGCAGCCGCTCGGCGATCGGTCCCGTGCCGGTGAACCGGGTACCGAACTGAGCGTCGTTGAGCCTGCCCGCGCGACACTGGCGGATCAGGCCCAACACCTTCTCGGCACGCTCGGGGAAATGGACCTGCAACCAATCTGCGAACAGGTCCTTGAGCTCCAGGGGTAGGCGGATCAGCAGACTGCTGGCGCGAGACGCCCCCGCTCAGGCCGCCGCCTCCAACACTCGTTCCAGTTCCTGGTCCGTAAGGCCGGGGATCAGGGGAGAGACCAGCACGCCGGTGGATATTCCGGCTTGCGCCAAGGCGCGAATCGTTTCCAGCCTGCGCTACGGTTTTGCCGCGCGCGGCTCGAGGTGCCGCGCAAGCTCGACATCCAGCGTGGCGATGGAGAGCTGTGCCACCGCGCACCGGTCCGCGGCCATTGCGCCGAGGAGATCCAGGTCCCGCAGCACCAGGGTGGATTTGGTGGTCACCGCCACCGGATGGCGGCAGACATGGAGTACCTCTCCAGCACCTGCTGGGTAATCAGGAGCCGACGCCCGATCGGCTGGTACGGGTCCGTGACGGCGCCGAGCACGATGGTCGCGGGTCGGTAGCCGGGTCTTACCAGCTCCCGCTCCAGCTGCTCGGCAGCGTCAGGCTTGTAGAAGAGCCGACGCTCGAAATCCAGCCCCGGCGACAGCCCGAGCTAGGCGTACGTCGGCCGCACGGGCCGCGCGTAACAGTAAATGCAGCCGTGCTCGCAGCCACGATAGGGATTGATGGAATGCTCGAAGGGAACGTCCGGGGATCGGTTCCGGCTGATGATGGTACGGCTGGTATCCACCGCCAGCTCGGTGCGCAAGGGCTCCGACGCCTCCTGATACCAACCGTCGTCGATCGCCTCGCGGCGATGGTCCGCGTAGCGGTTGTCCGGGTTGGAGACGGCGCCGCGGCCCCTTCTAAGATAACGATACCTCGACAAATACGGAGACTTCAGATGATCTCGAATGCCATGGCACAAAGACTCAACGGGCAGATCAACAAGGAATTCTACTCGGCCTACTTCTACATGAGCATGTCTGCCTACAGCGAGAGCGTAAATCTCAAGGGCACCGCCGCCTGGTTCATGGCCAAGTACGACGAGGAGATGGCCCACGCCATGAAAATCTATCGTTACCTCCACGACCAGGGGGCCAGGGTCGAGCTGAAGGCGGTAGATAAGCCGCCGACCGACTATGCGGGCGTGCTCGACATGTTCGAGAAGACCCTCGTCCATGAGCAGGAGGTGACTGCATCCTTCGGCGATCTGGTGGAGGCCACCCTCGCGGAGAAGGACCACGCCACGGGCATCTTTCTGCAGTGGTTCGTCACCGAGCAGATCGAGGAAGAGGCCACGGTGAGCAATATCATCGGTCGGGTCAAGCTGGTAGGCGAACGTGGCGAGGGATTATTCATGATCGACAACGAGCTCGCGGGGATCGCGAAGCAGATGTCACAGACCTTGACCACGCAGCCGCTATAGGTGCAAACGCCTTTCATACAGTTGAAAGGCGTGATACCGAAATAGGTAAAAAGGCCGGTAAGTGTTGCAGGAAATATCGGCAGGGAAAGGCCTGTAAGCATTGCCCGAGAAAGACGAGCCCAAAGGCGCAAAGGGCGCAAAAAAATGTGTTTAGTCACTACTGTCCGGGGAAATTATCAAATAGATTCCGCTGATTATGGGTATAGGCAGTATCGCTTACGGATTCCATTCTAGTAACCAACAGAGCTAGTAGCACATCAATCTGATAACATAGGATACCGGAGCGTCGCCACTTTTCGCGCAACCCGAAAGGGGGGCCGTCCGATTTCGGGCGCAAACAATTGGGCGACGGCCATTGCCTTCGGCGGCCCGCGTTCGTCTTGCGTCCGTCCCGGCGCGCACTCCGCGCGGCACCAGGACTCCCGCAATAACTTGACGCCGTGTCGCATGGCCTGGCATTTCGTCTCCGCCGGCGCTCACGCGCCGCACTCCGACCAAACGCTCGGCCCTACGCCTACCCGGGGGGCGCACTCCGCTCGGCGCTTACCCTCCCTCGCTTCCCTGTGCTCCTCCTTAGCATTTGAGCCTGATCCGTGCGTCTTCCGTGGTAAAGCGCCAATCGACGAGTTGATTGGATTGGTTCCGGGTCTCCGTCCATGCCTGGACTTCGGAAGCGACCGTCGCGAGATCCGGTAGTCGCCGGCAAGCATTGCCGTCCTAACACGCTAAACTCACATTCGGCTAGGTTGAGCCAACCGTCATGCTTGGGGGTGTAGACGCATGCTAATTTGTCCAACAGCGAGCGGGCTACGTGCGGTGGGAACGCTTAATATAGGGAGGCGCCGCCATGGGTGTTCAGATTGTCCATGACGTAAGGTGATACGGGTTGCCTGCGGATAATCTTCTTGCACTAACCGCCGGATGCCTTGCGCCCATTGTTCGGCGGCATGATTATCCGCTATGTCGATGCGACGCCAGTTCTCGAAAGGGGCATAAAACGCCAGCAAGTGGGTGACGCCCTTCCGTTCGTATTCCACGTCGTAGCGTTCGCTCTGCCCCGGTTTGGACAGTATCGGGTCACGTGTTTCGCGCACGCATTGCACGCTGGTCTCGTCCATACGCACCACCGGATAGGCCGGATCAGACGTGCGCCGGTACACGGCCAATACCGTTTCCATCTGGCACACGAAGGCCGCATTCGCAGGCGCGGGAATGCACCACATCCGCTTCTGCCAGGGTTTGATGGCGTTTTTTTAACACTTGACGCACGGTCTCGGGGAATATCGATTCCACCACCTTCAATTCCACCAAGCGATCCCCCAACAACCGTAAGGTTCACCAGGCATGTCCCGCCGGCGGCTCGCTACAGGCGATACTCACCAAGCGCGCTTCGCCTTCACCATCCAGCACCCGCGAACGTTGGCGCCGCTCCGGTGCCGCCGGGAAGCCCTCGCACACACACCGTTGGCGAATTTGCTCCACCGTGCGACGGCTACAACCACAACCCTACTCCGCCACTTCTCGGTCGATCAGGCCGTTTCCGCGTTTGCCTTCGCCCGCCCGCAACAACACTTGGGCGTGACGGCGACGATAGGCGGCCTCCCGTCCTTGCTTCACCAGCCCTTCCAGTTGCTCACGCTCTACCCCGCTCAATCGCACCACATAACGTTTCTTCATGGCTGATTCCCCAAGGCTTGACCACAACGCCAGCAGAATCAGTTTAGCATCCTAATTTTCCTTGTGGGTGGACTACTAGAAGAGTTTTTTCGAGTAAGGTCAGGCTCAGAATCTGTAAAATTGTGTAGAGATCTGATTTGCTGTCAAGGTGATTCTTGATAATAGCGACGAGGATGTAAACTGGGATAGCGATCCAAATCTGGCTTTTGACCGCATTCTCGGAGGTCCCGAAGAACGATTTGATGCGTAGGTGTTGCTTGATCCACTTGAAGAACAATTCAACTTGCCAGCGGTATCGGTAGAGATCCGCCACCGTCTGCGCTGGAATGGCGAAGTTGTTGGTCAAGAAGTTGAACGTCTTGCTGGTCTGAACATCGTGGTAGCGGATACGGCGTAATGGCAGGGGGTAGTCACGCACGGACTTAACTCTGCTCAGCGCAATGGTCCGATCGCATCGAATACCACCGGATTCGTCCTCGGGATGAGAGTAGCGACGCCTGTATTTGGTATTGGACTTGGCGCAGATGACGAGGAAAGCCCTGTTCTGTGCAACGTGAACAGACGCTCGAAATCTACGTAGCCATGATCCATGATGTAGAAGACGCCGGGCTCCGGGATCAGCAGATCAAGGACATTGACGTCGTGTAGCTTGCCGTCGGAGATGTGGATAAAGGCTGGGATGTTGCCTTTTTGGTTGAGCGAAACAGTGCCCACGGAAAGACGGATAGGCGCAGGTCGATGGTAGAGGCATCGAGCG
>Ga0209781_1000387_pt1 | contig 11255 bp, 2 predicted proteins | sample WorMetHERISLAND1_3_FD_187386 | JGI IMG/M metagenome (GOLD analysis project Ga0209781, IMG submission 187386) | Marine gutless worms symbiont microbial communities from Max Planck institute for Marine Microbiology, Germany - Olavius albidus HERON... | ecosystem: Host-associated > Annelida >...
TGACGCCGACAATAAACACAAACGCGGCAGACAATAATGCTGATAGATGACGCGGCAGGCGTTTTGACAATGCTCACATTATTTGCCGACGAGAAACGTGAAAGCTACATTATATCAGTCATGTGCACGTCACTGTCTTAGCGCTGTTTTAATCAGCAGTTTGGAGGCGGAGTCTCATGTCAAGTGTTGTGTATGTTTCCACTCCAGCTTGCTTTATTCCACCACAATTTTGACCTTTGACCTTTTGATCCCAAAATATGAAGCGTTCATCTTTGTCCCAGAATCAGGGCTGGAAAAACTTAGGTTTTTAAAGATTTTTTAAGGCTTTTAAATTTTTAAAAGTTTTTTAGTTTTTTAGGTTTTGTAGGTTTTAATGTCCGATCTAGTTCTGTGAATGTGAAAATGTGATATTCCATCTAAACACCGTATCTTATAGAGTCAAATTGATTGAGGGAACAACGTAATTATATGATTAAACTCGATATGATTCAAATTGTTGAGTTCTTACATCTGAACTTTTAATATGTGATTGAGAAAACTATTACTATTTTTAGAAACAAAAACCTAAACTTTTAGAAACTAACACAACTGTAGGCGTCGTTCGGTGGGTTGACTTGACTGGTTCAGATGCTAGTCTTCGATCTTCATCATCGTCGTCATCTTGACTCCCTGCCTCTGAACCGGACTCGCTGAAAACACATACAACACTCATCACACTTATGACTGCTTGAGATTCTGCACTGCAGCATCGCTACATCGTTACTACATTGTGTTTCAAACACAAACATTTTTACAGTTACTCTAACAATTTTTATCATTTTTTTATAACGCTGGTTCATAAATGTAATAAATACATAAAATAAATACATTTTATTAAAAGATGGAACGGCGTTATTACAATATGCTATATCCTGCTGCCATTATCTTCAGATGCACATTATCAGAATATTCAGTTCAGAGGCCTAATGCCTATAATTCGGATGATGCGAGTTTCGAGGTTTTGTCCAGGCAAAGTTAGTCATTGTTAGTGACCGTAATGGTAAAATTGTTTCCGTAAATCATTTATACAAAAATACAATGCAAAAAGGCTGGTGAACGCAATATTTTGCACCACCACCGCCATAAAATCCAACAGGAAGAACAGACATTTTACTTTAGAAGAGTTTTTTAAACAAGAGCAGCAACGCGTAGCTGTCGGGACCCGGAAATGGCAGAAATTCATTTCTGGTTGCCAGGTGGCATCCGCCGCAGGCCGCAGCATGTCGCGTCCGCCGCCGCTGCCGCCGCCGCCAGTGCTACTGCGGCTGCTGCTGGTGCTGCTGTGTAGCCAATTTTGTGATTAAAAATTAATTATTATTAACTAGGACTTAACTTGAAAACCCGTTACGGTGCGATTGTGGAAAATGTTGTCACCTATGTGTATGCAAAGTTTAAGGACGATCGATTATGATATGAAAAAGCCTTAGCAGATCGCAAATCTGATAACAACAACCCCAAGAACAAGAACAAGAACAACGTTTGTAGCGCTTGGAGACCCGTTTCCGGGTCTAATAATATATGCAACGCGGTCATTACTTGAAGACGGTGTCCTGTGAAAAGCTGATGCCTTTCTTGGTGTTTGATAGCGTCTTTTCTGAGGACGACTTGCGCGATTTCATGATCGACTTCAGCGGGCCGGAATTTGACGTTGGCGACGGTGAGACGGCTGATGGATTGGGTATTAAATCAACCGTTCCCCATCTTCGACCGAGGTCTGCTGCCATGCTGGGCGATCCCACATCCTCGTCACCACTCCTGGCGCTTTTCTTCGTTCTTCTGTCTGACCCTTTCCGATCGGCACAGTCCTGTTCGGAATCGTCGTCGTCGTCGATAAACTTAACGTCATGTCCGAGTTCTAGAGCCGGTCTCGCAGGGCTGGCAACCTCCTCGTTCCAGCGGGAATCTACTGAGTACGTCTGGAACTCAGAAGTGCGTGGTTCACCGTCGCCGTCGTTGTTGTTGAAATCCTCGAGCCGCGAAGCAGTCGACTCATCGGCACGACGCGGACTGGACGAAAGCCCGATATCGAGTCGCAAGCCTCTGTTAGGAGCTGAAACCCGACCCTCCGCGCACGAGTTTATGGATACAGGTCGCAAATCTGAAGACATAACATAACCAATTCAATTCAACTTGCACCTTTTTATGGCCCATGTTGTAGTTTAAAACCATTTTCAGTCAGCCTATCCTGTCCCCTAGCGCCCATCCCCAAGGCGTCCTGATTCTCTTCAAGACGTTGGCGCTATATAAATTACTTACTTAGTTACTTACTTAACTACCTATAAATTAATTACGTGAAAACTACCACTCAACTACTAACTACTTTTTGATAGTTAAACTTTTCTACTTCGGAGTAGTATAGTTTTAACTATAAATAGTTTAAGTATAGTTCAACTATACTGCTCGTCAGTATATCCAGTAACTGCGTTGTAATAAACTCATGGAGTCCGATGTAGTGATAATAAATGCGGACGTTTTTAGCAATTTGCATGACTTAAAACTTGAATATGATGAGTAAAACCCCTACCACAACTACGATAAAACTTAAAACATAAAATAAATTGCAACATGCAACAAGGAGCTGCAATAAAACTTAAAACTTGCAATGAAATGGGCGGCGCCCAAGCGGCATTGGCTGCAAGCTGCAAGTTGCAACAAAACGCTAACGAGGGCTGCAACAGTTGTGCATCTTGCGGGACTTATTGCATGTTTTATTGTGTAGTTGTGATAGCCTTCTCTCGAAAGTTTTATGTTTTATCGCACTTGTGATAGGCGTTTAAACAAATGAGTTGCGCTGACGGTGCCACTACCTGCTGAGTGTGACCTTTCAGCCGGCTCTTCTTGGACATTAGCTACAGCTGCTGCGCATGGTTTCAAGTCGTGTTCCGTGTTGCACGCCACATCGCGCGTTCTACGTCTTTCTGTGAGGCCGACGCGAGACAACAGATTCGCTGTTGGTCTCCCTTCCTCAGAGAGTGACGGTTCGACGACCTGTGCTTGGCTGGCTGGCCCCGGCAAATCGCTGGTATCGCACGCCTGGTCTTGAGATGACGGCGGTCGCTGGGTTTCTGCAGCTGCGTTTAGCATCTTCTGATGCTGCTGCGGCTCATCTGTTGGCGCCAACGGTAGGACCCGTCGCTCTATTCGCTCGGTCGACTCCGGGTAGGGTGGACTCTGGAGTGAGTCGCTGCCGCTGTGTGTCGCCATCGTCGGCGGAATGGCGACGTTGACTCCGGAGGACCTCGCCTCCACGCAGTCCTCCGTCTCGCATCCAGCGTCGCAGAGTTCCGGCCCCGGCGTGTCCGGTCCGCAGGCCACGTCGACCGCGGTCGGCGGCATCGGCTCGTCGGCGGCGACGGCGTAGTAGCGGCTGAGGTCGACCCGCGCCGGGGTGCACGGTCGCGAGTCGTACTCCGTGTTGCATGCCACGTCGCACGTCGGACTGGACAGCGAGGAAGAAGGTACGCGACGTCGAAGAACCTCGGCGACATCCTCGGCGCTCAGCTGACGTAGCAGTCCGCCGTCGTCTACGTTGAAATACTTGGAGTGGAATTCCAGATCAGTGCCGCACGCAACATCACATGTCGGTGACTTGGCTGCTGTGACCACTGGAGCGTTGGTCGCTGTCGGTGTACTGATGACGTCGGTAGACTGGGTGGTGGTGGTGACCGAATGGCTCTTCACTTTCCTCGTTACCTGCAACGAGAGATGTCAGCTTGTTTTAAAACAAATGTTTTTTAACAAGAATAGAAACACGTAGCTGTTGGACCCGGAAACGCGCAGTGCATGTCTATTCGCTGGGTGTCGCTGCTGCAGCGCTGCTGCTGCTATAAGGCAAGTTACTGATTAATAATTTATTAATTATCATTACTAATTAATTAGGGCCTAAATGAAAAATCCGCCACGGTACATTCATGCAGAATGTTGTTATTAATATGTGTGAAAAGTTTCACTACGATCGGTTGAAAAACGACAGAGCCTTAGGGAATGAAAAATCTGATAACAACAACGTTTGTAGCCATTGGGAACCCCTTTCCGGGTCCAAAAACATGTTTCTTTTGTTTTAAAACAACAAAATAAATCACGTTTTTATAAGAGCAGTCAATAAATAACGGCGCTGTTGTGTTGCAGTACAGCTGCAGTATTTGTACTAATTCAGGCACATAGGCGTAGGAGCTCAGTTAACTTTGGGGGCAAGACATTTTTGCCCGAAAATATATGTATGAAAAATTATTAACAAAACGCCCGATTTTTTTCACGATATTTGGCCAAAATATTTTCCCGAATTTGGGGGCCAAGTGCCACGTGCTCCCTCTCCCACGTCTCCTACGCCTATTAAAACACAAACAACGTTTTAAAATGACAAAAAAAAACAAATCGCAAAAAAACATGGTTTTGCATCCCTACCTGCAACCCGGTTCTTGTTTTCTCGACAACCTTCACGGGAGTGTCCGTCGCCGGCTCGGAGACTACAGAATCAGTGACGCAGGACTGGGACTTTGTCTGCGGCCTTGCGGTGCACCCGGCATCTCTTGTCGAAGGCTTCTTCTCCGCCGAACTCAGGTCTGCACTACATCCGACCGTTCGCACTGCCGTTCTCGCCTGTTTATCGTTAGACCTTTCGACAACATCTTCCGTGTTACAAGCCACTTCTGCCGTCACAACTTGACACGGTCGTTCTTCACGGTCGGTTTTCCTTAAGACGTCGTCCTCATCTGAAGGAGCAATAGCGATGTCGGTGATGCAGGAAGCGTCCTTAGTAACCGGCTTAGCAACCAGCGCATCCGGTCTACGAGTTGCTGCTGTACCAGATCTGTGCGGTATTCTACTCGGCTTGCGGGCGGCATCCGTCACCGCTTCCTTAGGGGTCGCCGACTCTGTACTGCAGACCGCTTTCGGTACAGTTCGGGACCTGTCGGAGTTGCTACACACCTCGTGGACTGTTCCGCTTGGAATCGTTGCAGATTCGACGTCGTGATCTGCCGCTCCGTGTCGAAGATCGTCCAACAACAACGGCGGCGAATCAGTTCCACAAGAACTATCTCGAGTTGTCGGTTTCGCTAAACATGTCGGACACTTGGTCGCCCTCAGCACCGACTCCGATACGGCGGACGTGCGATCCAGCAAAGAGGTTGCAGCAACTAATTTTGCCTGGACGGCAGCATCGATCTCAGTGCTCGCATCATCCGTACTACAGGCCTCTTCGTACGTAGGCAGGATCACATCAGACGTGCCGCATGCAACATCCTTAGTAGTTCTCACAGGAACACTTTCTAGTGACTGCAGCGGTTCAGTCATTGAAGCAGTGTCCTGTGTAGAGGCTACAGCAAGACGTGAACCTGAGCCCAGAGCGCTGTCAACCTGTCTAAACTCAGACACAACATCTGTCTCGCGCATTTCTTGTTTAGATGCTATCAAGTCGATGCTGAAATACGTGTTGATCGCCGTGTCCGTTGTAAGAATTCGCCCGGCGTCACAACCAACGTCCTTCGTTGCGGGTCTCACTCCAACTCCCACCTGGCGCCATTCGCCCGTGCTGTCGTCTACCGTGTCTTCTCGCAGATCAAGTTCTTCGTCACCCGAATGTCCATTCGCTCTTAAATGACCTGCGACAAGTCCTGCAGCTTTACTAGACAATAGCCCCTCTGTCTGTTTACGCTCAGCAGGGATGTCAGTGTCGTGGGGGCTAATAAGTTGGGGGCTAATGTCAGTAATGGATGCATCATCTCCAGTATAAGGCTTCGGTGCAGTCTTTACTCCGCAAAGACGACACACTTTTGTCCGTTCGTCGTTAGTCCAATAAATGGTACTAATAGCAGAAAAGTCTTTTAATGCGTCATTATCACAAGAAAGACGAGACGTGTCGTCGGACATCCACGGCGTAAGCATGTTTTCAGTATTGCAAGCAACATCATTGGTTTCTCGAAATACTGGTGGTGCTTCGGTATCGGGTAAATCAGACTGTCTAATTTCAGACTGGGCGTCTGTCTCGTACAGGGCTACCCTGGCATCAGCGACTGAATCGAGGTATGATTCACGATCATTAACAACTTCGGCATCAATACCACAAGCAATGCTTCTTAGCGTCGGCCTTAATGCGACGACGCAGGCAACTTCGGCCGTGTCTGCCTTCGCGGTTACCTCTTTGTCCAGGCGTTCAACCGCATCTGCGCCGTAACTGTCAGTTACGTGACGAGTTTCGCTCCAAGATTCTCGCACGACGGTCGCCGTTTGCTCAGTCTTGGAGACAGCATCGGCTGATAAGAGCTTTGGAGTGGCTTCGGTGCCGACAGAGACGTGGCACACAGCGTCCGTGTTGCAGCCAACTTCGCAGACGGCTGGTCGAGCCAGAGATTCAACGTCCACAAGTGACGGCTTCACTTCTGCATCCGTAGCCGAGGAAGCATCCTTGAGATCTGGAAGGACATGTGTTGCGCCGGGTGATAGCCCTGTCTGCAAATATGATGAACTGGTAACGGAAGATGAGGTCTCAATGGCATCAGGATGAACTGTGGTATCGGTATTAGAGGCTACGGAGCGAAGAGGTTTACTTGCCGACGACCCAGCTTCTTCATCTGTGTTGACTGACGCATCAGTCGCAGAGGGGAGTAGAACGACATCGCTTCCGCTAGCAGCATCTTTTATTTGTCGCTTCTGAACCTCAGCGTCCGTGTTGCAAGCAATTTCACAGACAGTAGGTCGAGCAGAAGATTCAGCATCTACAAGTAGCGGTTTAGCTTCCTCGTCTGTGCTGCTGGAGACATCAGTTGTTGAAGGGCGTAGAACAATGTCGACGTCGCTTGCAACATCTCTTACTTGCCGTTTCTTATCCTCAGCTTCCGTGTTGCAACCAACTTCACAAACCGTAGGCCGAGCCAAAGTTTCAACATCGACTGGTGGCGGTCTAACTTCTGTATCTGTGTTGACGGATACATCAGTTACTGACGGATGTAGAACGATATCGACACCGCTAGCAGCATCTCTTACTTGTCTCTTTTGACCATCAGCGTCCGTGTTACAAGCAACTTCACAGACAGTAGGCTGAGCAGAAGACTCAACATCGACAAGTGCCGGCTTAACATCTACATCTGTGTTGGTCGAACACTCAGAAGTGAGTACGTCGACACTCACCGGGCTGGTCGACGCGTCACAAGTCCGTAATATTTCCACAGTGTCCGTCATGGACGCCGTCTCAGTCGTAGAAGATCTGAGGATTTCTTTCACGGCGTCCAGAAACGTCAAGTCTGACGCCAGAAGCCATGCGTCCGTGTTCAGTGCGATGCTAGTTGACTGCGGTGGCTTCAGCGCAAGAGCATCTTCAGCGACTAAATTCGACGACGACGCAGTTTCGACGGATGAAATAGTGTCTTCGGTATTGCAGCCAATCTCGTTAGTAGCTGGCTTCCATGTAATGTCCGTCACACAACCTACTTCGACGCCAGGTAAACGGGCACCTGTTAACGATAAGCCAGAAACAACCTCAGCGTTCTCCATCTTCGAGGAACCAGTCACATGCTCCTCAGTATTGCTGGACATCTCACAGGTGGTCAAACTATCGGTCAAACACGCCATATCCTTGGAAGTCACGGTCTGTTGCGGAGTCGACTGTTCACCTGCCTTGACTGTCTCGCCGACGAACTCTGTGTCTGGAACGGTGGCGCTGGACTTATCGCACACCGATAGTTTTATATCCGCCAAGCAGGAGGCATGCTTCGCTGGTTGTTTTTCTTCAATCGTGTCACACTCGGCGTTCCTCGTTGCTTTAACATCCGTATTACAACCCACGTCAGTGACGTTTGGAACGGATGGCGTTACTGCCACTTCGACGACCTCGTCGTTACCACAAGCTGCGTCTACTAAGTTACTGGGTGGTCCCGTGTGACTGCGACCGCAAGCCACCTCGCGCGTTGAAGGTTTCTTCCCGGGATCTGTCTGACAGAACGCGTCCTTTGCGTCGGATGGTCGAATATCCTTCTTCTCCGTAGCTGAAGCAACGTCGTTCGCCACTGGCTGTACTGGAAGATCACCGGCACTGCAACCTATTTCACGCACAGATACCTTCGATCCACTTGACAACTGGTCCCAGCTGGTCTCCGTGTTAGAGGCGATCGTTGCTAACGACGGTCGTATTGTTATATCCGCTGAGCATTCGACGTCTCTAACAGACGGTTTGACTTCCGCTGCGTATTGGAGTTTTGAAGCATCACGAATCACAGAATAGAGTAGCGACTCGTCGGTGCACGAAGAGGCATCGTTCGTAACCGGTTTTGTTACAATGTCTGCAGAACATGATGCATCTTTCACGGAATGTACAACGCTGCTTCTGCGAACAATGTCTTGAGAAAAGGTGACCGCAGAAGATTGAACAACTTCTTGTTCTCGAGTGGAGTCTTTTGCAATGTCTCCAGACTTGCGACCTGTGTCCATAAAATGGTGTGCTGTTGTCTGTTCTTCATAAGCTCTAGGTTCTAACCTTATATCTAACGTGGTGTACAGATTACTGGAAATCATTGAACGCTCTTCGCCTGTCAACTTCGGCATCTGATGCTCAGTAGCGCTCCAAATATCTCCGGATATGTCAGTATTAATGGAGCAGTGGATCATCTGTGCTGGGCTTCGAGAATCATCGGAACTGAATTGAGACAAAGTTTCCTCGACCGTGGACGAGACTGTGTTTACAGCTGCTGAACGCTGCGACGTTCTATCAGTTTCGGTCTCTTTATCGGCAAAAGTCTTCAAGGGATAAACTGCAACTGGCTGGATCTGATATTCATTTTGTGACAACCCTCCCAGGCAGTGTGTCGTAACGAGGTCAGGTTCACGTGCTCTGAACTCTGCACGCTCTATTATCAGACGTTTATTCGTAGTATCGAGTTCAGGCGGCAAAATTTCAGGTTCGCCGTCTCCGTGACTTTCTCTGTTGTCCTTTAGAAGTGTACACTGAATCCCAACACTAGTCCGATTTGTTCCATCCTCCAGATGTATTGAGATCTGCTTGCGCGGAACTGGTGGTTTCGGCCGGCGCAATGCTGCAAAGGCACTGGACTCTCTTGTAAGATTGCAACTAGTATCTGGCGACGTAACGTGAACTTCGGGACTCCTAACTGAATCGTGAACTGCCTTTTCAACGGACCACAATCTGCGAGTGGGCGGTGTGTCGTTCTTATCTTGACCCTGTAGCTTGCTGATGAGCAGCGAAACGCTTGGATAGCCCACGTTTTCTGACTCTGTTACAGATTTCTGTCTACCTGTAATTTCTTCTTCCATGACTTTGCTCGGTTCTCTCACAGTTTCTGAAGTGCTGGGACTTTGCCAAAAATGCTGTCGAAGATCGGATTTACAGCTGGGGCAGTAGAGTCGAGAATTAGTTTTAGTGTCTACACTGCAGTCTCCTACTCCGACATCTCGGCGTTCCACTGGCGACTGCAACTGCTCAGGTAAATTGCTTCTTTCCAGATGCACAGGTATATCTTTTTCTGTTCCGGTCACCGAGAGTTCGGACACGGTTACACCGACGCAAGCGTCTGTCTTAAAAGTCGTGGCGCCGGAGCCGTTCTGGGATTTCTGCAGCTGCAACTTTAGTAGTCGCTTATCCTCCTTGAGCACGGATACCCGTAGCTGCAGGACCGGAATGAGCTTTACTTGCTGCTCAAGCATCCTCATCTGCTGCAGGCTGGATGCGATGTACTTCCGGATCGTCATCAGGACGTCTGCGTTGATCGCCGACGGATCCGCCGATCCGGACTGCTGATCCACTGTTGCGGCGACTCCATCTCGCGATCCTTCGACCACCGGTGACAAGATCGCCATCGCCCTTGTGAGCTCTTCGAACGACACCTCCAGGCTGTCACGGTCGATCTGGTCACGTGGTACGGGCGGCGGGAAAACTGAGGACCGCGGCTGCGTCGCCTCTACGTCGGTAATTTCTGGCAGACTGGAACAGCTCGAAGTCGTAATCGATTCCTGGCTTTCCGCCTGCGTCATCGACATCGTCGTTGTTCCAGTAAACCCGTTCTTACCAGCCTGTAATTGACGTTCAGTTGTACCCGCGCTACGATCAGAAGCTAATGCAGGTTCATCCGGTAGCGAAGAAACAGGTGAACTTGGCGCGGAACCAGAGGTGAACTTCGTCTGGACATTTTCGCCAATCTGGTGTCGACTTCGTCGCACAGGCCGGTCGGCTCTAGCCGTGCCGGTACGCGGCGAACCGCCCGACTTCCGGTTCAACAGCGCCCGGACGCTGCTGAACGAGCTCTCCTTAGATGTTCTCGTCGGAAGTGTTTCCGGTTCCGTTGGCCTCGGCAACTCCGGAAGTCGCCGACCGGAACTGCTAACGTCAGTAGAACCGGAAATGGTTGTAGAAACGCTGACGGAGGTGGTGGCCGACGTGGTCTGAACAGAAACGGTGGACCTTGAGGCAGTAGAAGTTGTCTGTTGTTCATCTAATTCTGGATCGCGTCTCCGGAGGACTTTGCCAGTAAGCTTGGCCGCCGGCAGCCGAAGAGCCGTATCAGTATCAGCGGCTACATTAGATGTAAACGTCTCAGTCGTAGTGCCCTCAAGGGCAGAATCTCGGCTCGAGCGATCTCTCCTGACGCCTACACTCCGAGGCTTGACAGGAAGTTGAGGGCCGTGTGACTTAACAGCTAGAGCGGGTACGCCAGAACTGGACGGCGGTGATGACTTCGCCGACTTGGGAAACGCCGTCGTGGTCGAGTTGGTCGTGGTTTCACTGCGGAGTTCGGTGACAGTGGAAGACCGCGAAGTGGAACGGTCATCACCGCCGCGACCGTCGATGCCCGCCGGCTGCGGTGGGTCTGGCTGGAAGACCTCCGGCGTCGAACTGGCGGCATGTTCGCCGTCGTCGTGCAGCGAAGAACAGCTGACGCTTGACAGCTGCGGTGACGGAGGATCTTGCGGTAACTGCGTGATCATGCCGGTCGACGCCGAGGTCTGAGCGTCCATACCGGCCGCGGACCAGCGAACATCGCCGGCACTGACCGATCTGTAGCCTGCCGCGGCGGTCCCCGTCATCGCTGCGTTGTCGTAGCCGTCCTCAGTCGGGCGCGTTCGTCGCGGCTGCATCAGCGCCTCGATCGAGTTCAACGCGTCCGCGATCGATGCGTCCAGATCGGCCATCAGCTGGAGTCCCTCGGCCGCAGTCGATGTGCTTTCCCGCTCGTCTTCCGACTGCGTCCGCGGAGTGACCGGGCTCAAGC
>Ga0209781_1000388_pt1 | contig 11233 bp, 11 predicted proteins | sample WorMetHERISLAND1_3_FD_187386 | JGI IMG/M metagenome (GOLD analysis project Ga0209781, IMG submission 187386) | Marine gutless worms symbiont microbial communities from Max Planck institute for Marine Microbiology, Germany - Olavius albidus HERON... | ecosystem: Host-associated > Annelida >...
TGGAGATTTACTCCAAATTAGGCTGTTCCCAAAAAGTGAAGTTGCGCAAGTTTGTTCAAGTTTGTACAGGCTGAATACGCTTTCTGTCATCCAATCAGCAGCATAGGCGTAGGAGCTCAGTCAACTTTAGGGGGGCAAGGAAAAATTAACAAAATGCCCGAATTTTACATTCATGCCGGAAAAATTATCAAAATACCCAAATTTTTTATGATATTTGCCTGAAAAATTAACAAAATTCTCAAATTTTGCATGATTTTTGCCCGAAAAATGCCCGAATTTTACATAATAATTGCCCAAAAAATATTTTTTTCCGAATTTTAGGGGGGCCCGTGCCCCCCCTTCCCCCATCTCCTACGCGCGTGATCAGCAGTGTCAAAGAACTGAAAGGTACAACCTTTGTTGTGTGCTCAAGAAAGTTATGCAAGTATTGGAACATAAAGTAATGATTGGCTGACTTAACAGCTGCAAAGGTACATGTTTTTGTTACTGTTATTGAAGAATCGACAAATGTTGATGCTGAAACAAGTAACTGGACAACAGTGACGGCTAGTTCAGATATGTCACCACAAGAGGTGCTGCGCGATGCAGCCATGCATGATGATCGACTGGAGAGACTTGAGGCCACTGTCGTCAGTCCTGGCAATAAGAAGCAGCTAGGTAATAACACTGTGTAGTGTGTAGTATAGTATATGTACCAGCATTGTTGATATTTGCCACTTTAAATGGATTTGATGCATGAATTAATGGCATTTTATGCACAGGACTTGTTGTGGATGTTTTTGTCAAGACGAATCTGACAAAGTCAGTATTACATCTGATGACGACAGTGATGACGTATTATTGTTGAGTATTGTCGGGCATGATTCGGTTGGTGGTCGAATGGTGTCAACTCCACTTCTGGGTCACCCAGCAGCCATAGACATCAGTGACGTAATCTCATCAATACATGGTACTCTGCTGTGCATCTCCCAGTCTGTGATGTCCTTACTGTTCTGCCATTTTCTCTGTCCTTTTTGTAACATTTCCCCGTCTTTATTTTGTTGACAAATGACAATTAAAAAACCTACTGTGGACATGAAGAGGATCCCTGATAAATTAATTCCTATGTAAGAGCTGGCGTGATCGCTGCGTAGTTGATGTGTTTCACAGCTCTTTACCACACGCTCCCACCGCAACTTGCTAGTTGCCAGTTGGTGGGAGTATGTTATAAACAGCTCGGCAACCGTTCCGCGATGGCGTTTAAATAATTAGTTAATTAATAATTAAGAAAATTTTAAAATCTGAGCTGGTAATATGCTCACAAATAATTGTCTATGTCAAGTCTACAATCAGTTGCATATTGACAAAGCCTTAGGGATTTTGCATATCTGATAACAACAAGAAGAACAACATTCCATAGTGATTAGGGACCCATTTTTGGTCCAGAAATTCACTGCAGTGTAAAATACTTTTGATAGCATATAAGTCGACTCTGGTTGGTGAGAATCTGAGAGCCAGAAAGACCATGCCAGAAGTGGACACTGGACAGTGTTTTGACCTGATGATGCCGGGCAAAACTGGGATGCATGCATTGTGCAGACTGCAGCTGCAAGTCCGAGTTGACTGGTGATAAACTGGCCATTTCTTAAACACAGTGTTTATCACCAGTCAACTTGGACTTGCAGCTGCAGTCTGCACATATCCCAGTTGTTGCCCAGCATCATCAGGTCAAAATGCTGTCCACTTCTGGCATGGTCTGTCTGGCTCTCTGTTGTTGTATTTAGTTCCATTCCATGCATAAAACCTACGAAGTCGAAGCAGTGCTCTGTTGCTGATGAAGTCCTCTGTCTTTAGCAGTTAAGATGTTACTGACTTTTGAATAGTACTTTCCTCACTCCATACAGTACATGTGATGATTGTTTGCTGTATTACGCTGTTGTAGACAATGTGTCACAGGGAAATATATCTCAGGAAGTTGAAGCGGATGTGTCACAGGGAAATATATCTCAGGAAGTTGAAGCGGATGTGTCACAGGGAAGTGTATCTCAGGAAGTTGAAGCGGATGTGTCACAGGGAAATATATCTCAGGAAGTTGAAGCGGATGTGTCACAGGGAAATATATCTCAGGAAGTTGACGCAGATGTGTCACAGGCTAATATATCTCAGGAAGTTGAAGCGAATGTGTCACAGGCAAATTCAGTTCATGCCAGTAGTGATGAGGAGGTTGAGGAGGAAGATATCTGGCTGAGAGCCGAGGTTACCCCTCCACCTGTATCCCAGTCTGGCGACAATATGTGGCCTGGGTATGATGGCACTTTCTTTTACAGCATTTTACTGTTATGCCCTTTACGCAGTATTCTTATTCTTGCTTAGTCTCCCATTACAGTGTTAGAGACTAAGGTGTTAAGAAAGGAAATAAGAACAAGACTTATGACTGGGGTGGAATTACTCTGCTGCTGAAACATGTTGCATACTCTATGTTTGTTTGTATTCACTGTTGGCTTGGCTTAGTGGTAACAGGTTATCTTGATCGGCCCAGCCAAGGTTGGCTACATTAGCAGTGAATCTAAATGTGTGAATTCATGATCAGAAGTTAAAAAAAGGTTTACAAAGGTAAAGGTGCATATAGCTCTTCATGGGAAACCCATTCAGAGCTGTGGGACGTCACCTGCCATATGGGATCACAGTGTTACCTGCCACCCGACACAAGTGAATGTGCCCCGCCTTAACCCCAGCCAGGAAGCTGGTCAGGCTTACAAGATGTTAAAATGAGCGTCTTTTTGTAGTTTTTAGTGAAGTAAGGTCAAGACATTTCTAATTCTTACTATACAATTCACTGCTGTTTTGGTATAGTGAGTTAACTTATCTAAATAAAAAGAAAAATGCTGTTTTCATATCATTGTTGATTACAGACCTCTGTATAAAGTTCAGACACAGCTCGGTCCACGGCGGAGGACATTGGCTTCAAAATGTCTTGAGGGTGTGTTTGAAGCTGCACAGACAGCGACTGCAGTGAGTAATCAGGGTCCCTTTCAGATAAGCAAATGTTGCGAAGTTGAGAGCAAGCAGATGAACAGTACTCCTGTCGACCACAATGCTAATGAGTTTCATTGTCCACCGGTTAGTGGCTGACATATCTGATTTGTTGCTGGTAACATATTGACACTTAACAACCTCCTACACCAGGAGTGTCCAACATACGGCCCGCGGGCACAATCCGGCCCGCCAGGCGTTTCTATCCGACCCGCGAGGTCTCTCAAAAATGTCAAAAATGATAGATTTGTGTCTTTCAGGTCATTCAGGTGTTTTTTTCAAGCTCTAAATACGCCAAAACTCGTTTTCTGCCGGAGGGGGGCTCTGCCCCGGACCCCGCTGGGGAGCTTACGATGCTCCTCCAGATCCCCTAGTCGGCTGGAGAGGGTGACACCCCTCCCAATTCCCTGACCCCTCTTCCCCCTCGACGACTTCGGCATCTCGATCTGGCCCCCGACTAGTTTGAAATTGGTACACTTGGCCCTCCGGTCAAAAAGGTTGGACACCCATGTCCTACACTAATTGCATTTAGTCACCAGTTCAGTATGGTTTATATTGTTTGTGGTCTGAAGACAGAGCACTGTATTCTGTTGACACATTGCGAGGGTCGGAGGCAGTATGTTTTTCACGCCTCTGTCTGTGCTCCGTCCATCCAATCCATCCGTGTCTGTTCAATATCTCTAGTGTCTGTTGATGGATTTTCGCCAACCTTTTGTCGTTGGTGTATCGTGGGATAGAGATGAACTAACTAGGTTTTGGGGTCAAAGGGTCAAAGGCCAAGGTCACATTATCATGGCAGAAGCATCCAGCACTCGACGCTGACGTTGAGTTTAGTTTTCTAGTTATTCATGCGATGCCAGATCTCGGTGTGGTCGTGTTTTTGTACCAGGATAATTTGAACAGTTCGTTCAAGTTTATTTTAGAGAACTAAGTGATATAAGTTTGTTGTCAGTGATGATCGATATTTTAAAAATGTATTCTGTCAGTTTGTTTCCGTGTGTGATGCTCTTGCCCTGTACCTTGTTACAGTTTACTGGCAGTTTGGTGTATTGTTTGGTGTGTGTGTGTGTGTGTTTTTTACAGCAGTTGAATGTGTCGTCCATTGCACCCTGTGAGGAAAGTGAGACGCAGCTGTACATTGCGAATTCGATAGAGGTGAGAAGTGACGAAATCTGCGCAGATTCTGTTTACAGTGTGAATGATGGTGTACCTGCATCAGAAGTTGTGAAGGCTGATAGAAATGTTCAGTCACATGTAGTCGTCAGCAGACAGGTCACTGCTGGTGGTATTCACAGTCGGTTACGCAGCAAAACAAATGGTGACTTTAGCAGCAAACTGAAGTCATCCTGTGTAGCTCCTTCACGTGATGCAATTCATTCTGACCACAAGTCACTGCCTACAAGCCACCGCTCAGATGCTGCAGCTGATGCAGGTGATAAACATTGCACTCCTGTGCAGAAGAATGATTACCATCTAGTTGCTGTTGATAACGTCTCTGCTGGCTGTCCAGTCATACAGAATGGCATCATGAAATTGTCTTCACAGGTCTGGCTGCATAAATTCTTTACTTTTTTGAATGTTTCTCTTGTACAGTGTAATAATGTTATTGCAACAAAGTTGTGTTGTGTGCTTTAGTCTGTCGCCTAAATAGGGAGTTCATTTTTGGCCTGAAAATATGTGTGATTGTTGTTAACATCTGAATCTGATAGCAATAGTGCTACAGAAATGCTTTAGTGTTTAAAATTTTTTTAAAAATGTTGCATTGATATGATGTTTTGGGGTTTATGTTTCAAGGAGAATGTTTCCATCAAAGTTTTTCATTCTAGAGCATGCCTTATTTCATTAAAGCTTATGCTTGTAAGTTATAACCAAAACATCCTTGATACTGCTGTGTCAGGGTTTATTGCAGTTCACTCTTTGATAATCACTGGCATGATACATGTGAAATCAGGACTAGTGAATAATTAATTTGTACATTCTGAACATTACTTAATATCTAGCTATGATGTACCCATATTGAAGAAACTTAACCTGTTTGTGTACTGGCACATCTGTGTGGTATTAATTTATTCTAGAGTGATTACTGTTATAGTTTATTGACCTTTGTCATTACCTTGTGTAAATTATGCCTTATAATTAGCAGATTTTGTGGCATATTTGTGTGATGGTTTCTGTAATGGTTTCGTGAGATGAGACTCACAACGGAGATGTCGCAGGTTTGACTTGCATCCAGCACACTGCCATTTGATTAGTCCTAGCAAACATTGCGTACATACATGCCTCTTTTAGCAAGCAGTGTAACTTGGTACTGGCCAAAAGGCAGTGCTGCTCTGTAGCTGGGAGGGAAAGAAATGACAGTCTTACAGTCTAATGTGACCTGTGGGCTGACTGCCTTCAGCTTCTACACTCAGGATTGCCTTTACTTTTTAAAGCAGATTTACATGAAAGGTTTGTTTTGTGGACAGCAAACTGAGGTGGAGGTGTGTTTTCTGGTTTCGTGTGATAAGTTCCAAGACCGAGATGTGGATAACTTTCTTCAGCTTCCAGTTACTGTCAACATGGACGTTCCCATGGGTAAACATTCAGATCACATTTTATTGTTGATGTTTTCCTTTTATAGTATGGCATTTACAGAATTTAAATATCAAAGATTTTCGTGGCATTAGTATCATAATGACACTAGCAGTTGTCTGGTAGCTTTCACTCTGTATAGTAAGTGCTTGTATTGTTAGATTTTGTACCTATATGTACTTAAGACATTTGGGCTAGTTGAAATGATAATGCATTTAATGATGATGCTCTGGACATATTTTACAAATCAGGTTTGTAGAAAGTTTTAACTCTGCTTATATTATGGCACAGTTATAACTCACTACATATGTACTACTTTTTAATTAATATGCTGTTAATGTCTACTCTTAGACCATATGGAATGTTTCATAATGCTGTATTCTGGCAAAATTAAAACAAGCTATGTGTTAACTGTTATGTCTTAGTTTTTTTTTGATTTTGCGAGCTTTAAGTGTTCTTTTACAACTGTCAATTTAAGTATGTTTGAAAATTGTTTTCAATTTCACTTTCACATAGGTTTAGGGACAGCTGTTAGTGTTTCTTGTTAGGAGCCCATCTGTCCATCTTACCAGTTCTTATATACTGTCAAGTTGTCAACAACTGTTATTTCTGAGCCAGTCAATGATGATGACGATGTTATGTTTGGGGAGATTTATATTTCTGTGACTGTGTTCAAGAGTTACTTGAATTTATGATGTTAATTGACAAGTTGACATGATTTCTGTCTAAGTTTGAATTTTTAGTATATAGCTAGGTGCTTTTTGCAGGTGAATCAACAGTAACTGTTGTATTGTTGTTATTGGTAGATGAGCTGGAGGCATTTTAGTAATGCTGGACTCAGCATCACAGAGTAGCTGCTGCTGATAGGAGCAGGCTGTGCTGCGTTTCTAACCTCTGTCTGCACTGATGTCTGTCATCATGCTGGCTCTTTGGCTCATTGCATATACATTTGGGTATCAAACTGGATAATCTGACTTAGCTTAACAGTCTTTGTAGTGAAGTTTGACATCCTGTTAAACACATTCGTTCATTGATGACTTGTATAATACAGCAGTAGTGTAAAATGGCAAGAGTCACTACAAGAGTGTTACTTTTTAGTATATATATTTTGTATTTTTGTATTTTTCATAGTAGTTTAGTATATTCATTAAAGTTCATTTTTATCATTTCAGTCATTTCAGTCAATTTAGTGTAATGTATATAAATAGATTTTTTTTGGATTATAAGAGCAGAGTACTTTTCAGTTAGTATTATAGATTTGAATTTATGTATCAGTTAGTATTGTAGATTTGAATTTGTGTATGTGTTTTTCAATTGACTGGAACCAAGTGATGTACACTGTGGGCCATAAAAACTGCCACTGTTATATTTTAATAAATTAAATCCTATGATCTCGCCTGAAATCTGTATCCGCACTACGTTGTGAAAGTTGAATGCTTGACTGTACAACTGTTCATTCATGCGTGTATTGGCCAGAATGATCTGCACGGCGTTTGAAGTTAATTTTGGTTTCGGGTGACAAACTAACAAGTATTTTTGTTTGATATGTCTATTCTTAGCTTACTTATTCTTCTTTTCTGAGTGCTGTTACCATCATTTGACGTTAGCATGATCTTTCCTGACAGTGCCTGCTCAGTCCTTTGCACAGCATTGAATAATGTATTATCAACGCATGTTTGACTATGCTGCATGCACGACGCATGCGCACTTGCTGAAAACAGACAGTAGACAGTTTAAACACATGCTATAATTTAGTCTTCATGCACACATTTGAATGAATTGAATGAAAACTTACCATCTCCTGTAAATATTTACTGTTATAATTAAAATGGAATTTGCACCACTTTAGAATTGAATAACTGCTGTATAGGTGTATATTTGAACATTCATATTTCGCAAGAACATTCATAAGCTTATTTCGCAAGGTAGTACAAACATAGATTTGAGGAGATGTGGGAAATGTGGCTTCCACAGCAGTTCATCAATGACTGCAACAGTAAAAGAATTGATGAAATCGGTCTATGTTTGCCATAGTTATCCTAAAAATAGAAGTGGCACAGTTTTTTATGGCCCACAGTGTGTATTGTTTAAAGTTATAGCAGTTATGTTGGATCAGATATTTAGTTTTTGTTATATTTCTAAGTACACTTCTAGTCGATGTAGTGCTTAGATTTCTCATGAATGTATACTTAATATTATACGATATGTTTGATGTCTTTTGTATATTCTAAATACAGCATTGTCTCAGACATGCTGCTTGAGTTGTGGCTTCTTAGTTGCAACAGTCTGATACTCGGTTATGATGTAAGTTTTGTGAATAGACTGAGAGTGTGTGCAGTGTAATTTTTGGTTTATACATTCTGTTCATTTTAATAATATAGAATTGTTCTATGTTCTGTCTGCACGTATCGATCCAAGTCATCTGATTGAAGTAAACACACATGTGTTTGATTATTGTATATATAACAATAACATACATAACTGTCTAAGGTGGAATCTTTGTTCTCTGGAGCTAAGATTTTAGTGTTCCTGTTTTTTTTCCTAGTTATTGTGACATCCACGTTATTTAGTTGCATTCAGAAAGTCGTTCAGTGCTAGTCATATGCTTCATTATTGGTGCTGTTGGTTCTGTGTTCTTTCTGCCGTTGAAATACTAAGTCTTTTGTTGTCACTTATGTGGAACTTTGGATGGTGTTCATGGTTTTCTGTGTCAACTCTGCAGCAGTTCACACATGAAAGATATTTGTACATGCTATTTAGTTTGGATTTGTTATATGTACAGAAGTGTCATTATTTCCTTAAGTTGTACAGAAGAAAATAAATGTAAGTCATCTCAAGCAGTTGAAAGGTGTGTGAGTCATTTGGCGAATGTGTTGAAGCTAACAGTAGCAGGAAGCAGATGAGTCAGTGGATCATTCCACATCATTGGACTGCACACCAGAGTTGGAATGGGATCTAAAGTTCTGACCCAGTAACCAGTGACCTGACCCAGTTATTGAATGTTCTGGCACAAATACGTTGCACTAAGATCTGTTTGGTCCAAAACTAGGTCTAACACACTGACCCAACCTGGCTAATATCAGTTACCCCGACCCATTTCCAACTGTGCTGCACACCCTGAATGCATGACATCCAAGGACTGTTGTGTTATGTTGGTGTAGTATTGAGTTCTATCATTGACAAATCACGTTGATACAGTATTATGTTATTATATTATGTTTATGCTTCAGTTGTCATCCCAAGAATCTGCTAGTTGCAGTTATTACATTATGGAACTTTATTGTTGTTGTTCTAATGATGAGTTCTTTTGTTTTCACTTGTGGGTTGAAGGCACACGCACGTAGCTATGAGAGAAGTTTCAACCCAGAGCAAATTATGGGATGTTTTTAGTGCTGAAGAAAATCTGTGACAGCCACAAAAACTTTGGTGATACCATTTCTGCAAACAGTAGCATATAACTGTTTACAAAATAAGAAATCACAGTAAACTGATTGGCAGTTTGTAGCAAAAATTATTGATAATGGGCAACATTGTTGAGTCATTTGAAATGTAACATAGGTCTGTTTGTTAAACCACATGTTAGAAGTCTGGCAGTCTGTTACAGTAATTCTCCAACTACATGGCATTCATTCAGTGCTAAGATTTGCAGAGTTAAATGTTTACATAATGTTGTAAGTTAGCTTAAGTGCTTAAGTAGTAATTTATTTACTGCTTCGGTTGTATTCAGTGATAGAGTGCTGAGATGATGTGCATTCTTTGCTGAAATGTGTGTTTTTTGACATGATCGATTATATTAACTGAACACGTTTTACATTCAGCTGTTGCGTTCATTATTCATGTCATATCATCATGTACTGACGGATTTTCAAAATTCTCTCACTGGCACACTAAGAAGTACATTTCCAGTACGGATATATGGTGATAATTAAAGATTTTCCCTCACTTCAAATGCATTGTCACACTACCCTGTAAATATTAGTATTCTGAAGCTGACAGTAATATAGCAACGTGGTTAAGATGTTAGGTGTGGTGCAGTCTTGAGTCACTATTGCAAATTTAATGCTGAATGAGTCAGTGAAAGAATTTTGAAAATTGGTCAGTATTTAATGCAGTTACGACATGCTTACTCTTTGCAGACCACTCTGTAGACGTTTGGTGTGTTGTGTTCGTTTTAACGTATTGGAATGACTGTTGTAATACTGCATATCAGTGAATTATTCTGTAGGGGTAAGATTTGTGTGGTTGTTTTTCTGGTTGTGCTGTTCATGTTATTCAGTTGTGTTCAGAATGCCGTTCATTGTTTGTCAGTTTAACTGATATTGTTTTATCGTTGCTGTAAGAAATATCAGTGAATTATTCTGTAGGAGTAAGATTTGTGTGGTTGTGTTTTTCTGGTTGTGCTGTTCATGTTATTCAGTTGTGCTCAGAATGCCGTTCATTGTTTGTCAGTTTAACTGATATTGTTTTATCGTTGCTGTAAGAAATTTCTGCCAATAAAATGTTATAGATTTCTGCCATCAGATTTTTACAATTTTGAATGAGATGTTACAAGTGTTGATGAATGGCACCCACTTACAATGCACACGTAGTGTAGATAAGACGTTTCACACATCAGTCTTTAAGCGTCTATCAGACAGCTCTGTTTAAGTAAGCTGGCATAGGCTAATACGTTCTGAGATGTTAATATAGCCAATAAAGAGTATGGGCCTGAACGATATCGCTGAGATGGCACGCCCGGCCCTACCATTGTGTAACGACCACCAAACCGATTGCAGCCAACGGCTCAACTTCCATTGAATGATTATTTTTTCCAGTATATTGTCATTTCTTGCTTACTGGATCAGCACGGGCAGACAGTGACTAACGTAACGTCTGAAGCTATGAAATGTGGAGCGTTCTGTGTCACTCTGTAGCAGTCGCCATTCTCTAGTTGTGGTCATTTTGCTACTTTTGACTAGTCTACACCGTGTGTCAAAAAAACTGCACACTTATTTTGTTCAGAACTTTGTCAAATTTCGACCGATCATCAAAATTTTTGGCACAAATACAGCCAAAAGGATAAGCTTTTCTGATGTTTACTCATTTTCCATTCACCTAATTTATGTCAACGCACTACCGTGTTAAACCCAGATGTTCCAAATTGTTACATAACGCTGTAATTACTAGTCTGCAGTAACGACTTAATTAGCATACAATAATCCGAAATGTGGTTTATTTAGCAGAATGCAGCATCTGGAGTGTTCTGTGGGAGAAAGTTTACCGCTCCAAAATAGCTGACGTCGATGAACTCGAAACATGACTGATCGATGAGTGAGCGCAGTTTGACCAATCGATGGTTGATGCCGCTATCAGCCAGTGGCGTCTTCGTCTAAGCGCTTTTGTCTGTGTACGCGGGGCACACTTTGAACATAAATTCTGACAATTTTGAACCGAACTGTTACACAAACCAATAATTCTGCTAAATAAACCATATTTCATTTTTACCGTGCGACGCTATGCGTTGCACGGTCTTAGTTACCGTAATTCTGTCTGTCTGTCTGTCCGTCCGTCTGTCTGTCACACTCGTGCACTGTGTCCACATGGTTCGACCTACGATCATGATTTCTTCACCACATGGTAGCCCCATCATTCTAGTTTCTGGAGATATCAC
>Ga0209781_1000391_pt1 | contig 11191 bp, 6 predicted proteins | sample WorMetHERISLAND1_3_FD_187386 | JGI IMG/M metagenome (GOLD analysis project Ga0209781, IMG submission 187386) | Marine gutless worms symbiont microbial communities from Max Planck institute for Marine Microbiology, Germany - Olavius albidus HERON... | ecosystem: Host-associated > Annelida >...
TTTTTGACTCGATACTCGAGTTTTTTGACTCGATACTCGAGTTTTTTGACTCGATACTCGAGTTTTTTGACTCGATACTCGAGTTTTTTGACTCGATACTCGATGCTCGATAAAAAGAAACCCTCCTACAAGAACAGCGAGGGTGCATTACAAATTGTCAATAAAACCCTTAAAACAGAATACATGTTAGTTGCAGTCAAACGCCTGTGAGAAATAAAATGTTTTCAGTATCTTTTTAAAAGTTGTGGTGCAGGCTTCATCGCGAATGTCGGTAGGAGAGCATTCCATGCAGACGGTCCAGAGAAAAAGAACGCTCTATTGCCAAACACGGAGACACAGAGTAGAATAACAGCTGCTGTGACATTTAGACTGGTATTCAATAATCACATATTTAGAATAGAATCACGCTATTCAGTTCATACATGTATAAATCAAGTCATTGGTGCATTAGTAGCACAGTACAAATAGTTGTCAAAATCATGAAACAGGGTTAAGCCATAGGCTTTAGGGTTAAGTGTACACTGGTTAAAAACTAAACACTGCATAAATTTCCCCTGAGCTAAACAATACTGCTGCAAATACACCACAAATGCACGAAACATGCACGCAGCGTCACAACGAAAGACAAAACACATCACGTAAAACTGTCAATGAAACATTTGACGACACAACGGATCTGAAGACAATGTTGGAAATGATGACAATGTTGGAAATGTTGGAAATGATGATTATCCGTTGTGAAAAGATGAAGATCGCTTGTTCAGGTACGCCACGCCGGAACAGTTGAGAAACCTAATGACACAAATTGCAAAACAAAATCACGAGAAAAAAACCCTGGCCTGGAAAATTTTCATACCAGCATTCCACATACTTTAGTTTGGCAACTTTAGGGATTATTTAGGAACCCAGCTTTTCCTGCAGTAAACACAAATATATTAGATGTACGGTTAAAAAAAACTGCCAAAGGCAGTTACTATTACTATTATTATTATTTTTTAGACCCTCAGTACTAAATTCCGGAAGGTGTTAAAAAATTGAACAAGTAAACTAGACTATTATATTTCAGTCAGCCAGAGTAGTTTCACAACAACGGACCTATTCTGGAACGGGGACTGATCTAGGCAATCTGCTTACATTCTCCACTTGTTATCAGTGATATGGGTCACCTGTCATGACACTCGGCATGGTCGGAGTCGCGGGGGGTGCTTGTCGCCAACGCCACCAATTTTGAGGGGCCAAAAGTGCCAACTTTCATCGAGTCGGAGAAACCCCCCTTTTTGTTTGCTTCAGAACAAAGTCGGATGTCCACCCTGTCCGTACAGAAAGTTTAAGCGAAAAAACTGTTCACAATTTTGAGATATTCTCCAAAACATATTTGACCCTCATTGCCCAATAGTGAAGTTCAAGAAAAACGCATCCTAAGAAGCGGAGTTGAGTTATTGTGTTGGATACTCCTTCACATTTCACGCCAACGCCAGTTACGCCACTGTCAGCTGCTTTGTGCCATCTTTGAAACAGCCACGCCCACCATGGCTGTGACGGACGTCAGCTGACAACTGTGTGTTGGCCTACAGTGTGGAATGTCACGTGTCACTGAGACTGGACCGATCCAATCACGTTTTAGAATACAACTAACGACCGCGACATCACTCACTAACCGAGTGTTACGTTGCTTTTGATCACGACTGTTTGTAAGCAGAGCTCTGTAAGACGGGTGACTAACCGAACGTGATATACCGCGCTGATGCATTCCACTTGGCAATTCTGCATCAACACAGTCAAATATACATCGTCATCATCAGTGAAATAAACTCTGTGGTACATTGCAATTGTCCTTTCATACAGACTCATCTTTTAACAATCACAAGTGCATATGTGTTACAGATTTGCTCTTACAAAAATGACCATCAGAGTTACCAATTCTTCAGGCTTTAAATGATGTTACTAAAGTGTTCTTTGTATGATCAGTCACAGATTAAAAATGCAGACACTTCAAAAACCCAATTTACCGAACCATGTGAACAATGCATTCAAGACAATATATAACCTGGCAGCTGAACAAGGCTTGGCGTGATCACTTTGTTCAGGGTATAACCTTCACGAATAACCTCCGCTGTACCTGTAAAAATTTATGTATTGTATATAGATTGTATATAATTTTGGACAGTCACGTTTTATGTGTTCCTCTACGTGGCTACTAATCTTCATCACCTGCATTAGTTATCTTGGTAAAGCGGCATGTCCAAGCCTTGGATAACGTTAACTCCATTTACTATCCTGACAAAAGTACACACTTACATAGATGTCGATCCCTATGGGACGGAGGGAAATTGTTCCCCAAGTTTAGGCTGGAGAACGGCTATGGCCGTCTCCCATTTAACGGAAGCTGATACTCTGTGCTATAATCGTACATCGATTGTAGCGGCCCAGCGGGTTGACTACAATAATAAAGCAGAATATTATTAGACTTTTTATGTGCACTCATGTACGATTAACACTAAATAAATAACTAAACGTAAAAAATCCATTGTGGTGGCCGGGCTCTGTTTTGGTCAGCAAGGGGAACTTAGTGTTCTCCCAAGGCTTAAGTACATTTTATGGGGAGATTTTGGTGGGAAGACAGTGAGAGTGTGGGGAAGAATAGGAAAACAGGACTTGTCCCCCAAGTACGTAAGATGGATTAACGTGCATGCACAGACTCAGTGGTCAATTAGTAATGATAATCTTTATTTCACCACACAGTGGTAGCATGTACAAGATAAAATTAAGAAAAAAAACAAGATAATGTAACTTAACTAACCTTAACTAAATAATCAACAACACACAATGTATGGCAATCCATTAGACATAAATTTTTGTTTCAAGTTTTTTCTTATGCTTTGCTAACTAAATAAATAACTAAACGTAACAAATCCATTGTGGTGGCTCAAACGAGAAATACTCTTGACAGGCTTTGATTGTTTCCATGCTGTTTGTATTAAATAGTTTCAAGTAATGCACTGGTGAGCGGTGTAAATTACTGGCAAATGACAAACACAAAAGACTGACAACTGACTGTCATAATGCAGTGGTTGTTTAGTGCTGACACTGCTACATGGAACCATTGCCATCTCGGTATTGGTTGGCTCGGACTTTGACTGGCGTGCACTGACAACCAGCACTGAGTGTTGCCGAGTACCGACTGATAATGCTGAAGTCTTCGCAGTACCAGCTGATAGTTGCCCTGAGTCATCTGTAATGTCACCAGGTGGCGCCATGAGGCGAAGCTCCGGGTTACGCATTGCTTTCCAGTTCTTGAGGAACTGTCGCTCGATGTCGGAAACTGGTCGCCCGTCAAGCGAATCTGAACATGTGCAACAACCAACAGACAAAGCTGCACAAACTACCACGAACTTGCACAATGTACAGTGCAAACTGTGTCAACAGGGCTGGCGGCTGCCCAGTGCAAACAGCAAAAAAAGTTGACTGAGCAGCTTGTTTTTACAAGATAGCATCGTGCATAAGGTATGGTAAAAACTGACAATTACCGGTAGTGATTTTGAGCCTTTAAATGAAAGAATGAATCGATAGTGGTGAAAATTGAAAAGATGACGTCAGCAGGAAGTAGTAAAACAAAATAGGATTGAAAATCACACAAGCTGCTGACAAAAGTCAGCATACCATCTAATCGGCAAGTGGATGTGACTCCAGTGGCTGATGAAATTCTGCTCACCAGTGGCTTGCTGAATATACGCACTCCAGATGTGCTTCCTGACACCTCCAATAACTCATAGTCTCAGCAAAAAATGAAACCAGACTGGCCAGGTTAAAGTTAACTGCCTAAACCATGAAGCCTCAGCTACTCCAGTTCCTGCTATCTTCTTAACCCATAATAAGTCACTGTGCTCATACTAATAACTGTTACTTACTTAGTGATGCAGACATGATAATAATTCGGTCGCGGTATCGTCTCTGGTGGCAGATTTCATTTGAGCTGAGGTCCAGCCTCTGCATCCGTCGCCATGACAACCCGAGCAACTCAACGAGCTGCGTGATGCTTGAGAGTTTGTTGTTGGCTGCAGTGAGCTGCTGTAACTGACTCAGTGCAGACAGCGGCTCAAGACTCGTCAGTGCATTGCCAGACACGTCCAGTACCCGCAGAGAGTTCTGAAACACGTCCATTCACAGACAGCACTGCAGGTGCTTACAATACAGCAATAACTTGCAATGTTGCTAACTACATAGTAGGATTTTATTTATTTTTTAGTCATTTCTTTTGTATAGTTTGATTGTGTTGTCATTGTTTGTTTGTTTGTCTGCCTGCCTGTCTGTCTCTTCTGCCTTCTGGCAAATAAACGTGTTCATTATACATGCATACACTGCTATCCAGATTAAGACCCACGACACACGATCCACAAACCGATGCCACAAGTCAACACCAGATTTCTGACGCTGGTTCAAATCTGTAAGGTAATAAAGTAAAAAAAGGAGCATATAACTGTTAATGGGGACGCCACTTAGCAGTGTTACCTCCCACCCAACACAAGTGAACGTGCCCCACCTTAACCTCAGCCAGTAAGCTGGTACTCGATTTACCTACCCCAGAGGGATGGAAGGCTGAGTTGACCTAGGCTACCCGGCAATGCACCGACCAGGAGTCAAAGTCTCGATCTATCGATCACTAGTCCAATGTCCTAACCACTAGACTACCGAGGTAATGGTGATGCTACAGTCAAAAGTAAATTGCTATAATTTTACTGAGTGTAAAGTGTATTTTGAAATCTGATGATGATGATGATGATGATGATGATGATGATGATGACTGCAGTTAGATTGCAGTTGTTCTCACTTCCACCAACAGGTTATCAGTGGCAAGTTTGTTGATGATGATGTTGAATGAATTGACTTCAACGTGGCATATTGTCCTAAGACTGCAAGGACATGTAACAGTAAAAGAAGAGTCACTGCTTACAATATCATATAATATGGTAAAGATTAACATGCATGTAAAAACTAACAGTTAACTGGTTTGGTCGGCTGCACGAAAACAAACAGAAAACTCTCATTTCATTTTGGCAAGTAGTAGAAGAAGGTAACTCATCGAACACATGGTCCACAAACCAGCGCCATCACATTACAACATCACAAAATGATAATAATAATAATAACTTACTGGCTTTGTGCTGGTGAGAACAAAATAAAAATAATAATAGTAATAATAATAATAATAAAACAATTAAATAATTAAAACAAAAAAAAATAAAAAAACATCAAAATAATAATAACAATCATCATCATCATCAACTCACTGCAATTGCATCAAGTGATTCAGGTTCAAATTGTAAATGGTCGCCAACAGGCAGTCGCTGATTCTCAATGTACAGTTCCTGTAGCTTGTTGAGACCTGACAATCCTTCCACGCAGCTGATGTCATTGCCTCCAAGGAACCTACAGTGAACATAAACAGTAACTGTAAGTAACGTGTATCGGTGGCTCATGCTGTATTTGTTAATATGCAGCCAATCATAATTAGACTTTGCACAGACATTTGCAACCATATTCCCCATGGATCTATTGTCTCGGATTTTTAAGTTACTTCCTAATAAATTAGCAATTAGCTAATTACCTTATGCAGTACATGCTGTGCTAGGCATTATATTACTGCAGTGGGAGTTGCTAGCTGTGTTTTTGTAACTATCACTCTCTCACGCAATGACCTATGCAACAGAACTATGCTGGATATCAAGTGTGGTTTTACAAAAGATAGGTTTATAAAAGATTACAATGTTGCAAACACACTGCTTTCGCTATTGACAGCAGACACTTGTAGCTACTGTGTAACTCAAGCACATAAGTTCACAGCTATTAGAACTAACGCCAGTGTTGCATATCTAACAGACAGATAAAAAAAATAATGTATTCCACAGCTGTTACAAGCATTATCACTTTACCTAATAAAGTTGCAAAACCCATCTGCATACTTACAGCCGGGTGAGATGTTTCAGTGATGTTAGTCCATTCATTTTGTGGATGCAGTTATGCTGCAGATAGAGAGCCGACAGTTGAGTGTTACTTGGCAGTATCGGTACTTTTGTCAAACAGTTGTCATACAGATATAGAACAATCATATTCTCACACAGAGTTAACAGATAACCCTACAATAAACCACACCAGAAATTCTGTCATCAATTTTCAACCTTTAGTTCGATATTTCTTGTTTCTATCGTGCAATGCTAATCAAAGTCGGTTTAAGTGATGGGTATTCGGTTGTCACAACTATTTACATAGTTGTCTTACTACATCACAAACAGCTCACTAGACAAAAAGATACAGTGAATAAGATTTATAGAAAATTAAAACTAAATTCAAACATATTTACTGAATATATACAGTAATGAATTTAAAAATTAGGCCTACATGCTGAACTTCATGTACGATTTTACCGGGTAATAATAAATAAATAATACAACTGCATATATGCATCACAGTACAAAACAACAGATAACATCATTCAAACTTCTAAAATGTAAAATATCTTCTGTAAACGTTTTACAAAATGTTTATAAAACTGCTTTGCTTACAACGTCATCGAGTGATTTCCCTTCCAGATAGACATGTGTGAGCCGTTTTAGGTAGTGATTGGTGGTTTCATTGCGAAACCTTGTGGTGTAACCAGAGGACGAACGAACAATCAAGCCAGCAGTGAGTTTCACCATGCCAGGCAGCTGCTATGAACCATCATACATGTACACACTTCATATTGCTGTGACCTGTACAATACACCATCACACACACACCAGTGCTCGAACTGCCAGGGAGTTGGGGAGGTAGAACCCCCTTAGGCTTTAGCTAACTGGAGCGATCCCTAGCTGTGCTAAATTTTAACCCCCTCTGGGGGAAGGGGGTCGCCGCAACCCCCTAGCTCACTCGCAATGAATGGTTTACTTATTATCACACGTCATGCACTGTCATTCCGTCAACCTCCATGCATCCAAACTATTCCATTTCCTAGTGTACGAGACAGCAGAGGGGACCACCCAAACTACTCCAATTGTGAAAGCTTTTGGTTATAAAGAAAAATTTGAAATTTAGGGTTTAACAATCTACAAGAATATATGCCTTTTCAAGATCAAAAATATAAAATATTGGGGGAGAGGGGCACTGCCTCCTCCAAAAGTGGGATCAAGGAGGGTCCCCTCCCAACACCACATACGGTACCCCACATGTGCCTCGATATGAGTTGACCACTTGTACAGCAGACGATCCCTTAGCTGAGCACTGACACATATACACAGATGTGTAATTGATCTACTTATCTAGAGTTAATCCAGGTCAGGTCAGGCCATCGAGGAAGAACCACTTAGGATTATCAGCAGGTTTTCCTACAGGCTGCATGTCCTTCATATCATCTCATCAACAGCATCAGGTATTACGTCAACGTGCATTTTCTGCCACAACTTCAACCTAGAAACTGTAAAGGTAACTGCTGTTACCAGTATTTAATGCACTGGCACAACCTGTACAGTAATCACTAGTAAGACGAGATCACCAAGCAGCCAGATGTCCTACCAGCAGCAACAAAGCACTGAAAGACAATACAATACAACTATCATTTCAACATAATTCATTCCCCATTACCATCGTTCAATGCTCTAAAGCTGTTGGTTTGTAAAGTTGTACTGCTACATCAATTCTCGAAGGTCTACTTTCGAGGACTGGCCTAACCTATAGACTAACCCTAGAAAAAATGGGTCGGTTAAACAAACATAGGAGGCATGTCATTCCTCATTACCACAACACAGAGGTCTTAAACCTAGCTGTATATTGTATAGTTGGAGAATGCACCAGTCAGCAGGCTTCATTCATTTTTATTGTGCGACGCTATGCGTTGCACGGTCTTAGTTATCGTAATTGTGTCTGCCCATCCGTCTGTCTGTCTGTCTGTCACACTCCTCGTGGACTGTGTCCACACGGTTCAACCTACGATCATGATTTCATCACCATATGGTAGCCGTAGCCCCGTGATTCTAGTTTCTGGAGATATCACGATCATCCCCAAAATCGAAGGGGGTCACCCCGAGCGAGGGCACTGAAGGAGGGTTGGGTGGGTACGAATTGGCGATTTTCGACCTTTAAGCCACCGTGTCTCCGAAACGGTGCAAACTAGACAAAGGTTACTATTGATCACTAATAGGAAATCGAGTACGCGCTTTCGATTGGTACCAAAATCGACAACCTTGGTTGACCCTGAAATGATCTGGGATGGCAATTATGCACTTTGTTGCATTACACACTTTTTTTGGAGCCAACCACTAAAATTTGAATGAAGATAGACCCATACTATCAGTGGCGAAAATGTAGCCCAGGGATCCTATAGTTTCTAACAAGGTAAGTTTTATGCGGTTATTAGCGGGGGCTCGCTGGACAGGGGGCATCAAATGAAAGTGGGGTGGTCGAAAATGGTGATTTTCGCTTCTTTTGTTCATTGTCTTCCGAATATTTTACATACATGGCCACACGACAGCTTACAAGTGATGCAACTGTCGAGGACCTTGGCAATATTTCACATCAAATTTCTCAAAAACGATGCCTGATTCGGCAAAAGTTACTATAGACTACTAATAGGAAATCATACACTAGCTTTCGATTGATGCCACTTTTAATAACCTTGAAGTACATTTGAAGGTCATTTCAGCCTACGTTGCCATTTCCACGTCCATTTCAGCAATCTTTGGCAGGCTTTCGCGTCGCGCGGTCTCCCAGCAATAGCTGAGCTTCTTGTTATATTTCTTTCTGACCAGGGTGTTTTTCATCGCTGTTGAACTGAATCACTGAAGTCTGTAGTCACCAACTCACCATCGACACCACTGACCACTTACCATACGGTATACGAGAGAATAAGACTAGCACACGAACTGCTTAATTCTGCTTATCTCAGTGGTGCTCATATTCACACAACTACAACATAAAATCCTTAACGCTCATAAAACGCCAGAATACATTCTCTGGTCTGGTTATCGGTACTAGCAGTCGGTGGTGACTCCAGTTATATAGTGACGGTCATCAGTAAACTGGGCGACAAACCAACTGGGCGACAGTCAACTGGGCGACAAACCAACCGAGCGACAACCAACTGGGCGACAACATTTGGTCAACTGGGCGACAAATTATTAAATTACGTTTTTTGCATTAATTTATTGTTGCAAATTGTTCCTTAATGATACCCAGATATGTAATTAAGCTAGTGATCGTCGTGTCAATGCCCGTAAAATAGGCATATTTCGATACATGAGAAAAACGAGCACAACTAAGTTGGCTGTCTTGTAATCATAGAACCAGCCGAATCTAGGCCTATAAAGTCAGTAATAAATTTAAACAATTTATAGGCTGTCATGTAATCATAGAAGCAGCCGAATCTAGGCCTATAAAGTCAGTAATAAATGTAAATAAGTGTAGTCTATTGCGCAGCTTCGCCCACCGTCAATAGCAGACGGCGAGTACGCGTAGGCATAACTGTTTGTAGTATACTCGCTAACGACAATGTAGCATACTTCTATGTTCGTAACGTGCGTTAAGATTCTGACCAACGAACGAGCAGTGATCAAGGCGAGACATGGTTTCCACAAGTTTACCCTTGTAGGCCTTAGTCTATTGAGCAGCGTCGGCCGCTTTGCGTGGTAGGCTACTGTTTCCAGTGTTGGGTAGTAATTAATTACATGTAATTCAATTACGTATTTAATTACATTTGATTGTAATTTGTAATTTGTAATTGAAAGGTTTTACAAAGTAATTTGTAATTTGTAATTCAATTACATTCAACCTGTAATTTGTAATTAAGTAATTTTAAATTACATTTACAAGCTGAAGCTGTGCAATAAGTTGCCATTGCCAGTTATACCGTTACTTACTTGTTTATTTTTCGCTTCACATGTGAATTAGTAATTCAGCAAAGTCAGCAAATTCAGTAATTTAGGAAACAGCTGGACTGCTGGAGTATGCTCGGTACCTTCAACCAATCTGTCAATGCTGAACAACTACGCTAAAAGACTGATCATAAGTAAAATAAAACTTGCAATAAAACTTGCAATAAAACTTAAGACAAAAAAGTTATTGCATGCAATAGAAGTTTATTGCATGCAATAAAAGTAGCCAGGCAAGTCTGTTGCAGGCCTCATTAGCATTTGTTGCAGTGTTGTAACTTGCAGCCAATGACGGCATACTTTTATTGCATGCAATAAACTTCTATTGCATGCCATAACTTTTTTGTTTTAAGTTTTATTGCAAGTTTTATTGCAAGTTTTATTTTACTTGTGATCGCTCCTTAACGTGAAACAAGTCTTCATGTGCTGCAATACTCCAATCTCGTCATCGGCACCAGTAGAAAGATCGTTCAGTGTCGCAGGACTAATCCGAACTGCAAAACGCAATCGCATGAGCGACACTATGTTCGAAACATTGGTGCTACTGAAAGCAAAGCAAAGTCATTATAACTACTGAGTACTGACTTCACAAACTTAACGAGAGTCACTTTTCGTGATGAAACAATTGTGCATTTATTTACAAGGCTTGTGTGACTATGTTATTGCTTTTACAAGTTGCTGAGTGTTTGGTGTTTTATATTACAGGTGTTGATTGTCAATGATTGATTCACAGTTTGGCGTGAAATTTAAATACACATTACATATAACATATGTAATTTGTAATTAAATTACAAATTACATACTGTAATTTCTAATTTGTAATTAATTACAAAAGATGAAAGTAATTTGTAATTAGTAATTAATTACAGATTTTCAATGTAATTAGTAATTAGTAACTGAATTACTTTTGAAAAGTAATTTAACCAACACTGCTAATAAATGGCGTGGTCGGAGTCGTGCGCGTGCTTGTCGTCGACGCCCACAATACTTCGAGAGGGCCAAAGGTGCCAAATTTCGGCTGTTACCCCCATTTTTCTTTCTTTCAGAACAAAGTAGAATGTCCACCCTATCCGTACAAAAATTTGGAGCGAAAAAGCTACTTATAATTTTGAGAAATTCCGAAGAACATATTTGACCCAGTTTGCCCAGTAGTTAGACCTGTAAGCCGGGCTTAGCTATAAATTTCGGCCGGCTTAGCATAAATTAAGGCTTAGCCGAAATTTTTAAATTTTTCGGCGGCGGCGGCTTGACAAAAATTCCGCGGCTTAGCCGGCTTATGTTCACTGTCATAG
>Ga0209781_1000392_pt1 | contig 11176 bp, 12 predicted proteins | sample WorMetHERISLAND1_3_FD_187386 | JGI IMG/M metagenome (GOLD analysis project Ga0209781, IMG submission 187386) | Marine gutless worms symbiont microbial communities from Max Planck institute for Marine Microbiology, Germany - Olavius albidus HERON... | ecosystem: Host-associated > Annelida >...
GCTATCTCGGCATGTGCAAGGTATTGCGTCACGCCGTCATTAAACATCAGGGGTGGTCCGTGGACGGTGACGTTCACACGAACACGATTGAGGGTTTCTGGGCGTTACTGAAGCGTGGCTTGTTCGGCCAGTTCCACAGTGTCAGCCGTAAGCACCTGCAACGCTATGTAGACGAGTTCTGCTACCGCTATAACCTGCGGAACGCAAATCCCTTTGCTGGGATTAGTTGCGGTAATCAAGACCTTAAACTGGGAAATTCCGTATTGGAATAGCGCCATCGGTTGGCGCGAACCGCATCGATAGGGTTTGGCTTCTCGGGTCCAGGACATAGATGACATCTTACGAAGACTAAAGGTTACAGGCGCAACCTGGTTCTTCACGGTGAACCTGGCAGAGAGGCGCGACAGCAGATTGCTGACGGATAACGTTGATGGGTTACGACGGGTTATACAAAGGGTCAAAGCCAATCATCCGTTTGTTATCGATGCAATTGTGATACCGCCGGATCACATACACTGCATCTGGACCTTGCCGCAAGGCGACAGCGATTATTCAACACAATGGGTCTTTATAAAGACCGGGTTTTCACGCGGGCTCAGTCCGGGAGGTCAAAGGCCCGAAAGCCGTCGGAAACGAGGGGAGCGCGGAATTTGGCAGCGACGATTCTGGGAGCATATGATTTGTGACGATCAGGATTACATGCATCATGGGGATTATATCCACTGGAATCCGGTCAGGCACGAATGAGTAAAGCAGGCTTTTCGGATTGGGAATACCCCAGCTTTCATTCATTCGTAAAACGAGGGATTTATTCCCCTGATTGGGCAACCAAGCCGATTGATGTGGTCGAGGTTGGAGAGCATCAATGATGCGGTTAGCTGCCTATCCCGTCCCTGAGGTGGTCGGCAGGGAAAGGCAAAAAAGGGGCAAAAATAGGTTGGTTTTCAGACGGCCTTTCAATCTTCGCCGATCACCTCGACCACCTCAAGCACCAGGCTGCCACAGGCCAGGTGTGCGTCCACCCGGTCTCCGGGTACGAGCCGGCCCGCGTCCGTGATGACCTGTCCTGTCGGGACCCGGCGCAGGATGGCGAAGCCGCGGGTCAAGGTAGCCAGGGGACTGCGCGCCTCTAGGCCCTGTACGACGTGGGTCAGGCGTTGGCCGCGAGCGTCCAGGTTCCGATCCATCGCCTCGTCCAGCCGACGCCCGAGGGCATCGAGGATCAGGCGCTGGCGCGCCAGCTCGCCTTGCGGTGACGTCCCGCGTACCCGCAGGGCGAGCGGCTCCAGGCGTCCCCGCGCAGCTGCCATCCTGCTCTCCAGTACGGTGACCAGGCGGCGTTGCAGCGCCTCGACGTGCTGCTGCCGTCGTTGCAGACGATCGAGTGGATGCAGCAGACGCAGGTGCCGCTCCACGGCGCCGAAGCGTTGCCGGCGCGCGGCAAGCGCTCGCGTCGAGGCCCCCGCCAATCGCTGCTCACAGGTCCGTACCCACTCCGCCATATGCTGCGCCGAGGGGCTGACCAGCTCCGCCGCCGCCGAGGGTGTCGCACCGCACCGGTCGGAGGCGAGATCGGCGATGCTGAGATCGATTTCGTGGCCAATTCCGGTGACTACCGGGATAGCCGAGTGGCGGATGGCGCGGGCGAGGGCCTCGTCGTTGAAGGCCTGCAGGTCTTCCAGTGACCCGCCCCCACGGGCCAGGATGAGGATATCGCACTCCGCCCGCTTACCTGCCAGCTCGAGCGCCGCCGCCAGCTCTTCGGCCGCGCTCTGCCCCTGGACCTGGGCCGGATAGATCAGGACCGAGAGGGCCGGAAAGCGCCGTTCCAGCACCGTGAGCAGATCGCGGACGGCAGCGCCGGTGGGCGAGGTGATGAGACCGACCTGACGCGGAATGGACGGCAGCGGCCGCTTCCGCGACTCGTCGAACAGCCCCTCGGCGGCGAGCTTCTGCTTCAGACGCTCGAACCGGAGGCGCAAGGCGCCTTCTCCCGCCGGCTCCATGTGCTCGATGATCAATTGGAACTCGCCGCGACCCTCGTAGAGACCGACCCGGGCCCGGACCAACACCTGCTGGTGGTTCGCGGGCCTGAACCCGAGCAAAAGCCGCTTGGATCGGAACATGGCGCAACGCACCTGGGCCGCGGGGTCCTTGAGAGAGAAGTAGATGTGACCGGAGGCCGGCTGCGCCAGGTTGGACAGCTCCCCCTCTACCCACAGCAGTGGAAAGCCGCCTTCCAGCACCGCACGGGCCTCACGGTTGAGGCGCGAAACGCTGTAGATGTCCCGTGAGAAATCCGGTGGCTGAGGAGGGGAATCCTGAGGCATAAGGGCAAGGACGAAAGAGTCGGCGACGCTTGGGCGAGTTTACCAGGGCAAACGCGTATAAATCCGCCCGGAAATATGACCTTGGCGGAGTCGTCCGGGTCAAGTGACCGCGGGGCTGGTATGCGCGGGCTTGCCCCGCACCTATCGCCTAAGCGCACCCTGGTATCGCTGGATCTCTCGGCGATAGGTGCGGGGCGAGCCCGCGCATACAATTCCCGCGCCGACAATCGATGCTAAGGTTATCTAGACCCTACTAATTTACTATTTGGTTGCCCTGGGTTACCGGCCGAGCTCCCCACGCAACGAATTGGGTAAGGCCCGGGTGATGGTCAGATCCGTAAAATCTCCGATCAGATCCCGCTGGCCCGCGAAGTTGACTACCCGATTATTGGCGGTGCGACCCGCAAGCTCCGTCGGTTTCCTGCGCGATGGCCCCTCTACCAGCACCCGCTGGACGGTCCCCACCATACGTCGGCCGATGGTTTGAGCATGGTAGCTCAAACGCTCCTGTAAACGTGCCAGGCGCGCCTGCTTGACCGTGTCAGAAATCTCATCCGGGTAATCCGCGGCGGGGGTGCCGGGGCGCCGGCTATAGATGAAGCTGAAGCTGGTATCGAAGCGAATCTCATCCACCAAGGCCAGGGTGGCGGCGAAATCTTCCTCCGTCTCTCCCGGAAAGCCGACGATAAAGTCGGAGGAGATGCTGATATCCGGTCGCACCCGGCGCAGGTGTTGGAGCCTGGACTTGTATTCGAGAACCGTATGCCCTCGCTTCATGGCGGCCAGAATCGGATCGGAGCCGCTTTGCACCGGCAGATGCAGATGGCTCACCAGCTCGGGCACCTCCCCATACGCCTTGATCAGGGAATCGGAGAGCGCCACCGGATGCGAGGTGGTATAGCGGATGCGGTCGATACCCTCGATGGCAGCCAGGTAGCAGATCAACAATGACAAGTCGGCACCCTCTCCATCGTACACGGCCCCGTCGTGCATGGCGCCGCGATAGGCGTTCACGTTCTGGCCCAGCAGATTAACCTCCCGCACTCCCTGCTCGGCAAGCACTGCTACCTCCGCGATCACATCGTCGAAGGGGCGACTGATCTCCTCACCCCGAGTGTAGGGTACCACGCAATAGGTACAGTATTTCGAGCAGCCCTCCATCACTGAGACAAAGGCCGTTGGTCCCTGCGCCTGGGGTATGGGCAGGGAATCGAATTTCTCGATCGCGGGGAAGGAGACATCTACCTGGGGCCGGCGCCGCTCCCACAGAGCCTCAAGCATCCGCGGTAACCGATGCAGGGTCTGGGGCCCGAACACCAGATCCACATAGGGTGCCCGCTCGCGGATCGCCGCGCCTTCCTGACTCGCCACACAGCCGCCGACGCCGATGACCAGGGTCGGATTGCGTTCCTTCCAGGGGCGCCAACGACCGAGCTGGGAGAACACCTTCTCTTGGGCCTTCTCCCGGACAGAGCAGGTATTGAGCAGCAGCACATCCGCGTCTTCGGGACGACCGACGCGCTCCAGACCATGTGCCTCACCCAGGACTTCCGCCATGCGAGCGGAGTCGTACTCGTTCATCTGGCAGCCGTAGGTCTGAATGAAGAGCTTTCCGGACATGTGTCACAAGTGTATGCGGAACCTCGCGTCGATCCGAGCGCTTGTCCGGCATCCGGCTGTTCTGCCGCCGAATCAAGAGGATGAAGGGAGATTTCGCGGCGCAGGTCTTTGTGAGGGATGAGGTAATTATACAGTTAAATGCAGCCTTCGAGGGTTGTCTGCGGGGAAGTGGACAGGGCGAGCGCGAAAAATCCGCTCGAAAATGTAACCTTCTTGGGGGAGTCGCCGGAGTGTCAGTCGGATCAATGCAGCGTAACCGTGGGACCGGTCGGCGTGGGCTTGCCTCGCACCTATCGCTTGGGCGCACCTTGGTGTCGCTAGATCTCTTTACGATAGGTGCGGGGCGAGCCCGCGCTTTCCCACTCTCCGGCTGGCAATCCAATGCCATTGAGTCAAGGCAACGTTGCCGATTTGACTGGGATTGCCGGCGCCGGAAGGCCTTAAAAATTGCGAGAAGCTTCACACTTCAGAGAAACGAGAACAACTGGTGGAGCAGGGTAAGCTGAAGTTCTAGCACATAGTTTCGGATGATATTGCAAATGCATAGAGGGAGATGTTCGCATCAAGCTCAAGCAATTCTATCCGCAATATCAAGAGAAGTGAGGTACTAGTGTCCTAAATCATAAAGGGTATAGATAACTTTAGCATCTTCAGATGTATGTTAAGGTTATGTTATGCAAGGAAAAACAGGTATTTCAGACGTTCGCGCCTTTCGGAAGCTAAATTCAGACTGATTATCCGCTATTTGCGCGCGATTTACCGGCCTCGAAACTCGCCGCGCTGAGTGATGTAAGCCGCCCGACGATCAATCAACGGTTTTTCAAGCTACGACCTAGAATCGCCCAGCTTTGTGACGCCTCATCGCCTTTCTCCGGCGAGGTTGAGGTGGATAAATCTTCTGTTGGCACCCGCCGTGTTCGGGGAAAAAAGGGGCGTGGAGCTGAGGGTAAAACAATCGTCTATCGGAATCCTAGAACGGCAGGGAAAAGTCTACACGGAGATCGTCCCGAATGCCTCCAAGAAGCCGCTACAGGCCGCGATTCGGGACCAGGCAGCCCTCTCGAGAGCATCATCCACTCGGATGGCTGGAGGGGCTACAATGGGCTGGTGGATATGGGTTATCAGAAGCATCTCCGCGTCCATCAGTAACGAATTTGCGCGAGGCAATTGCCCTATCAACGGTATTGAATCATTCCGGTCATATGCTAAACGGAGGCTTACAAAATTCAAGGGCGCTCTCAGACATACATTTCATCTACACCTCAAAGAATGTAAATTCAGATTCCATCATCGATGAGGAAAATCTCTAGGATAAAATACTCTCTCTGCTGAGCGAAAACCCTCTCTAAAGTTATCTAGACCCTCATAAATTAGCGAAAATAATCTCCTCCTTTGCTGTCCCAAATGTAGGTGAGACGGCATGAAGGGAGAAATATGCGAATTTATGATTCAGCACACTAGCGGGAGATCGTCATCTGGGTTGCGGTAACAGTCGGTATCCACCACCTAGATTTCCTTGCAACGCAAGCGCTTCCGCAATGCCTGCAAGACACAGATTTCGTAATTAATCCAGTTGATACGCTTTTCGCCTGATTGTCTTCAATGACAATAAAGTCTTGACCAGTTTGCGCTCGGCGCGAACCGATAGCCGGTGAACGATTTGAATAAACAGCTCAATCAATCCCCCGTTGGTTCCAATACAGGAATATCGTGTAGAGCCCATAATGGATGGTGTCAGGATGCTGCTTTACTTCCCAGGCGCTTTCGCTGTTGAGACGCTGTCTGTATCATTGGAGCACTTTGGCATTGAAAAGGTGAACCTTAATAGGTAGGTACAGCGAGCGATGAAGACAAGCTTTTCGACTTCTTTCAAGGGCACCTTGAAAATTGCTTGTTTGGGGGCTACCGGAGGGTAAGCTCCTGCTTGTCCAAAGATAAATGCTCGTTGAGGGGGAAACCATGGGCCAGCGCAGCTTCTTTGGTCGTGAGAACCGGTTACAGAGCCTCAGCCAGCTGGGCGACCTGCTGGAGCGGCTGACCGCCGCGATCCCGTGGGAGCGCTTTCGTCTCCTGCTCGAGCCAGTACACGAGAAGGCGCGCAAATCCAACGCGGGGCGTAAGCCGCTCGACGTGGTGTTGATGTTCAAAATGCTGATCTTACAGACCCTCTACAATCTGGCCGACGAGCAGGTAGAGTACCGGATCCGCGATCGGCTCTCGTTTGCCCGTTTTCTCGGTTTGCATCAAGGACGCAGTTCCGGATGCCACCACAGTGTGGCGTTTTCGGGAGCAGCTGCAGGAGCAGGGGTCGCTGGAGACGGTGTTCGACCGCTTTGACGATTTCCTAGCGGCGGAGGGCTTCGAAGCCAGGCAGGGACAGATCATTGATGCTTCCATCGTTGCGGTGCCGATTCCCCGCAATCACCGCGAGGAGAACCGCCGGATCAAGGCGGGTGAGCTTCCCCAAGACGGGCGTGGGGAGAAACGGGCGCAAAAAGATGTGGATGGGCGCTGGACGAGAAAGCGCGGCAATCACTCTTCCGGCAACAAAAATCACATCAGTATCGACGCGGAGCACAAAATCATCCGCCGCTTCCAAACGACCCCGGCGCATATGCGCATGAAGGTCAGTGCAACCAACCGCTAGCAGCAGGCGAACAACCGCACGCGCTCCAAGATCCGCTCCCGTGTCGAGCACGTCTTCAGCTTCCAAGAAATCAGCATGGGGAGGAAATTCATCCGCACCGTTGGCTTGGCGCGGGCTAAAAGTGAAGATCGCCTTGATGAACTTGACCTGCAACTTGATGCGCTATCGGCAGCTCACCAAAGACAGGGCAGGTGCACCTGCCACCGCCCGAAGTGACCAACGGGAGGCCGAACAGGCTGCCGGGCAACACGAGCTACAGGGAATTGTCCACATTGATCTCCTCATGCGGCATCAGCACGTAGGTATCTCAGCAACTATTCATAAAGCGCGCCGAACAACTGGATTTTTCAAGGTTCCCTCAACACGCTGTCCAACCCAACGCGCCCCGGATCGGTTTTGATATCATCGAAGTTCACCACTCCCTCAGCGCCATCCAGGGATTGCTCTATGTGTACAAGTTGCTTTTTGCTCGATCCCGTTGTACTATTCCACTGTGTACAGAAAAAAGTGCTTGACCATGTCTCAGACCCCAGTAGAAACCAATGATCGTATGTCATTGTGAATTGCCTCAGAAGAAAGTCTCTGTTAATGCGTGCAGCCGCTTTATAGCATACCAACCTGGCTGAGTTTATGACTCGCAATGTGGTGTCCGTGGCACGAAAGATCATCGACGAAAATGAACAGTTGGAATTGACTGAGAGATAGTTTGCATGTTCTGGATCTGTTGGATAGTCCACCGGTGCCCAATGATAAATTGATGGCTGCGGCTTTCGCTTTGACAAAACAATCATGATGCTACCAACATGGCATAAAGAGTCCATCGGCAGGCATCATGACCATGCGTAACTGACTGTGGTGATGAGGCGTTGAATCAGTTCTTACGTTGTCATGCTAGGCAGAGGCACAAGAAAGGCAGCGCAAAAACTTACCTTTCCGCTATTAGATGCGTATTTATCTCTCCTATTACTATTCAAAACGATCCGTGCAGCGCTGGCTACAGCGAGAAAACTATTAAGGAATGAAATTTCAAGGATAAAAGAACCGAAGGTGACAAGTATAACATTAGCTTGCAATCCGGTTCGGCGGCTACCACGCCTGGTGGGTTATCGCAGCTACGGTTGATGACTGGTGGATTGGCAGCAACCGGTTAATCGGGAAGATTTATATGCGCTCGCCCTGAGCTGTTGTATATTTATATATTTACCCATAAGACACCTTGAAGAATCCTTTCCGGGGATCTTCCGGGACGCGAAGTCGGAAGTCGAAGTCGGAAGTCCGCTTTTAGCTGGCTGCGCGTTCGAGAGCCGGTGACGCGCTTGAACATGAGGTGTCCTGGCCCCGCAAGGGAAGACTCCTTGCCTCACCGACGGCGGGAGGCTGATTAAGCCGAAAGGAGCTATCATGCGACATTACGAAGTGGTTTTTCTGGTGCATCCCGGTCAGAGTGAGCAGGTGCCCGCCATGATCGAACGCTATCGGGAAAATCTCCAGAAACACGGTGGTGTCGTCCATCGCCTGGAGGACTGGGGGCGACGCCAGCTCGCCTATCCGATCAACAAGGTCCACAAGGCCCATTATGTGCTGATGAATCTCGAGTGCGACCGCGAGGCGCTGGACGAGCTCGAGCATGCGTTCCGATTCAATGACTCGGTGCTGCGCAATCTGATTGTTCGCCGCAACCGGGCCGTTACCGGGGTGTCGCCCTTGGCTAGGTCGGCGGAGGAGCGGGAGCCGTCTCAGGGTTCCTTCGGCAAGGGGCCGAGGGCGCCCAAGGCCAGGATAGAAGATGAAAACACCGGTAGGGTCGGGGACTAAAGCGTCGGAGGCTTTTATGTCGCGTTTTTTTCGCCGCAAGCGTTATTGCCAGTTCACCGCCGAGGGCATCACCGAGATCGACTACAAAGACCTGAATTTGCTCAAGTCCTATGTGAGCGAGTCCGGCAAGGTCGTTCCCAGCCGCATAACCGGCACCTCGGCCAAGTATCAACGCCAGCTGACCCAGGCCATCAAGCGAGCACGCTATGTGGCTCTGCTGCCTTACACCGACCGTCACTGACCGGCCGTTATATAATAGGGTCTGGATAACTTAGAGAGGATTTTCGCTTAGCGGAGAGAGGATTTTATCATAAGAGATTTTCCTCTCGATGATGAAATCTGAATTCACATTCTTTGAGGTGTAGATGAAACGCATGTCTGGGAACGCCCTTGAATTTTGCAAACCTCAGTTTAGTATATGATCGGAATGATTCAATGCCGGTGATAGGGCAATTGCCTCGCGCAAATTCGTTACGGATGGACGCGGAGATGTTTCTGATCCACCAGCCCATTGTAGCCCCTCCAGCCATCCGAGTGGATGATGCTATCGAGGGCTACCTGGCCCCGAATCACGGCCTGTAGCGGCTCTTGGAGGTATCCGGGACGATCTCCGTGTAGACCTTTCCCTGCCGTTCCAGGATTCCGAAGACGATTGTTTTACCCCCACCTCCACGCCCCTTTTTTCCCCGAACACGGCGGGCGCCAAAAGAGGATTCATCCCCTTCAACCGCGCCGGGAAAAGGCGATGAGGCGTGACAAAGCTGGGTGATTCTGGTTCGTAGCTTGAAGAACTGTTGATTGATCATCAGGCGGCTTACGTCACTCAGCGCGGCGAGCTTCGAGGCCAGTAGATCATGCGTAAGATAGCGTATGATCAGTCTGAATTTGACTTCCGAAAGACGTGAACGCTTAAAATACCTATTTTTTCCTTGCATAACATAACTTTAGCCTTCAGTTGCAGATGCTAAAGATATCTAAACCCAATCAACCACTATGGACTAAAATCCATAGTATGATTCACGGCTGAAAGTCGCGTTTTGGCTGAAGTCAACTGAAAGCACTGACTCGAAATCACTATTCTGCGACTGAAAGCCGGTGCTTCAGCTTAAGCCGACTTAAGCCAATTACTAATAGTCATTCCACGCGAAACTCATCATATTATAATTCGGGCGCTTATCATGATGATCAAGATACTCTTGAGTCATTTCAGATGATTTTTGTAAGACCTCATGAACGAGGGTATACTAAAAGTCTTGCACTAAAGTGCATGGTTTTTACTAACGTATTGGGACAATAAAATAAATGCCGGGGCCGGTCGCGCCCGGTTTCCGGCGTCCCATCCAACCGAGACTATCCAGTGCAATCGCTGGCGAGCTTTACCATGCGTGGTCGCTCCCAGGCCACCTTGGTCGCGGCGGTGTTCGCCGTACTGTCGCTTATCGCGCCCTTGGTCGGGTTGCTCAGCTCGGCGGTCATTGCGCTGGTAACCTTGCGCAAGGGCGCCCAGGAAGGCCTGATCGTGGATGCCTTTGCCGGGTTTGCCAGCGGACTGTTGGTATTTGCCGCCCTGGGAAGTCCGCAGCCAGCCGTCGGTTTCGTGCTGATCCTGTGGCTGCCCGTCTGGGTGTTGGGCTTGGTGCTGCGTCAGACCCGGTCATTGTCGCTGACGGTTGAGGTGGCCGCCTTGTTCGGTCTGCTGGTGGCGGCGGGAATTCGTCTGCTGATAGGGGACCCGGTTGCCCATTGGATGGAACTGCTGGAGCCGGTGCGCCTGAGCTTGGTGAAGAGCAGCGTTATCGATGCTGTCGTGAGCGAGCGACTGGCAGCTCAGGCCGCTCGCTGGATGACAGGGGCCTTCGCCGCGACCTTCTACTCCCAGCTCCTGCTGGCCCTGTTCATCGGGCGTTGGTGGCAGGCACTGCTCTACAATCCGGGTGGCTTCGGTGCCGAGTTCCGCGCCTTGCGGATGCATCCCGGCGTGGCTTATCCGGCGCTGGGACTGGCGGTCGCGGCTTTGCTGCTGGACGGGGCCATGTGGGCAACCGATCTCTTGTTGCTGTCAGCGCCCCTGTTCTTTCTGCAGGGGATGGCGATCGTGCATGGCCTTGCCCATACCTACTCCACGCATCGCGGGTGGCTGGTCGGCTTCTACGGGTTGCTGTTGCTGGCCATGCCCTACGCCGAGATGCTGGTCGCGGGATTCGGTTTCCTGGATAGCTGGGTCGATCTGCGGACCCGGCTCGCAGGGCGAAAGACGCGAAAGAATGGCTAGCACTCCACCCACAAGAAAAATTAGGATGTTAAACTGATTCTTCAAGAGTTGTGGTCGAGCCTTGAGGAATCAGCCCTGAAGAAACGTTATGTGGTGCGATTTGAGCGGGGTAGAGCGTGAGCAACTGGAAGTGTTGTTGCGGGCGGATGAAGGCGAATGCAGAAACGGCCTGATCGACCGAGAAGTGGCGGAGTGGGTGGGGGTTGTAGCCGTCGCACGGTGGAGCAAATTCGCCAACGGTGTGCGTGCGAGGGCTTCCCGGCGGCACCGGAGCGGCACCAACGTTCGCGGGTTGGATGGTGAAGGCGAAGCGCGCTTGGTGAGTATCGCCTGTAGCGAGCCGCCGGCGGGATATGCCCGGTGGACCTTACGGTTGTTGGGGGATCGCTTGGTGGAATTGAAGGTGGTGGAATCGATATCCCCCGAGACCGTGCGTCAAGTGTTAAAAAAACGCCATCAAACCCTGGCAGAAGCGGATGTGGTGCATCCCCG
>Ga0209781_1000394_pt1 | contig 11122 bp, 10 predicted proteins | sample WorMetHERISLAND1_3_FD_187386 | JGI IMG/M metagenome (GOLD analysis project Ga0209781, IMG submission 187386) | Marine gutless worms symbiont microbial communities from Max Planck institute for Marine Microbiology, Germany - Olavius albidus HERON... | ecosystem: Host-associated > Annelida >...
ATGGAAGAACGTCTCCAAGGTGTAGTCAACTGGCATGGTACCAAGAACGAAGTGTAATCCCAGAAAATATGAAAATATTTGTCAGAACTACCAACAGTCAAATAACAAATCCGTGTCCTGATGATATGTTCTTAACAATGCGGAATTGGGAGAAGAAGTGGCTGGCATCGTAATGTTCATGAACAACAAACTCATATTTGATGTCAGCAGTGTCTGAAGAATGTGATGATGCATGCTCGTGTAACTGCATTACTCCACTAATGAAGTCCGCCACTCTTTCTCTACTTGCAAGCGTATCATCTTCATCCTTGACACAACAACAAATACTTACAGAATTTGTCAGAAGAACAAGTTTCTCTTTATCTTCTAGTTAAAAACTTTAACGAAATTATACTTTACTCATAAAATATTTTTCACACAATTTAATTACAGGATGTTTTGACAACAAAACAAGTGTCATCAAACTAGTTTTTATAGTGTTATTACTGTTATGACTATTAACAAAAATGCATTTTTCACAGAGATGCAGTCCTCGAGGCAGCTGTCTCGGCTCGAGGCCGCCTCCAGACACTTTTTCATTGCCTCGGCGACCATCTGCCTTGGCTTGGCTCGGCCTGAGACTTTCTGCCTTGGCCTCATAATTTTTGCATCTGCCTTGTCTCTGTCTCGAAAGTCCTGACTTTGTCTCACAGTTATGTGACTATAAAATTTGTGGAATGATTTGAATTTACCACTACTGTGGTTTTGTTTACATTACAGTTAGTGCTAACACTGCCAGAAGAGAACTAGAGTGTTTGATTTCAGTCAATTTTTGCATGGAAGCAAAACAGTAGTGACAATAATGATTGGTTTTAGGTGCCTTGGCTCGTCTTGCCTTGATCTCGGCCTCGCCTTGGCATCAGACTGCCTTGCCTCGGTCTCAGTGTCTCTGCCTCTGTCTTGGTCTTGACTTGCCTTGGTCTTAGCTTTCGATGCCTTGCCTCTGCCTTTGCCTTGAAAATTCTGTCTTGGTCTCTGCCTTGTAAAAATGCCTTGACTACAACCCTGATTTTTCATATTGGCTAAATATGCAACTTTTGCAACAGATGCTTCAACAATCACATTATCCAAACTACTACTTCGGTTTTTGTTTAACAAACATTTTGCTGCAGTTACTGCAGAAACTCCCTAAATGTAAAACTTCTGGGAATATTATTGTTGAAGGACGACTTTTTACAGACAGACGGGATGCCGAAGAACAAAATGTAGGAAGAAGTTAAAAAGTTTACTTACAATGACCGTAGCAACAACGTGGCGAGAAAATACAAGGTGTGTGACATCGGCGGAGTGTGTCAGTTGACAGTCAATGTCGGCAACTGCAAATGACTGAAGCTGGGTGTCACTGTCGACATCAAAGACGCTAACACACTCTTGTGTAAGCACCAAGGCCACACAACTGGTTGACGATGACACTTTATCGCCGTCCATTCTGTTGTCAGCTACAACCACTGCGAGCACACTGGCAGGTGGTAGTACGCTTAACAGTTTCCTGTTCAATAACCAAAAAACATCACATCACCGCATCACACCACCAACAGCATAGAATAAACATACTTTTTATGCTAGACTTTATTCTGTTGACATGTATCAAATAAACACAGGTAAAATGAAAGTCATGAGTGGCTGAAAACTGAACTTCATATTTGCTGCTAAGTAGAGACTTGCGAATCGGTCGTTTGCATTCAAATCGAATCTCGAATCGAATCGGGCATTAAGATTCGAAGAATCAAATTTCGAATCAAATCTTTTCAACTCGAACAATGAATATCTTATATTACAAAATAGCTCAGTAACGCTTCGGGGTTTACACGAGTGGACACACATGACGTCACAATTGCGTGACATCACAGACGTCACAGTGATGATGACGTCATAATAAATTATCACCGAGCAGCCAGTGATTGGTTATGGTATCTCATAAAAGCGCGTCAGTATTCTGCATCGTGATACTGGATAGCATCAGCCAGAGTTCTCGGCCCGGCCCACTAATTAATAGAAATAAAAATTACGAGCCGGAACGGCTCGTTAATTACTAAAATCAGTAATTACAAATGAAGCAAAAGAGGTGTGCAGAACTACATATTCCTCATTACAATCCTTAAACACATTAAAAACTATCGGCATATGATCACTCGTAGAGCTAGCGAGTCTCTAATCTGTATACTGTACCACTAAGCGCCGTTAATGGTTCGAGTTGTTTGACTAAGCTTACGACAAGCAAGGGGCAGGCACGGCCAATTCAATTCAAAAATTTTCGAATTGGCCAATCCCTTTCGAATCGAATCGGAAGGCCGATTCAAATTTGAATCGAATCTCAAAGCTTCGCAGGTCCCTACTGCTAAGATCTACTGTCTTTTTTATTCATGCAAACATTCCGTATAATTCTGTTATACCGCTGCTCAACTGGTTTTACTTTTTTTGCTTGTTAAGTGTCTTAGTAGTCTTTGGACTCAATACCACTATAATAATTATTATCGTCTGATAATAATAATAATGTCGAGATCAGTTGTACACTACATATACAACAGCTGCAGATCATCTGTTGTTGATGAAGACGTAGAATATACAAATATATAAGTGTGGCACAAATATGCATTTAATACAACAGCATATACTGCTTTCGTGATAAAACAACTAATGACAGCAGGCTATAGATGCTGACTTCAGTCACGATCTCACTGCAAAGTTAAACATGCAGACAATGTGAAGGCAAATACACACTTGTGATATTTAGCCAAACTGTTTCGGAAGCTGCTGTGGAGAAGCTCGACAGATAGATGCTTGTGTCGGCAATCTCCCATCACGCCGACGTGATTCAAAAGTCCGAGACTGGTTTGTGAGACAAACTCGGCAGCACCACCGATGGGCTTCGTCACGACACCGATAAGTCCCTTGCTGATGCCGGACACCAAGCCAGTGGCTGTACCAGACACAGTGCCACAGTCGGCGGTTTGTGCACGAGTGAAGACCTGCAGCGGTTGATCGGCAATGCCAGCCAGTGCACCTGAATAGACAAAACAATACAAGCTGTGATATACAGTGTTGTGGTCTGAGACCATGGTCTTATGACAAGACCGGTCTCAGACCAGTGCCTATATCCCAAAATCTATCAATGTTACCCCGTTTGACAGGGTTCTCCATTATTTCTCCACGATCAAACAAGCACTCTCTGACTATTTTGCAACAGCCACTCTCCATTAGGTCTCCATTCCCTTTAAAAACGAGTAGCAATTTCCAATCATTAGGCCATTTGGTTAACATAAAATAACATAAAATGGCAGAGTGAGTGAGCAGTTTCTTAACGGCACATCAGCACAGTTTAGGCTATTTAGTGGATAGAAAATTAAAACCAAACGGGTTTAGATCTTAACAAAATAAACTAAAAAGGAAGATGGAGTACATGGATGTAATAAAAAAGTAGGATAGAATCAAGGCTATAATAGCTATGATAAAATACTGGTGAATAATATTCTAAAAGGTAAATGATGAAGTTGTAAAAAGAAACACTCCTTTAGACGCGATGATAGAGAGAAATGTCTCTAGTAAAAGCGTTAACATCAGAGATTCTTACGGTATCAAACAATTCCTTGAGACTGGTAGTGGAGAAATGTCTCCACCTGATGACATCATAGTGAGGACAATCAATGAGAAAGTGAACCACTGTTGAGTTTACCGTCACAGAAAGAACACTGTGGTTGGTCCTCTTTATTGAGTAAGTACGAGTGAGTGAGTCTCATATAATCAATCTGCAGCCTCCGCATGACGGCTGAATCCTGACGACTGAGATGACTCAGTGTACAATTGCCAATTAATGGTTTAATAGAATGTAGTTTATTAGAAGTACAAGTATCCCATCTGGACTGCCACAGTCAAATGGCAGAAAGCAGTCAAGCATTCCAATCCATTCCATACCAAGATTTTCTAATCACATTACATGAACCCCACAGATGGTCCCATAAATTTTCATTATTCAACAGTGTCTCCAAGCTGTGACAAGTTCTGAAATAAATGACGCTTAGACACTGTTGTTTGGACAGTAAGACAGCATGTAAAGAAATTTCCCAAAGACTTCCTTATGAGGGCCCCAAAACTCACTGTGAGCATGTAAACAGTGGCAAGTAAAGTAAATCCAGACAATGTGCACTGTGCATGTGTGTGTGTAGTCACACCTGGTCAAACAAAAGACACTGTTATTCCAAAATACTGACAAAAATAACAAACATCAAGAGTAATTTCCGGCCATCTGGGTCATAAAAGATCAAAATTACACTATTAAAGTGCTGTTGGAACAAGAAATCAACTGATATCATGTGATTGATTTAACATACAGCACTGACCACACCATGCAACAATCAACTTGTTCACAAATATGTTACCCAACAAAACATACCAAGAATACTTAATCCCAGGCCACTCAGTCCATTCCTGAGACCTTCAGACACGTGGCTCGGCTTGTGTCGGCGTAGAATTTCACTTCTCTGAATGTGGTCCACATCAAATGAAAGTCTCTCCATATTGCGCGAGACACTCGAGGCAAAGTTTGTAATTGAAGTGAGAGTTCCTGGGCAAATACAGCTAATTTGACACAAGCATCTTAGTTTTACGATATGTTTTAAATGACTACTTAAACAATTAATTAATAAAAATTCCAGACAATCAGAATTGACTTGTTACTTATTTATATGTGACTGTGTGTTCAAAAAGGCATGCACAATTTTACACATTAAAAATCAAGCTTTCATTTTGCTAAGTGCAACTACTGGAAAGTTTGTGACAAATAACAGTAAAAAGAACAGATTTGCCTAAAGTTACAAACACTCTTTGATTTCACAATGACATTGTTGGTGGGACATCAGGAAGGACAAGTAGCCTGTAACAACACTCAAGCAATTTTGGAATTTCCTTGATGAGTTTTTGGAAATCACCGGCTAAACCAGCAAACATGCATAACAATTATTAAAACATAGACCCCGGAACCAGTCGTTAAGGCCTTAGCGACTGGTCTGAGGCCTTAGCGACTGACTTAGTGGTCTTAGCCGCTAAGCCGATAAGCTATCGACTGGTTGGACTGATAAACCTTATCGAATGACTTAGCGGTTTAGACCGTTAAGGCCGCGACATACGTGCCGATATTGACAGCCGACATTGCCCCTCCACCTCCCACGTGTCATGGGAGCCGTCATTGACGTTCGTCATCGTCAAGACCGCGACATGTAAGCGTAATTGTCAATAGACTATACGGTTATCCCATGGTGACCGATGACGGCTAGCGCTGAGGGGCGACTTTGACGGCCGACAATGACGGCTGTTAAAATGCCGCACGTCAATGTTGGCCGACATTTCGCGGTACAGTGTCAAGTGGATTACTTTGTATAATGATAATTTTTGAACTTTTCCCAAACTTATCATTACGCCGTCGTTAGTCGTTAAGCTATCGACGACGACGGCGCCAGACCTTATCGGTCTGGGACCGTTAGCTTAACGACTGGTGTCGGTCCGAGACCTTGACGACGACGATGGCGAACGACGATGGTTCCGGGGTCTATTAAAACAGTTGTCAATCCATGAGCATGTGAACACATACTGTTTTAATGTTTAAGTGCAAGTAATACATTACAAAATGTAACGCAATTTTTTATACTTCATAGTTGACAGCAGGACGCTACAAATTTTTCAGAGAGTTTACTCCAGAAACTCAATGAGCTCACGGAACCTGTCGACAGATGCCATAGAAGAGAGCCGGTGCCTCGTCGGACACCATCGAGAAATTCACCAGGACCTCTAGTTAAACCCTGATATGGCAGGCTGAACATGTCTGCAACTCCGTTGCCAACACTTCTCACCAGGCCTGTCGGATTACCAAGAATTTCCAATGATCCGACCAGCAAACCTGCAAGAAATCCAAACATCAACAGTACACATGTTACTATTAATCATACAGAATGTTGTACACTAACTACTTCCTTAAAGTGCTGAGCCATTGTTGAAGACGTTGGTGACCATGTGATGCCAGAGCTCTCTGTCCTCCGAAACCCTGGTAAGCTGTGTTGGACTCGCGTTATCTTTCCAACATGTGCTCAAGCTACCCAGATACTTCAGTCTTCGATGTCCCCTTGCTCTCCTCCCTTCTACTTTTCCAGTCACCATCTCACAACATGCCCTACAAAAGTAAGTTGTGTTGACAAATTGTATTCGTTAGCATATGATGCACATCTGCTGCTGTCAATACTTCCACATTACTTCTATTCTCCACCCATGATATCCGTAGCATCCTCCGTAAAAACCAAACTTCAAATGTCATCAAACAATCCTTCATCATTTTTGAGATTATCCAAGTTTCACATTCATACAACAAAATCGATCATACATAACAGTGTAAAACTCGTAGCATTGACATTAAGCTGATTCAATGGCTCAATAGCACATAACTACACAGACAAAAACACAGAAAACATAAAAGTAAAAAAACAGCATTCTGTACCTGCTCTGTATAATGCACATGCCGCATAATGCATAGCAATGACCCGCATTAACTGATGTGCAGTTGTACAGAGATTTGTCTGCTCAAAAAGTCCCAAACTCAACGGTGCGTCATCCGATGCAATGTACAGCTTCAACGATGCATGAACGCTGACCATTAAGTCAATCTTTTCTATGCACAGTCGCTGCAGGCAAACAGGACAGCACAGTGAATCAGCAGTGGCTGAAACCTTAACCGGAAATCTTCTTTCCACTGAACGATCCATCTTCGTCATCCGTGGAATTAACGAGTCGATTAATTTCAGGAGATTGCTGATATACACATCCTCGAGGCAGATAATCATAGGCCTGGTTGAAATGATTACAGACTGTACAATATTGCCATGAACACCGCTGAATAATTCCACGTGAACATTAACAAGACTGTTACTAGTAAGCTGATCGAGTTTTTCACGGAGACTTCTTGTGACAGAAAGCCACGTCTTTGTCTCATGTCCTGATATATTTCGGTCTGTTTTGGCTCGCACGACAACTGGGAAATCGTAGCTGGCTTTCCCGTACATCATGTTGTCGATCTGAAAGTTACGAACACTCAGCTTTACGTGTTGCAAATGTCGGATATGATCCGTCGTCGAATGTGGTACATCCATTATCGGATAGAACAAAACGCCGAGGGATTCGAATGTCACAGACATAAACTCCTGCACTGATGATACAGAACTCTGCTCGTCAAGAACGACTATGTCGACTCGCTGACACAAACAGCTAACAAATAACTGCAAGTCGTTTCTGCATTTCTGCTGTTCCGCGTGTTTGACAGGTGACTGGCGGAACTTTAATGTCGACCTGTTTCTCTGTGGTTCAATCTTCTTCACATCCACAGTCTTCACGACGGATATTTCCCTCGGCTGGCTCGATCCACGTGACTTTATTCGACTTCGTATTTCTTTTGCGGATACTTCCGCACGGTTGACTGGGTCGATGGAGACGTGCAAAGTGTGGCCGATCTTTGAGCTGGACACTTTAACGTCGAAGACTTCTGGAATGCAAACAAAGATGCTGTGCTCAAAATCCAGATCGATCGCCTGACTCCACAATGTTGCGTTTCCGTGACACGCTCCAGCCAGATGAAGTTTTGTTTCTGCCGCAACAGATCCAACTAGTTCGGGAAATTTCATATTAACAAATGGTGGAGTGTAGAAAGATGACGAATGAGCTTCTACCATTGGCAAGTCCGATATCAGCTCAACTTCCTCCTGCACTGTGACATCTGCAACAAGCCGCGTACAAGCATCATTAATAAAAAAACTTACACTTCAAACAGGCAACATCGTCAATACATACCACGTGTATTTCGGATAAATGGTAAAGTCAGAACCTATGAAATACAACTAGCAAAATCAGCAACAGCCTATAAGTTATAACTACACAGGAGGAAAAATCCAACCGTCCTTGGAATGCAATACACTTATATACTAGACAGGAAATAATACCTGATATTTCACAAGCTTCAATCTAAAATTAGTCAAGCATCATTAATTATAAAGTAGGTAAAAATTGCTCATCAGAAAATGCTCTAAACACTGCTATTAGTATAAATTTATTATATTATTCTTATTTTAGTTTTTTACCTGCTAATAAAGATCCAAGGGACACAAACAAAGCTAGCTGAACCACCACTGAGACCCACTGAAAATCACATGCAGTTTCATGTGTCTCCGCATAAACACTTGTCAGTCTGTCTATTATTATTGATATCTACTCTGCTCTGCACTGAGATCCCGTATTGAGAATTGAGAGATTTTGGGGCTCATGATACATTTTTGGGGTAATGATACATCATATGTGTCATGGTTTCCACAAAATATTGGAATTAGATTTTCTGATTTAGCCCCCAAGTCCCCCAAATTCACTCCTAAATTGTTTTCGGTGTGAGGTGCCCCCTGGCAAACATCACTGAAGCATATTCTGCCGAACGCAATATGAGGCGCTTCAGTGTTACATGATTCACCAGCAGCAGTCAAAGACTGACAATAAGGGATCTCCTGGGAGAGGGAGTTGAGATCACAAGTCGCCTACCGGCTTGTTATTTTAATCTTTGTAGCAATACCCAAAGGATCTCCCTGGGAGACCAGGTTGAATCTGGAGTAACTACAATAAACTAGGTCAGTTAAGCCAACCTGACAACAGAGATACGACTAACATAAAACAAATTTGTTGTTTTATCTTGATGTTATCACAACTGTGCAAACTGTTACGATAAAACACCTGAAAAAACATTTCCGTGATGTTGCAAAAATGTCTTAGGCTCATTTACATTATGCTATACACCTCAAAATATTCATCTTTTTGTTTTATTTTCGTCTTATTGCAATTGTGCGGACGGCTGCGATAGTACAAAATTCATCCATCTCGACAGTGACCTCCTCTCAGGTTTCTGTTTTTGTCTTATCTTAATCTTATCTCAATTATGCAGCCGGCTTTACACAAAAGATGAAAGCAGTAGCATCACTAAGAGTTTATTAAATTACTGTACCATCACTAAGAGTTTATTACATTACTGTACCTGCAAGTCCTGCTGTATCAGTGGCTGCTTGACCATAGAATAACGGAATGTCACAATTATTCTGCAACTCGATGAAAGGAAACATGTCATCAGCAAGTGTGAGGTAGACAAGAGTCGAGTCACTCTGGACAGCAAGACAACACGCCCTGGCAGAGAGACCATCATCGCTGACCACTGGCACAGCTAGTGTGTGACGCTTGCCGGCCGGAGATATCCGCAGCCTCACCGGATGACTCCACATGCAAACTGAAGGCTCATTACCGGTGGTACCGGACAACGACGCAGATCCAGAGAGTCTGAAGCTGATGTACTGCACGTACGTCAGATAAGAAGCTTCAGATGAGTCTGTTTCGGATGTCTCGGACCGTTCAGCTACGTTCCACAGTAACAGTGACTGTGGGACTGCTCGACCGCTATCAACAGATTTCAACCTCACGGAGCCTCGAGCATTTTGCAACACAGACACCTGATCACGAAACACCAACAACATACTGAATACAACATACTCATCTCTCCAACAATCTACACACAAATTTCTATTAATGATTAATGTTAAAATAACTTTAAAAATTATGAATATAATATGAATGTAATTAACAATAACAAAATTTAGTATTAAGTCGGAAACACTAATGCTGCTACAAATTTTCAACTAACCACCATATTTTCTACCCTCAATTGAGATAAAAATTTAACAAATTTATTCACAACCTGTACTGTCATTGTGTCACCCGACCGTAAGAGTCAAAGCAATAAAGGAGTATGTGTTAGAAATGAGCCAGTTAAACAAAAAACAAACATCTCTATTAGAAATGTGGACAATACAGGGTGTTCCAGAAAAAAATTGCACAAAGTTTACACACTACAATTTTGCAACCGTACGTCACAGTCATGCAGTTTTCAGCAAAATGTTCAGAAAGAAATTGTTTACATAACAAATACCAGTCTCTGAATACGGCTGTTAAATATTCTTTGTTTTGCACCTGGCAAGTGAAATATTTGAAAACAAAATTAACAGCAAAACCTTTAAAGCAAATTCGTGGTATAAACAAAGTTTGCGCTAAGCCCACTTTCCAGATTTAAGAGAAACTGTGCTCAACGTGTCCACCGCGAGAACGAAAAACGGACAATAGAGCTTTAATGAACAAGCGATTTTCGACAGTTAAAGGTGACATTTTTATTATTGTTTAAACGCAGGTAATGTCACTGCTGACATGCTGCTACTTCAGGCCAATTAACAAAGAATATTTATAAACTAGACAAATATTTTTATCAATCAGTTAACAGCAGTCTCTGCTGCACATTTTGATGCAAACACTGCAATCCTAAGACAAACGGTTCAAAATTAATTATATGGCAAACTTTGTGCAATTTTTTCTGGAACACCCTGTACATTCACATGAATGAAACTATTCAATGTAACCGCAACATTTTCAAAGAGTTACCTTGATAGTGCTAAGAGTCATGCAGACACAGTTTGCATCTAGACTGAATGGCGTTTTGTTGATGATGCAGAAACGTTCACGTACAGTTAGCACTCTCATCCGATGCTGAAATGCCGAGTGTAACGTCAGACAGCACAGCTACAACACAACACAACGTGTCTCTCACACAGACAATTCAAACTCATAGGAACAACCTCCACAGAGGACTTACTCAAAAAATTATAGACAAATTTTCATGAAATTTTTGGAGGAAATATATCCGTGGATGAGAAACAATTTCATTTGTATAAGGATCCAGAATTTCTTTTCTCTACGGGCATTACCAGTACATGAATACAATTCTCATGTGTAATTATGAGACGGATCCACTCACATATACCACACAACACAGTGGCAATAGTGCATGACGCTGAGTAATGAGCTGCAGATACTGTAGATGGTATAGTCAGTTGTCATAGAGTGTGCACTCTCCTGTGCTTTCTAGTAACTAACAAGAAAGTTTAGCTAACGCCAACGTTAAGCGCGCGACAGCAGTGCATGTATGAAGGCCGCTATCGAAGAAATCTAAATCGAAGAAATCTAAGCTCAGTCG
>Ga0209781_1000395_pt1 | contig 11100 bp, 12 predicted proteins | sample WorMetHERISLAND1_3_FD_187386 | JGI IMG/M metagenome (GOLD analysis project Ga0209781, IMG submission 187386) | Marine gutless worms symbiont microbial communities from Max Planck institute for Marine Microbiology, Germany - Olavius albidus HERON... | ecosystem: Host-associated > Annelida >...
TCCATAGCGTTTGATTACACCAATTTTGATAAATATTGATAACTTTTTCAACAATGACGTCATTATGTCGTCACTGCTGAAAAAGTTATCAGTAGGCCTATCTATCAAAATTCACGTAGTCAAAGACACAGAAACAGACAGTGACACAAACACAGTCTGTTTGGCCAGTTTCCAAATTGTCGATCGAATCCGTCAGCAGTTGTCGTGAGCTAGTTGCGAATTAATGTACACACTGCCGACGCCGACGCGACGCGACAAAACAGTTTCGTCGCGTCGGCGTCGGCGGTGTGTATTGGGCATATGTGATCACAAATCACCAACGTCACAGACGGACGGACGACATGCGATCGCAAGACCGCGCTTTGCACTAAAGTGCAATGCGCGGTAAATACTATTAATAAACACAGAAAAGGTAAATGAACAAAAAGATATTACAAAGTATTAAACTATTATACGTTTACAATCTTCACAGCACACAATATAGACACTTAATGACCATCACATGATGACACAAGGCGAATAAACATGACCTATTTATATGCTAGAAGTTTACGCAGAAGGGTGTCAGATTCGTTAAATTTTGCTTCAAACTTTTTATAACGTTCCGTGGAAAATTTTGCATAGGCTTAGACATTGATCGAGACAACACGCGTAGTATTTAATAACTGATTGCGCTCTGCAACGGTTTGCTCGATATGAGCTGCCATATTTATGGCCGCCTAGAAGGTTTCTGGAGGGGAGGGGTGTGGCCCAAGGAGGGATCGATTAGCCCAGCTTTCGATAGCAATCAGGTTCTGTGAGATCATGGATCCTGTATCATTTTCCACCATTTCTCGAGATTAGCAGATAGGGCATGAAGTGTTACATTCTGCGGTAAATCTCAGCAACTTAAGCACGGAATTTAATGAAACGTTCAGAGAATATTGGCAACATGGTACGGAATAACCCCTCTGACTTTGGGGTAGATGGCATTTGTTCCTGGATCTAGGATCTGGATTATGCGGAATTGCGGATTTACAATATCGATGCAACACAACGATACAGCCGCTCTCTGGCGAATGGCTATGAACGAATTAAATGCTTATGCCCAATACACACCGCCCACGCCGACGCGACGAAACTGTTTCGTCGCGTCAGCGTCGGCGGTGTGAACACAATTCGCAACTAACTCACGACGACTGCCGACGGATTCGGTCGACAATTTGGAAACTGACTAAACAGACTCCATAGCTGTTTCAATGACGACATAATGACGTCATTGTGGAAAAGATCATCAATATCTATCAAAATTGGTGTAATCAAACGTTATGGAGTCTGTTTGGTCAGTTTCCAAACTGTCGACCGAATCTGTCGGCAGTCGTCGTGAGCTGTTTGCGAATTGTGTTCACATCGCCGACGCCGACGCGACAAAACAGTTTCGTCGCGTCGGCGGTGTGTATTGGGCATTAGGTAGTAGTGTAGGCCTATGTTACAATACTGCAGGTAGGCAGCGGCAGTCCTCGAGGTATATGCGCTCTATTAAATGTTTTCTAGTTTCATCAATCAATCAATCAATCAATCAGTGTTTTTAACGTGGCTAGAATGACATATAGCCATTACGAAGTCCACAATATATAGCGTAGTGCAGCGATGTCAAATAACGATATCGGGGAATGAGTGTTGAAAGAAAGTCTTTAGCCGTTGTCGAAACGTGAAGAGAGATGGTGAAGACTGGATGTGAACAAGCAATGAGTTTCAGAGATGGATGCTGCAACAGGAAACGAGTGACGGCCGATGGTTGTCAGACGGTATGGCGGAACGAGCATAGCTGAAGTGTAGACGACGACCGCAGGCGGCGACGACTTGATAGATCTGATACCGGAACGAGTTGATTCAAGATTTTGAAGATTTTCCACTCTGAATGCCACCTCCACTCCCTGCCGCACGAGAAAAATATTACTATACGCTTCGGGTGTGGATGATTGTGTACAGCTCGCGAGATGAACACCAATAAGGCTGAGGCTGCTGCTGCTGCGTGTGTTTAGTTTCAACGTGACGTCATCGAGCGGTGACGTAGTGACGTCATCGGTAGCTCGTTCCAAGTCCCTGGGTCGTGAGTCGACGACGACGCTCAAGACCTGGTTGCTGGAGCACATCAAGAACCCGTACCCGTCCAAGGGCGAGAAGATCATGCTGGCCGTGATGACGCGCATGACTCTGACGCAGGTGTCGACGTGGTTCGCCAACGCTCGACGGCGACTCAAGAAGGAATATCGCGTTCGCTGGCTGGATGACTCCGACTGTGACTCGGATGACATGGCTGATGATGATGTGGAGGACAGTCACGTCGACGAAGACGTTCAACAGCAGCGACCAACAGTTCCCTTCACAACATCTCGAGAACAGTCGCTTTACAACGAACATGAACTTGAACTTTCAGCCGGTAACTAATCCTATATACATATTCCGCTGTTATTTACTTTATTTCAAACTGTTATTACTTACTAGTTAAGACACCCTACGGACGTTGTTTGGAACCGTATCATTTCCATTCAACAGGTGTCGCTAGCTATGCAAAAGTCACGTTTCTTGCTAATTACTAATTAAAGGGGCTGGAGTGGGTGGGGAAGGCATGGAGGTCACACCGTTGTGGCCCGTGGAGGCCAACAGAGGGGTCAGCTAGGGCCAGCGTCCGTGCGGCACGAAAGGCGCCAGAGAGGGATGACAGACACACGGACAGACAAACCGGTAAGCGACTGGATTTCCGCGCCTAGCCGAAATTTCGTTGCCATGGCAACAAGGGTTGGTCCCACAACGTTTTGCATGGTTCCGTTGAATCGGCCGCTCCCCCAAACCCTCTGTTTGGTGCCAGAATTTTGCATGTAGTTCAACCGGTTACAAAGTTATGGCCGCTATCCTGAAATGTAGCAAGCAATTTTGGGGAGTAAATTTTGGGCGTTAGGGCCTTAATCAGAAATCGAAGAACAATATGTTGTAGATGGGGTCATGGAGAACTGACGGCCAAAAAGTGGCTCGATTCCATTGAGAAACAAAAAAGAAGCAATTTGAAGTTTGTGACAGACAGACATAGACAGACAGATTCAATTGTTGACAACGATAGACTCCTAGGCTAGGCGCGGAGATCAACAAACTTATATTCGATAGTAAACAGACGACTGAGGTAAAGAGTTTGCCAACTGGCGCTATCACTTTGCATGACTTAGGCATAGGACTACTTGTATTAATTTGTTGTGTTTCAGCTATTGGGCATCACAAGAGTCAGCCTTCATCATCTGCTGCTGGCACAGACGACGACTGTGGACAGATATCGAACGAGCGTCGAGACGAACAGCAGGATGATGAGCCGGTGAACATGACATGTCGTCGCTGGTCGGATGATGCTTGTTCTACCGTTACCTCATCACCTCAACACAGAGCTAGTCCAGCATCACCGTTACCTCATCGCGCAGCCAGTCCGCCGTCACCGACCGTGTCTCCGCCATCCGCAGCAGCTCCAAGGATCTGGTCCGTCGTGGAGTTGATCCAGTCCAGCGACGACACGAACATCAACCTCGATCAGCGGAGATCCTCTGATACTGACCTAGTTCGTCCATGACCTGACACAGATATCGCTCGCTGTAACTGTAGCAAACATGACCACGCGTTCAGTGTTCTCTTCTCTTCAATAAAGCGGGCGATGGTACTGAATGCTTATTGTATAATTTATAGTTTTTACTCCTTGTGCGCTACGTTCCTAACGTATAGTGTGTACAGAGTTCATGACATCAGGGTGGGGCTGCAACACTTGTGCAAGTCTTGCAGGCATTCTTGCAAGTTTTATCGCAGTTGAGATACCATTTTCTTGTAACGTTTAACTTATAAGTTGTAAGTTTTAACTTTTATTGTAATTGTTATAGGGGTTTAAGTTATGCGTAAGTAAATGATTTATAAAGCGCCAAAGTCTGAATGAACAGAATCAGGGCGCGTTGGTGAGTGGACGCTAGGTGGCAGGATAAGCTAACTGGAAGTAGTGTCTTTAGATGACGTCTGAAAGTGGAGAGTGATTGTGATAGCCTGATGTGAAGAGGTAGGGTATTCCAAACTCTAGGGGCAGAGACGTGGAAAGTCCGTGAACCAAATGAAAGGTTATCACGTGGGATAAAAAGTAGCTGAGAGGAAGATGAACACGTGGACTTTGGAGTTGTGTGAAACTGTATAAGGTCTGCACGATATGGCGGACCATATTGAGGCTATTAACGACCGACCTGTCATTTGGAAAATGTCGAATGGCGATATCTCCGCAACAGATCATCCGATCCACTTCGTGTTTGGTTCTACGGTATGTTTTTTAGGGTCGGCTACCCTACATCTTCACATCAGGCTATCACAATCACTCTCCACTTTTACTATTTACAGTTGGACCAACAATAGGAATATAGGAGACAACAATGCGCGAGGAGTAATTTGATCGTTCACAATCTGAAGTATTTCTTGTGTAATGTGTTTTATAGATTTATCTTTATCTTGGTACTTAATTTGCTGAAAAAACCGTCGTGTCATTGAACATCAGTGCGATATGTTATTTTGCGACGAGGCCTGATAAATAGTTGCACAGCTTTTAACAACATTCGCTAACGTGTGTCTGCTATAGAACAGTGCACGACTCCAAGCATACGTGTATTGTTACATTTCCTGACCGCAGATATTTTAAACACACTCTGTAATATGAACGCAAATTAATGTGTATACATATGAAACAGAAATGTTCGTTATATTTCACGCATTTGCCGAGAAGCCCATGTATAGATGGATGTATTTGCACTAGAGTTGACAGACCGGTTCGTCTCGCCTACATAATCAGCTGTAACAAATTTTTGGACAATCAGTTTAGGGGTTTCGAATCTGTGTGGGGTCAAATTTCGTATGTCTCCATTGACTTAGCCTAGATGTCCCCGCGTCAATGCTACCGTGCGCCTGTAATTTATAGGCCTACACTGTGGGCCATATACGCTGCAAGTTTTATTTTTAGGATAACTTTGGCAAAGATAAACCGATTTCAATAGCTTAATTCTTTCACTGTCGCAGTCAGTGATGAATGGCAGAGTCGGATGGCATAAAATTTGTCAGCTCCAGGGGCGTCTATCCCTATCTACCGATTGCGACAAATGCGCCATGGTTAATTTTTGGGGGAAAGAACAAAATGGCGAAAAAAAAGAAATTTGGAGTTGTAGAGAAAAAGAACAAATAGAACAAATAGCGCCATTATTAAACATTAACATATAAAAGTGTGAATTTTCTGCACTAATTTAATAATTTACAGTTTCTGAAATCTAGATCGAAAATCTGATGACTACAACACCAAGAACAACAACAACAATAACGACAACAACAACGAGAACAACGTTGGTAGCGCTTGGGAACCCGTTGTCGGGTCCAAACTCCCGTGTAATGCACGAACATAATAGCACACAAACAGGTAGTCACTAGTGTAATGCATTCGGCGTCGATGCGTCGCTAATTCAGGTGACTTATCGAGTAACTGGATGTTGAGTTTCAAGAATAGCGCGCTGAATTTATGTGACGCGGACCTATGCTGGAAGTCAAGCGACATTATTGACCGGCCAAAGGTTATTGTCGGGTAGACTGACGGCCTTTACCGGCGGATCCCGCGCAGCTTCATGTGCGAACAATAATAGTCATGGCGCCACTGTAGTTATGAATATTTGAACGACCGCTAATTTGTCGTTTTGCCAATTTAACAGCGACAGCAACATAACCTAGGCAGTCGAGGCGCCTAAATGAAATTGACGAAAACATGTTCTATGTTTATAAGCATCACTACTCAATAGCTGTTAAACGACTATGACCCAGCGAGGGTGACTGGAAGCAGAGCTTATCCTGCTCAGTGTCTGACTTATCCAGTCCTGTTCTGCTTTTAGTGCTTCATGTCAGATACAATCAGTCCGTACATATACCACAATTACATTTTACGTAGTAGATATACTTACACTGAACGCTGATGTCATACATAGCCTACTCTTCTTCCTTAGCGCGCGAGTAAAAATCTTATGTGTATTTTTTGTTTATTCATAGTATTCACGTGACTCAATATCAGATTAACAAACAACACACTCCGAAATATGCTAAACGAAAGATGCTAAAGAAATGATAGGCCTAAATGGCAACACATAGCATGATAGAGTGTGGTATATGGATATTTCTGGTCGGCTTAGACCAATGATCCCATGGTGTAGGCCTAAACATCTGTTTTCAGCACGCAAACGCAGACTGTTTTTTATCACATTACCTGCACTAACAGGTGTAATATTACATTACCTGTGCGAGCAGGTGCGAAGAGCGAGTCATTGATCGACGTCGTCAACGATGTTGTGTTGTCTGCTGTTGGCAACGACAACATCAGCGTCATTGTGTTACAAAACATCCAGTAGTCACAGCGCCACAAACGTCCTGAGTGTTGAAACTGAAGTATCCAGCAATGCGGCTGGGAGTCCAGCTAAGTGCTGTGTGGATCAGCATTCAGCTGGTCAATTATGTAGTCTCGGAGATGACCAAGTCCACTTGTGACGTGGTGAGATTCAGACAGTCCAAGTCGCAGAACGGAGATGTCCTGTGTGCCACAGCTCCGACACCCACCGTCACCGTCAGCACGAAGACCAGGAAGGAATGCAGTAACAAATGTGCTCACAACAGTGCCACGTGTGCCGGCGGGTTCAACTACAAGTATGACGAAACACTCTGTGAACTGTTCGCAAACCCACCGACTACATTAGAGGTTCAACAGAGCTGCGAATATTACATGGTTTGTATGTCTCTCTGTCATTTCTGCTTTGTATTATACCGCGTTCACGTTGAAGTTTGGTGTAGTATGCTGCATTAATCGGCACATTACTGACAATATCCGTGTAGGTACAATTCACTTTCAGCTATATAATTTAAATTTGTGACACAGACGCAGCGGTTTCAGGTTTTTGCAGCACAGTGACAAGGGCACTTATAGCGTCAAATGCTGAAAACTGTTTACTCAGAACTATAGTACTATACTTAATTTATTTGCACTTGGTATACGGTTTTATGCTGAGAGTGAGACCTGCAGTTTCTAACAGACTCAGAGTCCAAGAAATTATTAATTAGTGTTTCTAGTTGTGACAACAAATTTGTACCTGGTAGGAAATCCACATGCGTAGCACGAGTTGAAGTGAACAATGGAACAAAGATGATAACGATAGTTCCACGTTGCTGCTACTTTCGAAATAAAAGTTTACGAATAAAATAACAGTAGATAGGCCTACAGTATTGAAAAAAGCTCAGCTGATGGGTGGGGCTGCGTGGAACCGCCTGCCCCAGTCCATCCGCAGAACGTCATATCAGGCTGCCTTCAAGCGACAACTTAAAACATTTTTATTCTCCGAGGTTTTTAACATTGTTGATGATCGATAATGAGAAATTGAGAATTATTGCTGTATGCACCGATGGTCGTTTTGTGTAACGGGGACACTATAAATTTTAGATGTGATATATGATTATTGGAAAGTAGGCCTGTAATCGGCACAAAAATTTCGATGCTAAAGTAGATCACCGATGCGTTGGTTTTTACTTGACAAAGTCCAAACATATCATATTTTTATGAATTTTACTTGTAAATTAAATGTTGTGAGACATCATTTATCTTCATTATGTCTATTATCACAACGAATGTTGCACAATTTGCGTCTTTGGCGGCACCGTAGCCACAGCGTTTACCAGGAACATGGTGATTGCGTTCAGGATACTTTTATACTAAATATTTTACAGTATCGTTGAGTCCGAAGTCCGTATAACATAAATTGTATTATATCTGTATTTTTACTTCTCGCGCGCTACGTTCCTAACGTAGCGAAGAGGAAGAGATCAGTGTAAGAAGAAGTATATATTGACGACCGACCGACGACCGACTGACGAAACTCTGATTTGGGAAAATTTCAAATGGCCATATCTCCGCGAGGGGTCGTCCGATCCACTTCATGTTTGGTTCTACGGTGGGGTTTTCGGGGACGGCGGATCGAATGACGCTATTTCCGGTTTGACCAAATTCAATAGGTATGTGGGAGAAAACAATGCGCGAGGAGTAATTAGATTGGTCACAATCTAAAGTATTTTTGTAGTTGAGTCTGTGTCAAATGTTTGTTTCAGATGGCTGGTGTCGACACTGCTGTGATAGAACGAACATCAGGTAAACCATATGTTATAAAAGTTAGCAATTTTTTAAAACGTTAAAAATAACAATAAACGTTTATAAAGATTTATTACAACTACGAGGCAAACTATAAGCACTGTAGGCAGTTTTAAGAACAAGCAATGAAACTAGTAAAACACTCGTAGGCCGCAAAACTCCGCCAGTCGTCCGCAATGCCAACAATGTCAACATCCCCAGACATTTTTCGCGAACATCTTTCATTGCCGCTTCTATAGACGCCTGGCAGTGTGCGCAAGCTTCTCCCCAATGCATATGTTCGCGAACATGTTGCCCGAGCGCCTGCCGGACCGCTGCGACGTTGATCGTGTCGCCGCTCCCACACGAGCGAGGTGTTCATGAATTCACGAAAACACGAACGAACGAACCAACCAACCAATAAACACGATGGATCGTAATAGGCCTACGTCCTAACGTTTCTGTATACATCGATTTAGAAATGAATCTCTCATCTCATCATTAACAAAAACTTTTCAATATTTCCGTGTTTATTGAGTTCATAACACATTGCACCACTGCGCCTCAATTCAAAAAATGTCAACTTTGCTTTCACCCAAATTATAATGAATTTCACTGCAACATCAGCAGACATTCAGCTGTTAAATGCATGTATGCTTTAATGTCCTAGATCTTCTCGCATTTACTTACTTACTGGGCAATTATATCTGTATAGGGAACGGAAATTTACACGCTTACGACGCTATGTCATTGCGGTATAACAAGTGTTCGCGTGTCAGCAGCAAACGTGACGTTCAATAGAGACGACGCAGTTCTGATTAAAACAAGCACAATAGCAGCGTTCATAGCCGTTGTGGACCCGGGAACGCACATTTCATTTCTATTCGCCAGGTGTCGCTACCTGTCGATTTTCGGTATTTTGCTACTTACTAATTAATTAGGACTTAACTTAAAAATCCGACACGGCGCAAAAATGGTGAATATTGTCACCAATCTGTAGCCGAAGTTTAATTACGATCGGTTGCGAAATTAAAAAGTTTTAGTACATTGAAAATCTGATAACAACAAATACAATAATCAATCAATCAATCAATTAAAAACTTAAAACACGCCATATGTAGGACTAAGTAGTCCTATTCGTAGGCGCAAAAAAATAAATAAATAAATAAATCCCAAGAAGAGTAAGATCAACAATAACGTTCGTAGCCGTTGGGGTTGGGACCCGTTCCTGAATCCAAAAATCTCCCTACTATTGAATGGATGTAATGCAACGAAGTTGCAGGAATTTCCAAGAACAAGAACAGCAACGTGTAGTTGTCGGACCCGGAAACAAGCAGTGCACGTTTATTCGCGAGGTGTCGCTGCGAACCCAACAACAACAACAACGACAACAACAAGAACAACGTTTGTAGCCATTGGAGACCCGTTTCCGGGTCCAAAAACCAAATGCAACTGTTTTGTAGAACTGGATTACACTGACGTCAATTTGGCATTGAACAAACCTGCAAGTGAAAGTAGTACATACAACACTGCGGTGGCAAGTGGCGCTGTTGACGGACTTGAGGCTACAGGATCATGCACTAACGCGGACATGCATCCATGGCTGTCCATTGATCTCCAGGCTGAGTACGATGTCGGTCATGTCACCGTCAGAAACGACGATAACGCGCCATATGGTAATTATCGCCGAACTTGTTACTGTATTCACTAATTCAGGTAAAGGTAAAGGTCGAACACTTGTTATAGCACCCAAAGTAGACACTGCCACTGCAGAGGCGCTCAGTTGCATAGCGCACACCAAGCAGCGTCGCACATACCTGCCTTATACATTCCCAGCCGTAGCCGGTACTCATTTACCGACCCCGAGAGGATGGAGGGTTGAGTAAGCCCAGACTCAGGGTGCAACTGGCCCACGGTTGCTACGCGACAGCCCGCAGCCAGCGGGACTGGAAACCATGACCTTGCGGTCGCTGGTCGAGCACCCTAACCAACAGACTATACAGAAAACAGTCTTCAGTAGGCCTATATAACACACTAACCGCTCTTGTAGAATATACGGATGGGCACAACCTCGATCGATCACAGTGAGTCTTGGGATTTGTAGAAATTCAAATATTTTAGGTTCGGGGTGTTGGTGGTTAGCAATAGCAATGTTCTCACTGCTTGGATTATGTCGTTTGCAGTTACATAGTTTGGAACTAAGGCGTCTCATGCTTATTGACTTGGCATGGTGTTATAAAATTCTGTTTGGGCATGTCCATTTTGAGAGTGAGGAACTTTTTCAGCTAAATATGCGACCTTCTGCTCGAGGTCATAAGCTGTACAAGAAATTATGTGCATCTCGTGTACGAGCGACATTTTTAGTGAACGTAGTGTAAACGTGTGGAACTCGCTACCCAGGAATGTGGATTTTAGCACATTAACTATAGTTTTAGGTGTAGTATTGAGACTGTCGATTTTACTGAATTTCTTAGATGTTCTTATTAAACGTGATTACGTAAGTGTTTAAGCTGTCAACTAGCTTGTGTAATTTTTTCGTTGTTAGTTGTAGTTGGCTGTAGTGCTCAAATAAGCCTGGCATGTCTTGCTCATGTAAACTGCTGTTATTGTTCTATGTGTTTACTCAGCAAATAAACGATGATGCAGATGATGATGATGATGATGATGATGATGATGAAAACGCATTTAGCATTTTTTAGCTACAGAAATGTTTTCAGACCCCTCGACTGCGGACTGTCCTTAGAGCCCACTGGGTGATTTCGTTCCCAGGCCTCCTGTGCCTCCTTCCAAATCTGGGTTACGCTACTAGGAATATACGGGGCGACTGAAAATGCGGGAGTGGAAAAATCGGCACGGTCGAAAATGCAGGGGTGGAAAAGGCGGGAGTGGAAACATCGGCACGATTTTGCAGG
>Ga0209781_1000396_pt1 | contig 11066 bp, 12 predicted proteins | sample WorMetHERISLAND1_3_FD_187386 | JGI IMG/M metagenome (GOLD analysis project Ga0209781, IMG submission 187386) | Marine gutless worms symbiont microbial communities from Max Planck institute for Marine Microbiology, Germany - Olavius albidus HERON... | ecosystem: Host-associated > Annelida >...
CCCCAAAACCACCTACGACTTATACGCGGGTCAACGATTTTAGACCACACAGGGATTCGCTTTTTAGGGGGGGGGCGACTTATACGCGGGAGCTACTTATACGCGAGTATATACGGTACCTGTTTTTCCAGTGCATAGGCGTAGGAGCTCAGTCAACTTTATGGCGGCACGACATTTTTGCCCAAAAATATGTATCAAAAATTAACAAAACGCCCAAATTTTACATGATTCCTGCCCTAAAAATTATCAAAATACCCTATTTTTTCATATTAACCAAATTCTCGAATTTTATATGATTTTTGCCCGAAAAATGCCCGAATTTTACATAATAATTGCCTGGAAAATATTTTTCCGGAATTTTTGTTGGGGGGGGGCACATGCCCCCCCTGCCCTCCGTCTCCTGCGCCTATGTTACAGTGCAGAGCTGAAAGATGGAACCTTGTATGTGCTTGATGCAAAACCAAAAGAGAGTACCATCGCAATGCCGAGCATAAGACGGTATTATCAAGTTGCTGTCTCTTGGCTTGGCATGACGACAATTCAGTTTTGTGCTTTTGCTTATAAAGTTGCCACTGCTCATTGGAAATGCTGGGCAAATTGCAGATTGTATTGAAAGGGACTTTGAGGGGAGGACAAACAGTATTAAGAGAAGCGTATAAGACAGTGAATGGATGACGTCCAGCAGTGGACGGGGGAGGATTACTTACAATTGAACAAGATGGCAGAGGACATTTATCTTCCTGACATGCCGCATTAGAGAATTATCGTCAGCTGTTATCAACCTTCAGTGAGGATGATTGAATGAATGAATGAAATAGTTCATTATGTAGCTACGCACACATGAAGATGATTGTGAAGTTGTCCATGTATAGACCCCCAAGCCGATTTATGAGGCCTTTCGTCGGCTGGCTTAGACACAAAACAGCCTTCTTAATATTCAACTTTAATGGAATGTCAGTGGCTGACGGCTCTTTCGGCTGGCGATGGCTGGTAAATTTTTCGTCGGCTTAACCAATGTGAGTCGGCTGGCGACGGCTTAGCACTAAATCGGCTGGCGTTGGCAAGAAACAACTGTGCCTTACAGATCTATCCATGTACCTTACAACTACTGGCCAAACAGAGAGTATGTTTCTTTACTGACAGAGACCAGTGTATTGGGCCATCATCTGAGTTCAATGTATTGTGTGCCATGCAGGGTGACGTGTGCACCAGTCGTCCGAGTTTCCAGTCTGCTGAGCGTGCAGGATGTTGAAGGGTCAGACAACATTTGGATTAGTGCTGGTCGACTGTATGCTGTACCTGTGAATGTGAATGTGCCAGACACGGTTCTCACATGGCAGTTTTCCACACAACCAAAAGTAAGTCATAAAATGCTGCTTCACTCATGACATACAGAGCAGTAGCAGCCATAGGCGTAGGAGAGGGGGCAGGGGTCATGTGCCCCCAAATTAGGGAAAAATGTTTTTCGGGCAATTATTATGTAAAATTCTGGCATTTTCGGGCAAAAATCAGAAAATTCGGGAATTTTGTTAATTTTCGGGCAAATGTCATAAAAATTTGGGTATTTTGATAATTTTTCGGGCAAGAATCATGTAAAATTTTGGCATTTTGTTAATTTTTCATACATATTTTTCGGGCAAAAATGTCGTACCCCCTAAAGTTGACTGAGCTCCTAAGCCTATGATAGCAGCACTTTGAGTTTTTTTTATTTGGTTAGTTTACTGGAGTTACCAGGTTAGGTTGGGTCTCAAAGTACCCTATGTGTTTGCAGTAACAGGTTTCTAGCAGTAAGACGCCATTCCTACTGTGCAACCGACATCATTGAAACATTGAAGTAATAATATACATCATTGGTGTAAACAGTTGAAGAATGTCTAGCTGTGTGATTGATAAGTAATATATAACTGTGTTTTGATTGATAGATACTGAACTGTCTTTTCTGTCTGTCATATGCCCATAACTATTCGTTGTCTGACCATAGGCATAAGCCTCGAGATATTGGACATTAAGGTTGTATGTAGAAGTGACATTGCGTGGACCATGATTCAATGTAGCTATAAAGTATCATGTGAACATTAACGTGCTGCAGAAATCTACTTTACTTACTTACCATTGTTTTGAGTACCGGCCAAGGGGCGGTGACGCTCTGCGGCTGGGAAGGTAACCGTAGGTCTGACGTCGCACTGGCCATGCGTCACAGACTTTAGTGGTCTATCCACCTACTGGCTCACAGCCTAAGGAAGGGAGATGAGCACCCCGCCTACACCCCTGTAGGGGTATGTGGCACCCTTTACCTTATTTATTGTTTTGAGTGTATCACTTAACAGTTGGCAAGCACAGGGCTGAAGTTGGGAGCCTGGGTGGGAAGGGAGTTTTTAAACCCACAAATTTCTAAACCCATTACAGCCTCTGATTTCTGTGTTCATGATTTCATTATTTTAGCATCATAGAACCATAGTGAAAGTACAGTTGTCAGTGAGCTTACTGTTGACAGCAAATGTGCTTTATTTGCAATATACTGGCGGTTTTGTGGCCTTTCCAGTTCTGTTGAATTGTTCTCCAGTGTGTAAGTTCATAATGTTGCAATTGATTCCTTCATACATTGCATCCATTAAGCTGTACAGTTTCCATCCTATCTTCTTCCAGGCTGCATTTGATCGCTGACCTATCCTGTGTTGCGGCCACGTCTGGTGAACACCTAGGCCTTCACTACACGTGGCCAGAACGCTTGACACTCTCTTCTGTTCTTCAGCATATTAGTAACACTTCAGTTTTAGAAAACATTCAAGTTTCACTTTTTAACATTATTTTTATTCAGCTGTTGTCTTGAATATGCTGTAATGTACAGTTTACATAAGTAGTATATGCTAAATAACTATATCTATATCTGTACTGTATCTGTGTGGGGCATACTTATATCTAGAAAGATGTGCTTTGATTCAGGGGCGTATTTAGGGGGTCCATTGCACCTGCCCCCTTTGGAGATGAAAACAATTGTACTAATTTTTAATGTTAAAAAATTGACAAAATTTGAACACTTGAAAATGTACACCTGAAATGTACCCCTACATCCCCCTTTTTCAGATTTCTAAATACGCCGCTGCTTTGTTTTGCAAGTCACTGTTTTGCTTGGTGAGTTACATACTAATTTCATCTGTCCATCTTGTCCGGTGACTATCGTTATTGGTTGTATGTTAACAGGGCATAGAGTTCAGTGTGACATACAAAGAGTCGGATGTGATACCATATCAGCAGTGTGAGACGCTGGTACCCAACTGCCGGGTCGACTCACATCGGCAACCTTGTGATGGACAAGTTGATATTCTTCAGCCTGGAGTCTATACTTTACTGTTCAACAATACATCATCCAGGTGCTGTATCCTAACACTGATTGATAACTGATATGTCACTCGCAGCAGCAGCAGCTTTTGAGTTTCACTTTATCTGGTTAGGTCTACTTTTCCAGAGTTACCAGGCTAGGTTGGGTCTCAAATCCCTTTTGGGTTTGCAGTAGCAGGTAACATGCAACCAATAGTAAGTAATCATTGGTGTAAACAACTGAAGAATGTGCATGAGCATATTTGGGGGAAGGCCTTGCGCCTGCCCACCTTTGGAGGTGAAAAAAATTTTTTGTACGAATTTTAGTGTGAAAAATTTTATGCTAAAATTTGAACACTTTTGAAAATGTACACCTGAAATGTACCACCGGGCCCCCCGTTTTCAGATTTCGAGATATGCCACTGAATGTTTTTTTAAGTAATAATGAGAGTTTACATGGCTAGCAGCTGTGCGGCATAAATATTGTGAACACTTGATTCATGGACCTTGTACTAATCAGTTTTTTAGTTTCTTTTCAGTTCATGTTCTGTTTTGGCGTCGTGCGGACTAAGCTGTCTACCCATCATTTCTTTAGCATACATTATGCATTATCGTATTGTACTGTATCCTATACTTCAACCTGCAACCTGATGTCACATCTGCACCTGCACTTTCAGTCTGTTGACAGTGTCTAAAGATATTCATGTTCTGCTGTTTATATCGTAATGCACTAAATAATAATCTGAACCTAGCAGTAGTTACCAACTGCACAGTGAGGGTGGTATTGTTTTCAGTAGTGTCTGTTTGTGTGTTTGTCTCTCTGTCTGTCAATGTGATAACTCCAGAACCATTAGAGATACTATCATCATGAAATTTTCAGGGCATCATTTTATGGTGGAAAGGCAGGGTGCTTACAACTCTGGAAAACATTGAAAACCTGGAAAATTCAGGGAATTTTTGAATTCTGGAAAACTCGGGGAATTTCAAATTTACTCAGGGAATTTTTGTAAGTCTGATCTTGGGCATTGAGTTTTGTGCATAATTGTTCGTAACAGTAACATTTATTGGCCAGGTGGCACAGTGACTGGCATGGGTGGAGCCAGTCACCATGCTCCTTAAGTAAAATTCTGTACTTCTGCAAGAAATCTGCCAAAATGACTGCTAAGTTAATTCATTACTTCGCGTTTACTCTTTACAGTTGTCTGGAAATGACTGTTTATAAGGTCTGGAAAACTCAGGGAATTTCATTTTGTGAGATTTGTAAGCACCATGAAAGGGTGGACGTGTTCAAAATGGCTATAGTGGTGCGCCAGTGGTGATTTAACATCTCTGATGTTCACGCTAAATCGTCAATATGTCAATGATGATGCTGATGATGACGTTGGGATGTGCTTTTGTTATTTCTAAACAGGTTTACTGCGAAGAAGTTGACCTACAAGCTAAAGGTCAGACCGTCATCACAGCCAGTTGATCCAGTCTAGCGCAGCTTTACTCCACATTTGTTAACGATATTCACAAACTCGTCTGTACAGTTGTTATTGACTTCTGTGGTGCTTTTATGCAGTCAGGTGTTCCTGCTATGATTTCCGTGTCCAATACCAATAGCGATTTTCAGTTTTGCCCTGCGCAATGTTTAGGGCCCAGCGGCGTCTGCAGTTTCATGGGCCACAGAACTTATTGGGGGAGGTGAGGGGAGCAGAAGGTGGCCCAATAAAAACCACACATTTTTGAGATACCATATTTTTGCAGCCACTACAGATATACATTAATCATGCGGTTTTTGCTGAAGTTTTCAGAAATTACAGTAGAAAACAAGCGAGAATTTTTTTAACAAGTGTTAAATATTAAATATTCTTTGCAAAGTAACCGGAAATGGACTACATCATATAAGATTGCTCGATGATCAGCCAGGACTTGGTTGACACTGCCATAGACCAGTTCTCAAAACGACTTACCCTGGTCATTCGTGTTCAAGGTGGACATATTGAGCATCGCCTGAATTAGGCTTACCGGTAATAAGGCATACACGGATTGTGACAAAAATCTGTGGCATACTTCAAAATTAATATTGTTAATAGTCTGTTAGCACTGACATTTACAAGGTACCATATTTTGACTAGTTTGCAAAGAATATTTAACACTCGTTTAAAAAATTGTCGCTTGATGTTTTCTGCTGTAATTTCTGAACACTTCAGCAAAAACTGCGTGATTATTTCTGTAGTGGCTGCAAAAATATGGTATCTCAAAAATGTGCAGTTTTTATTGGGCCACCCTGTACATGTACACCATGGGCCATAAAAAACGTGCAAGTTTTATTTTCAGGATAATTTTGGCAAATATGGATCGATTTTAATAATTCTTTCAATGCTGTATTTGAGGAAGCTGTAGTAAAACTTACCACCTCCCCTTACATTTGATGCCACACTACCTTGTGAAAGTAGAATGTTCTACTGTATTGGCCAGAATAATCTGCACAGCATTAGAAGTTAATTTAATAATTTCAGCTCAAGATAATAAACTAACAAGAACATTTGTTTGACATGTTATGCAGGTGGTTGCTTTGTCATTGCTGGTATTTATATCATCATCATCATCATTACGAGCCTGTCTCTGACTGGAATATAGCCGTTTTCATGGCATGAAGTATTTATATGTATTTGGAAAAATTTACAGAAGTGCCTCAAAGTCAAACGACAACATACAATGGTGTCTATCCTTAATGCTTGTGCATGGATGTAGATATTTGTTACCCTATGCTGGTCAAGCTGTAACTTGTTAATGACAGTCTCCCAGAGCTAATCTGATGCCACAATAGTGACAAAGCACTGTAAATCTCGTGTAAAATACAAATCCTGCTTGCAGTTTTGTAATATTTCATAGTAACGAGTTTCTACTAAGTGTCAAGATTTCACGTTCATTGCAGAATCATTATTTGTTTTGTGCGAGTTACACAGAATATTATTCAGTGATCTGTTACTTGTACTATTCCATTGATACCGGTAATGTGTATCATTTTATCAGTTACATACTTTGTCGTATTGCTTATCGGCTAGTGCTATCATATTATGTCTGTCATTAGGGCCAGCCAGTTTGCTTTAGCGTTAGTTTATTATGTCTTTGTGTATGTTCTCTTAGTTATGATATTTGTTGTCGATACCAAGCAGTTAATTGCCTGGAAAGACTCATCTGTGAAATGGCCTGTTATGTATCGACTTGATGTTAAACTCTACTCAGTTGCACACTTTCATCATGTCTGTAAATGTTGACGTTTGTTCTGTGTAGATGATATCATTGTTCATTGTGAAGTAAAGTGTGCAGCAAATTATAATCAGTAGTTAAAGTGAATCAGGGCACCACAACTCCCATTAGTGCTAGCAACCATTCGGGGGTCCCCAACTGAACAAATTCTTACTGCAATGCACAAAGTTACTGTTGTTTCAGAAATCATTTGCTTTGCTGCAGTAAAAACATATCACCATCCAGTGTGCACTCCAGTTTCATCGTTCAGGTTTTTCGCCATTTTCCTTCCGCGGTTTGGATTCAGAGATCGGGCTGCATGGGGTTTCCAAATGACAGCACCCCTAATCTACATAGAGTTCCTGGACCCAGACTTACACTTTAAACACTGATTATTAGTGTATTATATTATGTTGTTAAGTGTTTTATTCGGTGTGTATCATGCCAAACAGAATTATCAGATTACACAGCAGCTCAGCTAAACAGCTTAATTTGCCTCTTGTTTGTCAGTGTGAACATTAAACATTAAACATCATTACGGAATTACTAGTACATGACATCATCATATGACCAAAACCGTAGATGGTGTAGACCAACACTGAAAGAACACCATTACATTTAGTTGCAATTGAGGACCCTTTCCAGGTCCAAAAAGACAAACATGTTTGTCAAAATAATAAAGAGGGTCTGGACACATAATGTCATGCAATTTACAACTCTCAAATATATTAAATCAAATTGTTTATTAAAGACAACACAGTCCATATAAAGAGTAAAGAGAGAAGATACAGAGTACAAATAAACACATATACACAATAAAAAGAAAAAACTGCTAAAAACTCATCAACACATGACTGCGGAGGCAACTAGACTATTTTGCACGGTATTACAACGTCGTATGTAGGCCTAACGTTCTTTAGAGTTAATTAGTATTGTTTCAAAAGTGGGAATAGCAAGTTCAAACAACATAGCTGGACACGATTGTGATATTTTGTCATCTGAGATCACAGTCAGCACGTGACTGTTTTACAATATCCCAGAACATGTCTGAGTAAAAATGTTCAGAGTTCCATCATTCTCAAAAATCATTTCTCAAATGAAGTGATGACTAAAATCTCATCAAGACAATAAGACTTGAGACCATGTATGATCAAGACAAAACCCAAACAAATCCAGTCCTTAACAATCCCATCATTAAATTGATATTAAATTGATACACAGACAGCAGTTGTATTTGTAGAATGTACATTTCAAGACATAATTATTAACCTCTCTGCTTGAACTTGCTAAGTGCTACAAGTAAAACGCTGAGAAAACTTGCTGCAGGCTGCCAAGACCAAGCATGTGAGACCACGATAGAGACCAAAACTACAATTTTTGGTCTAGAGACAACGTTCTTGAAACATGTCCCTGCAAACCTATGTACATGTACATGCTTCTGACGACACCATACACTAAATGACGTACGTAATGTGCCTCACTCTGGCTGCTGCAGGCACAGTGATCTTACTGATATGTTGTATGGAAGCTTATCATGTCGGCTAACGTCCAACACGGGTTAACTGCATACAGCTGCCACTGTTATCTGAATGCTTCACTGACCAGCAAAAGATCAGAACAACAGAAGGGTTAATCATTCGTACATGGGTGGCACTGAATGAGACATCAAATGTGGATTCATGAGCATTCACTGTAGACTTCTGCCACACCTGCAAAGTGCAAACCATGCATTTCAAACTGTTAGCTTCTTACCTGCAATTTCTATTTAACTGACCAATTTCCCACAGCGTACTGCACTGCAGGTTAGGTCAGGTCTCTGACTGTGAACTTTTAGGACATCTTGTAGCAGGACTTTCTGTAAACAGGTATGAACAATTGAACACCTTTCCTGTTGACTAGTTAACTCTTTGGCGGCTGAATTAATTTATGCAATTTTGCTGCCACTACTATCCAGAAGCTCCCCATTGTTAAATGTTGTTAAATACTAGGGTTAGCGTTTGGGTTAACCCTAACCCTAACCCCAACCTTGATCCTGAACCTAACCCGGACCTGGACCCGAATTCAGACCCGGACTCAGACTCGGTCCCAGACCCTGGCCGGACCCGGATCAGAACCCGGATCCGGACTCTGACCCTGATCCTGACCTTAACCCTAGCTTGGACATACCCATATAACATTCTGGGGTCGTTTTCGACCCCACTCGCCGCGAAAGAGTTAACAGCATCCAGCATTGAATGATTGTATAAGCAGACGGTGCATTCACAGTGGCTGGGAACGGCCTGCTGCTTGCAACTCCGTCTGCTGAGATTCAGACTGCCACGTCATGGACTATGTTCTCTCGCCAGAACTCATTTTTATAGCAAACATTTTTATTGTATACTATAAGCATTTCAATGTCTGCAACTCTAGTTTTTGTTTTTTATTTTTCATTTTTTATTGTTCGAAAGTTACAACTAATCAAGACTATTAGTATTACACCATCCCCCAGCTATGGATGAGGGACACCGTAGCAAATATTTGCATATGAAGATATGACAAAGCACACGTAAAATAGCTTGCAAGTAGTAATGTTGGCAACACTGTTTCAATCTGATAAATTCCTAGGTTGAACTACACACAAGATGAACATTGGAAGTTGCAACTTGTTTCATCGCCAGTGTAGATTGGGCTTTAGTAGCCAACTTCAGACAAGGTTAAACGACATAAATTCATTTAAATATAAATGAATATAAACAGCAGCTACCAAAACATCAACAGAAAACATTAAATGTGCAATGTTTATCTTGTGTGACTGCAGAATGGCCTTAAATAACCAAACAATACAGATACTGCACACAAATCCAATTACCATGTTCAGTACACACAAGCAGAATTAGTTTACCTTGTGATTTTAACTGCAGAACTTGCTTGTATGCTGCACATACAAACCAAAAGATCACAAATATATGTAACAACTAGCACACAGTATGTATCCAATGCAAACAAACACCATTTTAATGGCCATTTCCCAGGTAAGCCTGAGTTAGCCAGTTGCCCTCTTAATTCATCGGGCGAGTTCTTACAATTGTTGGGCCTACTTTGTTGTTGGTTTGATAATGTGAAGCTCATTGCCAAGACATTTGCATGACCTGCCCACATCACCGCCATATGTAGACATTTGCACAGGACAATTTTGTTTACAGAGTTTACACAGTGTATTAGGCACTTTTTGGCGATGATGAGGTAAACATACTGATGTTTTGCATTAAATGTAGGGACCTGCGAAGCGTCGAGATTCGATTGGAATTCGAATCGGCCGTCCGATTCGATTCGAAAATAATTAGCTGATTCGAAATTTTTCGAATCCTATCGGCCGTGCCTGCTCCTTTGCTTGTCGTAAGCTTAGTCAAATGACTCAAACCATTAACGGCGCTTTGTGGTACAGTATACAGACTCACTAGCTCCATGAGTGATCATACGCCGGTAGTTTAATGTGTTTGAGGATTGTAATAAGGAATATGTAGTTCCACACCTCTATTTTGCTTTATTTGTAATTACTTATTTCAGTAATTAGTATTTGTTGGAGTTGAAAAGATTCGATTCAAAGATTCGATTCGAATTCGAATCTTAACGCTCGATTCGATTCGAGATTCGATTCGAACGCAAATGGCCGATTCGCAGGTCCCTAATTATTTGGCATTGCAGACTTCATCACTGTCCACCCAGACATATGCAAGAAAACTCGAAAATCATCTCTTAAGCTGCAAGCGCCTCTGAAGTCTAACTGGCACTATGAGTATTCATTCATTCACACACAACATAAAGCACGAATAATACTACATACCATCATATAGGAAAACCTGTGCTGATATCAAATCAAAATTGTTCGTATTATGCTGATGTTGTGGACTCTGTGTCCCACCATATGATAATTCTGGCGTCTTGGGCTGCGTAACACTTTTATGTCGTTCAAATCGTGACAAAGTTGAATTGCTTGCAGCCCTATTACTCCGACCTCGGTCGTTATTATTCCATATTCTGTCGCTCTGGACAGGAATGATGCAACCAGATTCCAACGACTTTCTGCCGCCTGCATTAACACACTAAGTTGGTTGACAGCATCCAGCAGAATTCAGCAACACAACAACAATAACAATGTTTTACAAGCAAAATGTATGGCACTCTACAAATCTTATTATAATTATTATTATTATTAGTAGTAGTAGTATTATTATTATTTTTAACCCTTCGAAAATACCACAGGTGTCAGAAATTAGTAACTAGAAAGTTTAGCTAACGCCAACGTTAAGCGCGCGACAGCAGTGCTTGTATGAAGGCCGCTATCGAAGAAATCTAAGTTCAGTCAAGAATCCCACGCTAGAAGCAAACGTCATTGTGTCTATCTAGTATGCAGCCGCAATTATGTTATTTTAGTGTGGTATATGAAATTTGCCTATTTTTAAATCGGTGTCCATGTAACCGCAAAAAAATCTAGTTTAAAACAGGATCCGAAAAGTACACAACCGCAGAAT
>Ga0209781_1000397_pt1 | contig 11064 bp, 8 predicted proteins | sample WorMetHERISLAND1_3_FD_187386 | JGI IMG/M metagenome (GOLD analysis project Ga0209781, IMG submission 187386) | Marine gutless worms symbiont microbial communities from Max Planck institute for Marine Microbiology, Germany - Olavius albidus HERON... | ecosystem: Host-associated > Annelida >...
CAGATGCTCGCTATGCCACTGATCTGTAAAGGACTTCTGGAAGTTCTGGTCTTGAGTTCAGATGATTTAGCGCTATAAAGTTAAAAGTTGAAGTTAAAGCTGAATAAAGCCCTCGACGAGAAGTCGTCCTTGAGCTACGGGGCGTCACCTGCCATATGGGATCACACAGTGTTACCTGCCACCCGACACAAGTGAATGCGCCCCGCCTTAACCCCAGCCGCACTGGTACTCGATTTACCTACCCCGGAGGGATGGAAGGCTGAGTTGACATAGGTTACCCGGCAATGCACCGGCCGGGAGTCGAACCCGCGATCTCTCGATCACAAGTCCGACGCCCTAACAACTACACTACCGAGCCACCCGTATAGCAAGTACACTTTATCTTTACATTTGTAAAACATTGGAAGATGGTAGCATAATTACCGTAGAACGAGGCTGAGGTGTCAGGCGATCTGGCCGATCTGGAGCAGGCACGAATGACCGCGGCAGCGAACTCAGGAGAACAAAACACCCTTGACGTCGTCGAGACGACCGGCACGACCACCAACATCATCATCATCATCATCATCATCCGCATCTTCACGCACAGGTTCATCATCCGTCTCTCTCCCTGTAATAATTCATCATTTCGTCGTTACTGCCAGCCACATTCTCTAATCAGAATTTGTCGGGCGCCAACTGCTACTACGCCCAATAAACACCACCAACGTTGACACGACGCAACTGTTGAAGTGAGTTTTGACTCGTTGCGCGGTGTAGGGCCTATATTGAATTCGTATTTCGTGACCTGCAGACTACCAAACTACATGTACAGACACGGCCGCTGTGTCGGTAGCCTCGAGTGTGTGCAATGTAAAGTATAGGCATGCATGTAATGATGGAAGAAGCCTGTGTTTTTCTAAGATCGCTTTTTATATTTGTCTATATTCCCAAATCCAATGACATTTTGCGCGTGGCCACCATAGATCACCCAACCATCCACGGTTAACTGTTAGTTCTGCGACTGTTTCGAATCTAAAGATAACCTGCTGTCCTGCTCTTTGCAGTTTGATATTTCGCAGCTTGAATGGCCTTTCAGAGTCATTGTACGTGTAAGTCATCGGGGGATCTAAGCCTCGGTTAGTTCGTTTTTTATATGACCAGAAAAGTAATTGCCTTTTGCGATCTCGTGGACGGAACAGACAGAACGACAGGCATACAGACCGACAGAGAGACAAACAACACCACCGAGGTAACAGGCGTTACGCTATTGCTCCAGTCTCCAGCACTGCGAAGTCGAACGAAAGGCGCCATGTGCCCAAAATTAGTAGGCCTACACCGTTTCTTCTAAGTGCAAAGACACACGTGTGAATATAAATAGGCCTATAAGTTAAAAATACAAAATAAGTGCACGTAGCTCATCTAGGCACAGTACACAAGTACTTACATTCATTTGACTCAACAATGAAATCCTCCAGACGTTTTGCAAACCAAACAGCTCGTGTAGGCCTATTATGCCTATAACAAAGCGTGCAGTAAATGAGTGGGACCCCGACCACCACATCAACCGGGTTCCACAGACTGTTATCAACAGTGTTAGTAACAGTTGAGTCTGTTAGGCCTGCATATGGGGCGAAGAACACATCCATCTACTGCAGTCCCACTTCAAGGACATTGCATCAACCATCATCATCGTCGTCGTCGTCATCGTCATTGACATCGTGGTCTACATTTCTAAGCGTGATAGACGTGATATTGACCTACAATAATATATTAACAACTGGCAATCAGCCATTATGTGATGTCTGAAAATGTTGTGTACTTTGAACCGAAGTAGGCCAAAAGTTCGTTACAATAAGTTAACTATTTTATCCTTAGTTACCAGTAAGCTTAGCTACCTGCATTGGCTGGATTAGACTGTAGTTTCAACTAGCAAGCAATACGGCGTGGTCCAAATAAAACTCCTTCCTTTAAGCCTTTTTACCGCGCAATGCACTTTAGTGCAAAGCGCGGTCTTGCGATCGCATGTCGTCCGTCTGTCCGTCCGTCCATCTGTCCGTCTGTGACGTTGGTGGATTGTGATCACATAGGTTCGAAATATTGGAAACTAATTGCACGGACAATTAGTCCACACCTTCGCTCTTTGTAGCCAAAAGGCGATCCACCTACTCCCAGGCGAATATGGGGAAATTTTGGGGAGACTAGAGGTGGATAGGGAAAAAGTGGCATGCTGGAGAAAAAAAGCAGCAATATCTCTGAAACGCGTAGGCCTACAGATAGAGGAAAAGTTACTATGGACTCAATGGTCACAACTGCACTACCTTAATGTTCTAGTGGGCATACAGTTGGTGAGTTCCTATAGATAGGAACTCACCAACGCTCTTTCGGACGGTACCATCGGAACAAAAGCCCATAAAATTTTGGGAAAAGTAGCCGTGGGGTCGTAGTCAGGGAGTCCAGACAATTTTCAGGGCACCCATATATAGGGCGAATTGCATTGCGCGGTCATACTTGCGATAGCACAGTTTTCTTGTTATTACTGCCAAGCGAAGCAATGTACACACCAGCGCAGCGAGGGTGGTACTGTTTCTGTAGTGTTTGTTTGTGTGTTTGTCTGTCAATGCGATAACTCCCTGAACTGTTAGACATCGCGGAATTTTCAGAACATCATCCTACGGCCGAAAGGGCGGACAAGTTCGAAAATGACTATAGGGGAGCGCGGGTAGTGACTGTTTAAGTTTAAACGTCTCTAATGTTCTAGTGGGCATACAGTACAACAAAAATTTGCAACAAAAAAAGAGTACAGGTATCCCACCTAACACGGTTTGCGTAACTGCACTACCTTAAGATGTTGACCACCACGTACACTATTGACGCCTGATTGCATTTACCACCCGCGTAGTGAGGGTGCTATTGGGTTCAGTCGTGTCTGTTTGTCTGTCTGTCTGTCAACGCAATAACTGCTGAACCGTTAGTGATATCACGAAATTTTTCAGGGCATCATCATATATAGTTAACTTGAAGGGGCGGACAAGTTCGAAAATGGCTACCGGTATATAGGGGTGCTCGGGTGGTGAGTAAACACCTTTATTAGTATGTTTGTAAAAATGATGAAAAACAAGACTACCCTATGCTGCAAAAGCTTACTGTATGTCTGAAACACGGTAATAGCTCTAATGCTCTCTTCTATCACCTGGCCAGTTAGCACCTCATGTGTTATTTCATGTACGTTATTTTGTTATTTTATGTATTTGTTTGTGGTGTATAATAAATTGATTCTGATTCTGATGCCTGCAGCTCAGTACGCTAATGCCATAAAAACTGTTTTGCAGTCAGTACAATCTTCCACTTGTTACTATACAATACTGTTGCGAAATGTCTCGTTTACAGTGCCATGTCTTGGATATATCACTGACTATAACATGACTGGATTTCTATTGCTGAAAACAGATACTCATGACAAAGGACGTCTTAATTTGCCACCAATATTTGTGTACACCAGGGGTCTGCAACGTCTGGCCCGCGAGTTCCGTCCATCCGGCCCGCGGCGGCTCGTCAGTTTTAACAATTCAGGCCGGAAAACATACCGAACGATGAGCGATTGTTTTCACGCTGAGCGTGATTTAGTAGCATGATTGTCAACGCTGATCGGCTCTCTTACACTCGTTGACGCGTTGACGCTGACTCCCTTTACACTTGACCCTTCGATCACTAGTCTAGTAATTGGGACATTTTTGGTGAAGTTGGAAAAATAGTATAAAGCTGAAAACTGGCGGAGTTTTTCTTAAAACAACCCTGAACAAAATACCAAAAATGTCCACGTTTCCTCTCAGTGCTTTTGCTGATATGCCATTGACATGACATCATGATGAGGGGATGGGCTAGTCCAGTTAAATTTTTCACGTAAAATTTACCTGTCCGGCCCGCAGCAAGTTCCCTGTGGGCTCATCCGGCCCTCAACCCCAAAATGTTTGCCGACCCCCTGGTATACACTCTTTAAAATATTCTAATTTAACTGGGTTGTACTTTATTGTAGTGTGATTCTTTCGCTGTATTTTGCCCTTCTGCTGTATTTTATATGTCAACTATTGAGATTATGCTTAGCCCAGTTTGCACTCAGCAGCCAGCATGTTAGAAACTATTGTCTTTTGCTGTCCATTCTCAAATACAAATAAACCGGATCATTGGTTACACAGAAATGATGATTTGAGGACAGGTTCCATGTCAGAGAATTCCATCAGGCAAACTCTGTTAAGTCACAACTGGATGCCACATAGTTAAAAATAGTGATTTGTAGCAAGAACCGGGTACCCGGACCCGGTTCCAAAATTCATTACCCGTTTCCAAATCCGGGTAATTGATACCCAGTTTTTGCACTCATTACTGATGAAAAATGCAATTTTGGCCTGCCTTTGTAATTTTTATCTCCTTATGTGATGACTTTGACTTCCCTATATTTCCTGCAATTGTTACTATTTTTTGTTGTGTGTATTCAGATTTGATCATTCATTTATGGATGTTCAGTGTGAAAAAACATAGATTTGTGAAAAATATTCGGTAATTGTGTGTACGTGTTATCGCATTGTCATTTTCCTTACTTACTCAAAAGTTGAAATCGGGTCCGAGTACCCGGGTAATTGCAACCGGGTACCCGGTTCCTAAAACGGGTAATGCTGCAAATCACTAGTTAAAAACACATTGAACACGACAGCAGCACAAGTAGTGTTTTAATCAGATTATCATTTATATAATAATAACAGTCTGATAATACATTTTCAAAAATTACTAACGCAACTAACGGGCCACCTTTAAACAGCAAGTGGTAACAATGTACAGTACTCGGAAACACATTTCTACAAACATCAGCAGCATAACAAAACGACTCATCAAACAGCATTAGTGCTGTTGAACCAACTCTTGTAAAGCGCACACTAGCACACTGTAAGAAATATCTAAATAAATTAACTTCAATACCCAGATCAGAAACAACTCAGCTATTTAGATAAACTATGTATAATGCATAAGCTTATAGCAAAAGACAATTTGACAATACTTGAAACTTTTATGCATGCTGAAGTATAGAATTGCAACACTGTTTGCAACTGTAAAATCAATTTTCAGCATATAAATTTTCACATATTTAAGTATGCCATTAGCAAATTCTATCTTATATTTCAGTACACAAAATAGTTCTTTTAACTTACTATTTGTGCTTGCACTACATATGGTGGCAAGTGCGTGAAGTATAAAGCTTAAAAACATTATATAAAGTTATACATGTTTCAATTTTTGTTAATGAAAGTAGAATTTTAAAAACCAATGCATAGCAAAGTCACATTTCTGTGTTCATTTTCACAGCAAATTGCTAACATTTAACAAATGCCAAGAACGATATGCTAGTGTAATTCCATGTCACAGAGTGTGGCACAGTAGCTTTAAACATGCTGCCATTTTACACCATCCTGAACAGTAATGAGGACATCACAAACACGTTCCAGCACAGCAACTAACGACAACGAAAATACTCCGATAGTCTGCAAAAATCAGATAAATAAACTGAAAAAAAAATGTTCAGTATGTATGCAGAAACTACCAATAATGCGCACAGCACGTGGCTGTAAGGTGCATAAATAAACTGTACAATGAATGTATTCACTAGCACTTTAGAAACGATGCACGTTACTAGTCAACTTATTTACAGCAAAAATGGGTCGCATCTAATTTGCGGTAAAATCTATCCGAGAGAAGAAACGTTCAACACCAGTGTTAACATACAGCATCAGATGAACAACTGCAGTGCTATAGTTTGCATATCACGTATGGTGCTGTATACTAAGTTGTTCGGCTTCGGCAATCGATGCCAACGCCAGAGCCACTGTCTCTAATTCATCCAAAGAGGTGCGTGAGACTAACAACAGAAATAAGCTTGACGATATCATTGACGATATCATTCTTAATGTCTCACCCTGTTTACAGCTTCAATTCACAAAATGATTATCACACACTCACAAGCTCACTCTCACTACAGTCTAGAGATAAATTCCACGACGAGGTTGTAAGCTTGTCTCGGCCATCGTCGGCCCATTCGCCAGCTTCGAATTGTTCGCTTTCAAGTCGTTAACGAAAAAGTTGTGCCGTCCGGGTGCATACTGATTCTTTGCGAGGTTCGTAGACACATTGTATGGATGAAAAGTTTGGAAAGTCTTGACGGGCTCGGCTTCGTACGGATTCTGATGAACGACATGCTCAGCAGGGTCGAGCGTTATGTCCTTGGCAGACACTGAGCGCCAAGCTCGGACGTCGACTTGTGACGAGCGCATGTTGGAAAAGGAATGTGGGAATCCACGCGTGATCTGACTGACGCACAAGCCGAGGAAAAATCCAGCAACGACTGACACCACGGTGCACAGGACAGAAATGGCGGCAACAGTACTTGCCGAATACATGTTGACGTTACTTGAACAAGATGCCTCACGATCGGGTGGCTGATATTCAAGTGACTGATCATAACACGGATCTAAAGACCACAAACAGATAACAACTGCACTTATTAATGAACGTAATGAATAATCACTTTGGCTTCACGGCATTGTTTGGGTAACACGAATCACAGCAGGCTGATAAAAATTCTGCTCCAAAAAATTCCCATAAGTTCTCCTTCGGGACCCGGCCTAACCAAGAGTAACTGTAGAAAAATGGCCAACTGAACAAAAACTGAAAGTGAGCGACTAGTTTTATTTCCTGCCTGACATATAATCTACAGGTCATTTTGGACATTAGAGTTTTCCAGGCAATCGACTGCATTGATACTGACAAACAAGCTCAAAACAAACAAGAGAAAAAAAATACAAAAAGCTAAACACAAAACAAACTGGCCCACGTAACAAAAGCCACACAAATAATGCAGAAAAATAAAACTAAAAATAAACAGGCCATAGTAGAGCTGTAACAAATGCGATACACATTACAGTACAGAACAGTTCTGATACTCTTCCGTCTTATCCCCCAGACCTCCAGAAATTACCACAGTTCAAACAGTAGTAGTAACAATTATCACTTTATTTCACATGTGAACACATAGTACACAGTACTCATTCACTGATAATGCGATAAATTACTTAAAATATTTTATTACCATTTCTAATGACGCTAAGTTTTTAGAGTTTCATTTTATTCATCACAGTTCCTGATTGGCATATGAAAGCATAACTACAGAAAAACTAACACTGCACAGCAGACTAGACAAGTACGGCATTAAAACAAAATGGAATTAGAACAAAGAACACAAGAAATAAACACACCGATGCTTCCTCGTGTCGATGGTCGAATACGTTTTTGATCGACGTTAACTGCACCCACACTGGCTGTTGAAGGCAGTGGTGTACGTAACATGGTCTTTTCATTATCTGGACAATATCAGCATAGGGTAACTACATAATCAAGGCTTTGTACAGCTGTACTCAATCCAAGTTACTCTTTCGGCACTTCGGTGTTCATTACACGATACGTAAGGACAATTAGCCTGGAAAAACCACTCAAATAATCTTGAATGCTAACATGGTAAGCACAGAAAGTAAGCAGAAAGGACATTAGGGCCCACAGCAGAATCAGCATGGCACAAATACTTATTACAGTGACCTCAGTTCAATCTTTATATCACCATTGATATATCTTAACTCACAACTAACCATTGGATTATCTGTTACTGAACTGCTAGTACTAACAGCTCCATCACACTTCATTCTTGCAAACTGAAATGTAGCCATGACAATATTATACAATTTCCGATGTAAAACAATTCAGTTGATATTATTTCTTCAGCTTCAAGAAATTTATTAGATTCTCAATCTCACTTGAATTCACAAATTTTAAAGGTACAAATCCAAAGAACTAACAGCCACACATAAGAAAACTGAATTGTTTATCTCCACATAAAACCACACCACTGTATGCATGGTATGTAGATGGACAGTGATACCAGTACTTGTTCACTACAGGCCAGCAACACTGCATCAATGATTTAAAGCTAGTATATGTAAAATGCGAAGGACTGCAGTATTTCCGAGGATACAAAGTAACACAACATGAAGTATCAAGTATCTGCAGGTATATACCCACCACTTGGCAAAACGGCAACCTTTGTTGTGTGGCGAGAATTGAACTGAGACAAGGAATCACACACACACGGTGGGTTGGTCATACCTTGTTCCGCAGCTGGTGTTGCTGAAAACAATTTATCACATGAAATATATACATAGCTATCAAATATTTAATATTTTGCTATCAAAACTGTGTAACAATAATATCACATTCCACGGCAGAGAAGCACAGAAAACACAACATCACTGCTGACTAGGGTCGAGCCGGATTGACTATTTCAAATCCACCAGGAGCCGGAACTGGAGCTGGATTTAGGGAAACGTGTTTTTGGATCACAGAATAATGCGCCTGATGAAACTAATGGCGTCAACAATGCTGTCAGCTGCTACAAAGAGGCAGTACAATTCAGTGCTTCTTTTGTCGCATCACTGTTTGCCAGTTTTTGACGAAATTTGTGGAACGGCAACGAATTTTGTATTTTTTTTCATCTGAGTAGCACTAATTAAAATTGTGAATACACCACTTGACAGGTTAGCTCCATTAGTTTTATCTGTAATTAACTGAACATACAGCAGCTGTACCGGCATCTGGCAAATCCGCTTAGAAATTTGGCTGAGCTGACTTGGCTAGATTTCTGAAAAAATGGCCAGATTCCAGATTTGCCGTAGCCGGAGCCGAAATCAGGTACAACCTTACTGTTGACCTTTAGTTTTAACATAAAAAATACGACAATAAATTCTTAACAACTAGAGTCAATATAACTGAAACTGGGCTGTATCAATCGCTGCTTACAAGTTGTGGCTATCAATTAACTCCTTTCATTAAACAAAGCTCATATACACAGCTCACAACATTCACTTACACACTGTACACAGGATGATACTCTGACATTACAATAAGTGATAAAAACAACTGGATCTACATCTAAACCAACCCTGTGAAGTGCTGGTGATTTTCTTTGGTCTCCTCACTGATGACTGGGACGAATCACACACGGAGTGTTTACCGCTCACAATATTCTGATACCTACAATGCATTAGACACATTATGAATGAGTGACTGAATACAGTTTAACGTAATTCTGAAGACAAGTCTTTCTGGACAATCAACTGCAATGCTACTGACAGTGGCACAAAAAGCCAGAGGGTAAAGGAACAAAAAACACCAAAAATTAACCACAGAAGTACTATAATAACCTCATCACAATATTGCTGGCACAACTATTACCATTACTATTACTACCGGTACATCCGTTCCTCGTGTTCGCAGTACATTTGCCTCCCGTGGTTTCAGTGTTGCAGCCCCCTCAGATTCGGCCTCTGGCTGACACTGTGCACTCCAAACATTTTATTTACTTACATACTTACTTACTTACTTACTTACTTACCTCTTCAACTTTCAGTTATTTTATAAATAACAAGCCTGCTTTTCAGCTTCATTTCAGGCTGAGCCCTGAAGGAAGCACCCTGAAGAACTGCTGCAGCAACAAAAAACTGCGTATACATATTTCATGATTGGCACTTGCAAATGTAAAAATATCACTAAGCACAGCAGTTCCGACTTCTCAGTATGAAAAATCTTTTACTTTCCCACAAACACAAACACCCAGTGATGAAACTGTGGCAGCTAATGATAACATTTTGCATTCACAAGTTACCAAATAACTGTGAATTAGGTTCTTGAAGGCTTTAAGCAGTTAAAGACAAAAACACAGTCTCCAAATATAACAAAGAGCTTGAGCAAAGTACTCTACTACAGTTCAGAGAAGAAGAAAAACGCATCTCACCCATATACGGAGTTGACACATTTGTTCCTCCTCCAGGAACAGTATGGATCTCTCAGTGCAATACAATCACTACACAGAAGCACGTTCAAGGAATTAGTAAACACTTTCTTCAGTTCATCACACAGTAACAACACTGTACACTCTAAACTTCATGTGAGACATCAACTACTCTATGCCTCTGCCCTAAACTGCTGTTTCCAGCATATTTCATTCTATTGTAACCTTATCCTTTGACGTTTGACCCCAAAATGTGAAGCATTCTTCTCATGTGCCAAAATGCATCAATGCTGTACATTTGGTGAAGATCTGGTGCTACACTGCCCAGTGCACAACAAGGCTCAGCAGGAGTCATGGGCTCATGGCCAAACCTCCACTACCAAAGCCATCCAAGACGCCTGTGGAGCTTCCTGGAGAGGATCGGGGCAATGACCCGTCCCCTGATCTGAAATGAGAGAGAGGGAGAGACAGCAGACTGATACAGTATGTAATCTGGCTCTTTCTGACTTCCAAGAGACAGCCAGTTGTAAGTAAAGTAACGAGAACAGCACTAGTACCTGCACGTGACGTATTTGTGACAGCGATGCAACGGTATCGAGCGAATCTCATCACGTGACATCACTATCAGCCGGCTGCGGTGACGATGAGTTGGATGTCGGTGAACACGCAGGCCGGTCACGGCACTGCCGTCGTCAAACACTGAAATCACCTCAATCACATGCGGCTCAATCTCAAGGCGCCCTCTGTTGATAGCCTTCAGAACTCGGCCATTATCTGTAACATCCAATCAATGCATGAATTAAAGGCATCTTTTTCTGAGTGTGTTGCCAAGTGCAACTTTGTTTTTAAAACTCATTTGAGCAACACAGAATGAACACCAATGTAAACTGTGCTGCATTAATAACATAGCTAACAATGGACTAATATTATAGGAAACTAGCTGTAAGTACCGTCCTCTGGGCCTCTGTCTGCCGTATTTATTAGCATTCACCAGGTGGCACCTGCTACTGCGCTATTGCTACTGCGCGCATGTTTCATCGCTGTTCGCCAGGTGTCGTTGTCATGAATTCTATTATACCGCACGCATAGATAAATGACCCTGACCTTGACTAAAACACTCCTTGGGTCAACATGAGTCCCTATGCCAAGTTTGGTCTTGATCGGCCCAGCCGTTCGGCCAGCCATTGGCAACATACAGACAG
>Ga0209781_1000398_pt1 | contig 11053 bp, 13 predicted proteins | sample WorMetHERISLAND1_3_FD_187386 | JGI IMG/M metagenome (GOLD analysis project Ga0209781, IMG submission 187386) | Marine gutless worms symbiont microbial communities from Max Planck institute for Marine Microbiology, Germany - Olavius albidus HERON... | ecosystem: Host-associated > Annelida >...
CAGAGCTTTCACCTGTTCCTAAAGGAGTGCGAATGGCGGTTCAATGGAGGTGATCACCGGGAACTGCTTAACCAATTAAAGACATGGGTGAATTCGAGACAAAAACGTCCTTAGCTAGGACAGCCCCTTATTTTAACTCGGGTTGTTCGGCTTCGGCCGGCATGAGAAGTCTAACGTGTAACGGCCGTATCTTCGGTGGGTACCGGGCGGAAACACGATCAGGGAGACCATAACGTCATGAAATTACCAATTCGTCTGAATAAGGGTGTCGCGCTTGCTGCGGCAGCCGCTTTGGGGCTGACGATGGGTGTGGCCCAGGCCGCCGATCCCATCAAGGTCGGCACTTTCCTCTCGGTCACCGGCCCGGCGTCGTTCCTCGGCGACCCCGAGTTGAAGACCATGCAGATGTTCATCGAGGACATCAACAAGAAGGGTGGCGTTATCGGGCGTCAGCTCGAGCTGATCCACTACGACGATCAAACCAACGCCAAGAATGCCGCCACCTTCGTCAAACGCCTGATCGCTCAGGATGGTGTCGACGTCATCGTCGGCGGCTCGACGACCGGCAACACGATGGCCGTCATCAAGCAGATCGAGAAGGCGGGCGTACCGTTCGTCTCGCTTGCCGGCGCCGGCATCATCGTCAACCCGGTCAAGAAGTGGGTATTCAAGACTCCACATACGGACGGCGTCGCCGTTGGGCGTATCTTCGCCGACATGAAAGCGCGCGGCCTGAGCAAGGTCGGCCTGTTCTCAGGCGCCGGCGGTTTCGACAAGTCGTGCCGCGGCAACGCCCAGAAGCTGGCCGGGAACTACGGGATCACGCTGGTTGCCGACGAGGTGCATGGCAAAGGCGATACCGACATGACCGCCCAGCTCACCAAGATCAAAAACGCGGCCGGCATCCAAGCCTTCCTCTATTGCGGGTTCGGCGCGCCGACCAGCATCGTCGCCAAGAACTACGCACAGCTCGGCATTGGCGTCCCGCACTATCAGACCCATGGCTCCGCTTCGGCTCGTTTTATCAAAGGTGCCGAGGGCGCGGCTGAGGGCGTTCGCCTGCCGGCTGCGGCCCTTCTGGTCGTCGACCAATTGCCGGACAGCCATCCGCAGAAGAGTATCGGCAGCGCTTACAAGGCGGCCTATGAGGCCAAGTTCAAGGACAACATCTCGACCTTCGGCGGTCACGCCTATGACGGTCTCCTGATTGTCACACAGGCCATCGAACGGGCCGGCTCCACCGATAAGGAGAAGGTCCGCGCCGAAATCGAAAAGATCAACAAATTGGTCGGTGTCGACGGCATCTTCACCATGTCGCCGACCGATCACTTGGGTCTCGATAACGACTCGATGGTTATGGTCGAAGTCAAAGGCGGCAAGTTTTCTCTGTTGAAATAGGTCGTCTCATATAACTCAAGGTCGCCCCTCCACCTGGGAAGGTGGCGGGGCGATTTTGACGTCTGAATAGAGGTTCTTCAGTTGTCCGCCGGGTTTCTCCAGTTCCTGTTCTCCGGCATCACTGTCGGTGCCATTTACGGGCTCGTCGGCCTTGGTTTCTCGATCATCTTCAACGCCAGCCAGGTCATCAACTTCGCCCAGGGTGAATTCGTCATGATCGGCGGCATGGCCACGGTTTCGCTGTTGGCTGCGGGCATGCCGCTACCCGTGGCCATGATCGCTGCTATCGCTCTGGCGACCCTGATCGGCCTCGCACTTGAAAAGTTCGCCATCGAACCGTCGTCGGACGCTTCCGTCGTGACACTCATCATCATCACCATCGGCGCCTCGATCTTCCTGCGTGGCGCCGCCCAGATCGTCTGGGACCGCAACTTCCACAGTCTGCCCGGCTTCAGCGGCAACGACCCGATCCATATCGGCGGCGCCACCATGCTGCCGCAGAGCCTGTGGATCGTCGGCTTCCTGATCGTCATCGTCATCGGACTTTGGCTCTTCTTCAACCGAACCCTGCCGGGCAAGGACATGCTGGCGGCGTCCCATAACCGCCTGGCCGCGCGTCTCGTCGGCATCAACGTGCGCCTTGTGCTGTTGATGAGTTTCGCCCTGGCCGCCGCATTGGGGTCGTTCGCCGGCATCCTCATCGCGTCGATCTCGCTGACCTACGCCGGTGTCGGCGTCATGCTTGGCCTAAAGGGGTTCAGCGCCGCCATCGTCGGCGGGCTCGGCAATCCCATGGGTGCCATTGTCGGCGGCCTCGTCGTCGGTATCGCCGAGGCGATGACCGCGGGTTATATATCGTCCGCCTACAAGGATGCGGTCGCATTCATGATCATCCTGCTGGTCCTTTTCGTCAGGCCCAGCGGGCTTTTCGGCAAACACGTGGTCGAGAAAGTCTGATGGACTGGAAACAACCCCGCACCGGCGGTCTCGCCGCCTTGGCGGTGATCATCGTGTTGTTGCCGCTGGCTCTGACCAACAGCTTCCATTACGAGATCGCCATCCTCATCGGTCTCAACGCCACCGTCTGCGTCGGTCTGAACCTGCTCATCGGCTACGCCGGCCAGATCAGCCTCGGCCACGCCGGCTTCTTCGCCTTGGGCGCCTACGGCTCGACGATCCTGACCTCAGAGCATGGCTGGCCGCCGATCCTGGCCCTGGTCATTTCAGCCGTCGCCGTGGCGCTTCTGGCCTTCATCGTCGCCCGGCCCATCCTCAAGCTGAAGGGGCACTATCTGGCCATGGGCACGCTCGGCATGGGCATCATCATCTCCATCGCCCTCGAGCAGGAAGTGGCGCTCACCGGCGGTCCCGACGGCATGCCCGTCGACGCCTTCACGCTGTTCGGCTGGGAACCGGCCAACGAACAGACCTGGTATTGGATGGTCGCCGTGCTGCTGCTCGGTACCGTTTGGCTGGCGCTCAACCTCATCGACTCACCGGTCGGCCGGGCGCTCCGGGCCGTGCACGGCTCCGAGATCGCGGCCGAGACCATGGGCGTCGATACGGCTCACTATAAGGTCAGGATCTTCGTCGTCTCGGCCGGATTGGCCAGTGTCGCCGGCAGTTTCTTCGCGCACTACTCCGGCTTCATCACACCGACGGAGGGCAGTTTCTTCCATTCCATCGAACTCGTCACAATGGTGGTGCTGGGCGGCATGGCCTCGACCTTCGGTGCCGTCGTCGGTGCCGCCATCCTGACCCTGATCCCGCAGGTGCTGCCGCCTTCCACGATTATGAGATGATGATCTTCGGTGGGGTCCTGATGGGCATGATGATCTTCATGCGCAAGGGCCTGGTGCCGAGCCTGGCCGAATTCATAAGGCGGCGTCATGGCGCTTCTTGAGGTCAAGGGCCTGAGCAAGGTGTTCGGCGGCATCTCGGCCGTCGACGGCCTCGACTTCACGGTCGACGGTGGCGGTATCCTATCGATCATTGGACCCAACGGTGCGGGCAAGACGACGCTATTCAATGTCCTTACCGGCGTCTATACACCGACCGAGGGCCATGTCTTTTTGGAAGGTGAAGAGGTTACCCACCTGACGCCCTTCGAGCGGGCCGCCAAGGGCATGTCCCGGACCTTCCAGAACGTCCAGGCCTTCCTCAACATGTCGGCCGTCGAGAACGTCATGGTCGGTTATCACCTACACTCGCACCGCAACTTCCTGTCGTCGCTGCTGCGCCTGCCGCCGGCGGTTGAGGCCAACAAGGTGGCCCGCGAAAAGGCGGCCCAGCTAATGGAATACGTGGGCCTCGGCGAGTACATCGGCATGGCGGCGGATTCCTTGCCTTACGGCGCCTTGAAGCGCCTGGAGATCGCCCGCGCCCTGACCACGGACCCCAAGATCCTGATGCTCGACGAACCGGCCGCCGGCCTCAACCCGGCGGAGACCCAGGCGCTGGACGATCTCATCCAGGAGATCGCCGGGAACGGCGTCACCATCCTCCTGGTCGAGCATGACATGCGGCTCGTCATGGGCATCAGCGGCCATATCATCGTGCTCGACCATGGGCGCTGGCTGGCCGAGGGCAACGCCAAGGAAATCCGCGCCAACCCCGAGGTCACCGCCGCCTATCTGGGCGAGGAGGGGAGGGGCCATTGACCGAGCTCGTGATCACCGGACTGGCCGCCCACTACGGACCCATCCAGGCCCTTAAGGGCGTCAACGTGACCGTTGCCGCCGGCGAACTGGTGGCCCTGGTCGGTGCCAACGGGGCCGGCAAGACGACCCTGATGCGCACGCTCTCGGGCGTGCTGCCGGCGAGCGCCGGCACGGTCACCTGCGACGGCGAAGAGATCACCGGCCTGTCGCCCGACGCCCGGGTGCGGCTCGGCATCTCCCAGGTGCCGGAAGGTCGTCAGGTGTTCGGCCCCATGTCCGTCGAGGACAACCTCATGCTCGGTGCCTATACCCGGCCCAGGCGCGAGATCGCCGACAGCCTGGCCCACGTCTACGACATGTTCCCGCGTCTCGAGCAGCGCCACCAGCAGCAGGCCGGCATCGTCAAGCTCAGGGACGAAGGTACCACGGTCTTCGTCGTCGAGCAGAACGCCTTCAAGGCACTCGCCATCGCCGATCGCGGCTACGTCATGGAGACCGGTCGCACGGTCCTCACCGACGCCGCCTCCGCCCTCCTCGAGGACGAGCGGGTCAAGGAAGCCTATCTCGGCGTTTAATCCGCCCCTTTACACGCCGACCCGATCCTAGCTCATGTCCCGCATATCGATGATGCGCTTGGCCTTGCCGAGCGAGCGCTCGACCTCGTTGACACCGACGACGCGCACACCGGCCGTAACGCCGACGATCGACTTGATGTGGTGGATCAGCTCGCGGCCGGCCTCTTGGGCGATTGTTTCGAGTTCGCCGGCGTGTTCCGGTTTGACCTCGACGACCACTTCCAGCGTATCCAGCTGACCTTCGCGGCGAATTTCGAGGACGTAATGCGGCGACAATCGGTCGTCCTTTAGGATCTGCTCCTCGATCTGGGTCGGGAAGACGTTGACGCCGCGGATGATCATCATGTCGTCGGAACGCCCCGTCACCTTCTCCATGCGCCGCATGTTCCGGGCTGTGCCCGGCAGCAGCCGCGTCAGGTCGCGGGTCCGGTAGCGGATGATCGGAAAGGCTTCCTTGGTCAGTGAGGTGAACACCAGTTCGCCCTTCTCGCCGTCGGGCAGGACTTCGCCCGTCGCCGGGTCGATGACCTCCGGATAGAAATGGTCCTCCCAGATGTGCAGCCCGTCCTTGCTCTCGACGCACTCGCAGGAGACGCCGGGCCCGATCACCTCGGAGAGCCCATAGAGGTCGATGGCGTCCATGTCGAAACGCCGTTCGATCTCGGCCCGCATGGACTGGGTCCAGGGCTCCGCCCCATGCAGTCCGATGCGAAGCGAGGTCTCGCGCGTATCGATGCCCTGGCGTTCGAACTCATCGGCCAGCGCCAGCATGTAGGACGGCGTCATCATGATAATGTCCGGCTTGAAGTCCATGATCAGCTCGACCTGGCGTTCCGACTGGCCGCCGGACATGGGGATCACCGTGCAGCCGAGCCGCTCGGCCCCGTAGTGGGCGCCGAGGCCGCCGGTGAACAGCCCCCATAGGCCACATGGACGATGTCGCCGGGTCGGCCGCCGGCGGCGCGGGTCGAGCGCGCCATCAGGTCGGCCCACATGTCGACGTCGTTCTGGGTATAGCCGACGACGGTGGGCTTGCCGGTGGTGCCCGACGACGCGTGGATGCGCACCACCTTCTCGCGCGGCACGGCGAAGAGCCCGAACGGATAGTTCTGGCGCAGGTCGTCCTTGACCGTGAACGGGAACTTGGCGAGGTCGGAGAGTTCCCTCAGGTCGCCCGGATGGACGCCGGCATCGTCGAAGGCCTTTTTATAGTGCGCCACGTTCTCGTAGGCGTGGTTGAGCGACCAGTTGAGGCGCTTCAATTGCAGGTCGGCGATCTCGTCGCGGCTGGCGATTTCGATCGGATCGAGAACCTCCCTCGGCGGTGCTTTCGAATTCATGGCCATATCTCCCTGTATTCCCCTGCGGCCTCAGATGATTTCCCGTAAGGCCTTTTGATCATTGTGGATAAAGGATTCCGGTATTATTTCAAGCCTCTGATAGGTCCCCGTCGCTTTCCCCATTGCGGCCCCCGTCGCTGTCAGGGTCGCGGCCCAGGCGGGCGTTCAGGCCGGGCACCGATTCTCCCCGGATTTGCCGCGACATGCCGCGGAACTCGGCGACCGCACGGTCGTCCTCGCCGGTCACCGATATGTCGTAGATTCCGGTCTTGCCTTCGCGCACACGCTCGTTCGCCTCGGCCCTGAGGATCTCGCCCAGGCGGCCGGGCGCCAGGAAATCGATGGTGCAGGACATGGCCACGTTGGACCGGTTCTCCGCGTTACAGGCGTAGGCGAAGGCGAAGGCGGTATCGGCCAGCGCGAAGATCATGCCGCCGTGGCAGAGGCCATGGCTGTTGATCATGGTGCCGCGCACGGCCATCTGGGCCGTCGCACGGCCCGGCCCGATCGCCTCGATGCTGATGCCGAGGCCGCGCGCCGCGGCGTCGGCCGCGTACATGCCTTCGGCTACGTCCTGGGCCAGCATGAAGGCTCCATCATCAGCCATGGTATTCCTCCCCTTTGAACCTGTCCCCGCCGTTCGCTTGCGGTGGTTCTGTGTCGTGGTTCGTTCCGTGGTCCCTTGATAGCATGGCCAAACCGTCTTTTCATTTCACCAAAGTCAAGCCGCCGGCCGGCGCCCTGTGCCAGTCTGTCGGGCGCGGCCGCAGGGCCGACGCGTTTTTGAGGAGGAGCCCGATCCATGTATCCCAGCCCCCGCCCCGGCGTTCTCGACATCGCGCCCTATGTGCCCGGCGAACACGATGCCGAGGGCGCGGCCGAGATCCACGTGATGAGCGCCAACGAAGGGGCGCTCGGCGCCAGCCCGAAAGCCATCGCCGCCTACGAGGCCGTCGGCGGACACCTGCACCGCTACCCGGAGGGCGGCGCCACGGACCTGCGTGCCGCCATTGCTTCGCATCACGGCATCGAGGCCGGACGGGTCGTCTGCGGTTCCGGTTCCGACGAATTGATCCGGCTTCTCACTGGCGCCTATGCCGGGCCCGGCGACGAGGTCCTGTTCTCGCGACACGGCTTCGCCATGTACCCGATCTCGGCCCTGGCATCCGGTGCTAGGCCGGTGGCGGCACCGGAGACCGACCTCAGGGCCGACGTCGATGCGCTCCTGGCCGCCGTCACCGAAAACACGAAGATTCTGTTCCTGGCCAACCCCAACAACCCGACCGGCTCGCATCTGACCCCAGCAGGCGTCCCGCGCCTGCATGCCGGCCTGCCGGAAACCGTGCTCCTGGTCATCGACGCGGCCTACGCCGAATACATCGACCGGCCCGACTACGAGGCGGGATTGAACCTAGCCCGGAGCACCGCCAACGTGGTCATGCTGCGTACCTTTTCCAAGATCCACGGCCTCGCCGCGCTGCGCGTCGGCTGGGCCTACGGTCCCGGTCACGTGGCCGATGTGCTGGGCCGGGTGCGCGGACCCTTCAACGTCAACGCCGCCGCCCAGGCCGCCGCCGCCGCGGCGCTGGCCGATACGGATCACGTGGCCCGCGCCAAGGCCCACAACGACCGCTGGCTGCCGTGGCTCGCCGATGAACTGACCGCGCTCGGCCTGACCGCCCATCCGAGCGCCGGCAACTTCATCCTCGCCGGCTTCCCGGAAGCGGAGGGCAAGACCGCCAAGGCGGCCGACGCCTTCCTCATCGGGCGCGGCGTCATTACCCGGCGCATGGCCGGCTACGGCCTGCACCAGTGTCTGCGTATCACGGTCGCCGAGGAGCCGGCGCTCCGAGCCTGCGTGGCGGCGCTCGGGACGTTCATGGCGGGCTGAAATCGCGCCCCTTGCCACCGTATATCGGACCGGAACGCGGCCATATCGGTTGGAATTGGCGCCGAAATGTCGACTATTGTCCGGTTTTCGGCAGGTTAGCCCCGAAGATGTCGACCTGAAAGCCCCGAAATGTCCACTTTTCCGGGGCCGAATGGCGATTTTCGCTGATTCGTGATAACAAATGTTGATCTTTTCGGGAATTACAGGTCGTCGCCGGTTGATAGGGAGGGATGACGGGCGTAATGACGGCTTGCGACGAACCACGTGTTCGAGCCCTATGGCAGTGTTTCAACGAAACCAATGGATAGGAAAAATTACACGATTATATACTTAACAAAGCATTGACCTGTTCGGCGAGAGAACTCATACTCTCGCTATGCGATTAAAGGATATAGTTCGTGCACCGAAAACAAATATAAGCCTGGGTAACTGGAGCAGCGGGCGGGTCAAGCGAAAGCAATTTCCGCTTTCAAAGGCAAAACCCAAAGCCTACAAATTCGGACAAGCGTATGATTGGAGCGTCATTCCGTTTGATGCGTTAGACAATCAATTCCGGGTGCTGATTCTGTTTCGGTCGGGGCGGGAGATTTATCGAGCGACGCTCGGCATGTTGGTGAAAGAAGATGTTAAGGTTCTGTGTTCATATGAATATCATGGCACGGAGCCTGGCTGGCATTGCCACGCGGTATGTGAGAATTTTGATAGTGTTCCCTTCGGTGTTATGCGCGGGCCTTGGGATGTGAGGCTCCCTGCGGCCAATCGATTTCACCGCAGAAACAAGTTTGACGTTACCAAGGCGCACGCCAAGGAGGTTGCGCAGAAGTTTTTCGGGATCGATGAGCCGGGGCCGTTGCTATGATAGAAGACAATCTCTCCCAAGCTTTCTGTGATGACATCGTCGTAAGGCGCGTGCCGGATGGCTTGGTCGTCAAAACGGGCTTCCAGCGCGAGGATGGCGATGCCATCGGGTTTTACATTGTCAGTGACCCGAATGCACCGACCTTATCGCGACTAGAGGATGATGGGGCGACAATACCTTTTCTTGTGGGATGTGGCGTCGACTTCAACCAGAAAACCCGAGCAAAGGCGCTTAAGAAATTACTGGTACAATATGATGCAGAATATGATGACGTTGACGCCGTGATTCACACGGCTTTCGTCCCAGAGTCCGAGCTACCAAAAGCAGCAATGAAGTTTGTCGCTCTATTGCTTCGAACTTCAGATTTTCTTCTTCTGACAGAACAGCACATAGCAAAAACGTTCCAAGAGGACGCAGCTAAGAAGCTGCGAGAACTTATCGGTGATCGCGCGGTCATACGAGAGCGAGAGCTAGTGAGTGAAGACCTTTCCGAAGTGACGGCTGACATGGTTTTTGAGGCACCGAACCGCCCGCCCGTCGCTTTGATCTTCGGAACTTCGGCGCAGCGCGTTAATGACGCCATCTTTCTTCACATGGCGGCCCTATATGAACGACATGACCCCATTTCTGTTATCACGCTATTGGAGCGTGATACGTCAATCTCTCGCGATCTTTTGCGCAGGGCCATGAATCGTTTAGCGGCTGTTCCATCGTATGGGGGTGATAAGGACGCCGCCATCGAGAGGGTTGCTCGTGAAGTCGTGGGTCGAACTTCGGTGGTGCACTGATGGCCAAACCAAAAGCTACAGAGGATTTTGACACTAAAGGCCGTGCGTTCGAGGATACGGTGAAGCGCTTGTTACGTTCTCCCCCGCAGCCACATGAACCTAAGAAAAAACTCTCTGTAGCCAAACGCGAAACTGTTGACGAGAAAGGCGAGGCCTAGACGTTCGCCCCGAGACCAGTCCGCCGATAGGTGAGGCGCTTGCCCTCGATGCCTTCAAGGGCCTTGGCTGTGCGTTCGTGGTCTTCTAAATCGCGGGTGTTGTATCGGAAATCGAACTCGTTGATATAGCGTTGTAGGTGCTTTTCCTTGCAGTGCTGATAGACGCCCTTCATGCCACGCTTGAACACCGAGAAGTAGTTCTCAACGCTATTGGTGGACTCGCCATCGGGGCCGACGTACTGGCCACGGGCATGAACCACGGTGCGGTGATGAAGGAACTCTTCACCGACCTTGGGATACAAGCGGGACTCATCGGTGTGCAATTCCGAACGGCGATCAACGTTGGTTACGAGGATTTGACGCACCGTGGCGGCATCGGCACGGTCTACCTTGAACGAACGAACGTTACCGCCGGGCTCTACGAGAGAGACGATGGACATCTTTTTTGAGTGTCCTTTCTTCTCATCCCAGGACTTGCCACGGTATTTGTCCTTGGTGCCGAAGTAGGTCTCATCGGCCTGGATCGATCCGCCGGGACTGCCCATTGGCTTGGGGTCATCGTCGGTCATGGCTGCACGGATACGATGGGCCATGAACCACGCTGTCTTGTAAGTCACGCCGAGCATACGGTGGAGTTGATGGGCGCTCATGCCCTTCTTGCTCGAAGAAAGCAGGAAGGTGGCGAGGAGCCACTTGTGCAACGGAACTTTCGAGCGTTCGAAAGTGGTTCCGACGGTTACGGTGAATTGTTGCCGACAGGAGTTGCACTGGTACAGTCCGGGACGGTGGACCTTACCCTTCATGGGCCTGATGGCTTCAATCTCGCCACAGTGCGGACAAACGGGGCCATCGGGCCAGCGCTGCGCTTCAAGGTATTTGCGAGCCTCGGATTCATCAGTGAAAATGGGGTTCGTAATGTTGGTCATCAGCTTAACTCCTTGATATCCATCGTATATCAGGGAATTGCTTTGTCAAGTATATAATTATCAAAAATTACCTTATTTTCTTGAACAAATCAAGAACAAAAATAGTCAGAGAGTCCGCTGGCCGCCCTCCCCGTGTTTCGATCCTGGCTGTGTGAAAACGTGACGGTGTTAGAATCTCGCTGACATTTTCAGCGAGGTTTTTGCATGAAGCGCTTTGTCGAGGGACTGGATCGGAGCCAGGCGACGTTCCTACCGGAATGCCTGGACGATTTTGTTGGCGAGGACAACGCGGTTCGGGTCGTCGATGTCTTTGTCGACGGGCTCGACCTTGGCGAACTCGGTTTCGAGCGGGTCGATCCGAAGTCGACGGGCCGGCCGTCGTATCATCCCTCGGTTTTGTTGAAGCTCTATATCTACGGTTATCTGAACCGGGTGCCGTCGAGCCGACGGCTGGAGCG
>Ga0209781_1000399_pt1 | contig 11050 bp, 8 predicted proteins | sample WorMetHERISLAND1_3_FD_187386 | JGI IMG/M metagenome (GOLD analysis project Ga0209781, IMG submission 187386) | Marine gutless worms symbiont microbial communities from Max Planck institute for Marine Microbiology, Germany - Olavius albidus HERON... | ecosystem: Host-associated > Annelida >...
AAAATGGCGATTTTCGCCTCATTCGTTCACTGTCTTCCGAACATTTTACATACATGGCCACACGACAGCTTTCAGGTGATACGACTGTCAATGACCTTGGGCATATTTCAAGGTCATTGGGCTGTTTCACATCAAAATTCTTAAAACGGTGTGTGATACGGCAAAAGTTACTATAGACAACTAATATGAAATCATATACTAGCTTTCGATTGGTGCCACTTTTGATGACCTTGAAGTACATTTGAAGGTCATTTCAGCCTAGGTTATCATTTTCACGTCCATTTCAGCTATCCTTGGCATGCGTTCGCGTCGCACGGTCTCTCAGCAATAGCTGAGCTTCTTGTTGTATGAGGTTACGCATATTTGTAAGTATTCAGTTCGATCTGGTGAGTACGTCTCAATCTTATATGTTCATTTACATAGAACTTCAGAGTCAAAATAACTTAGCCGAATTTGCAAGGTTGTGTTTGATCATTAGTAGTGGTGGTGGACAATCCTTCGAGCTACGTGTGCACTAAACCAATACAAAGCGATACGATATCCGTAAATTTAGGTTGCACTGACAAATGTTTGTCTGTTTCTGACTAGGAACTGTTTTTAACATTTGGATTTGAATGAAGAATTGGTTTACATTAATTTCTGCTTCAAAAACAAACTATTAATGTTTCGAAGTGGAAACATGATTATTATCTGCACTCAATGCTGTATGTTTATTACCGATAGTTTAAATTTCAAAACGGCCACACTATTAAACTTAGGCTTGAATTATAGCTGATACCACATGCTGAACCTGATACTTCTAGTAGGCCTATAATCACCGGCGCCGTGGCCGATTAAAACACACATCGTGACAAATAGATACAAACTCACTTGCAAGAGTGTGCCTATATAGCCTACACATTATACTAGTAGTTGTCACGACTCGAACGTCTCGATCGACCGAACGTCTCGAGACGTTTTTTGAACGTCTTAATCTCGGACTGGTGGCACTAACATCTCGGTCTCGTCTCGGTAGTCGGTACCGTCACTCCAGCGTCTCGCTCGGTCTCGAGACTCCAACGTCTCGGTATCGTCTCTAGACCGAAACGCAACCGAGACATTGTTTTGATTTTGCTTCCATCTTACGGTGAAAAAAAAATCTCATACAATGCGACCGCCGACTACACTACAAAGAAAAACCAATACGTCAGGAACACTGAAGTCCGGTGTTACACGCAAAATTAATATTGACATAAAATACACAATACGAACAACATTTTACAATGTATAAACTGTGCAGTACTTTGACCCTGTTGATTTGGCTACAGAAACGGCATCCAGTAGCATCGTAACTAGACCACAGCAGGCCCGTGGTGGGCGTCATTTGGTGCTGAACAGAATAAAATGAAATGCTTTAAAAATCTAAAATTACACCAATACTCGGGAATAATCTGTTCAAGTAATAGTCTGTCTGCCGGACCTGCAAAAATCAGCCAGGACTTTGAAAACAAAGTATTCAAGGAACGCCATTGTCTTATTTGTCATGGCTGTAATCAAACCACTGGAATCCAGTCTATAAAGTTCTGCCCAACAACTCACAAAGTTCACTTTTGGCAGACGCAGTTTAACCTAGAATAACTCACAACCGTCACGAACAATGGAATGTAGTAGTATAACATAATATAAATGAATTATACATTAAAAATGAAATATATATTGAAGAAAATATTAAAACATTTGCAAATGTAGATAAAAATGTTCTATCTAAACATGCAACGTGAACCATGCATAATTAATCAGAATCAGTCAGAAGGTAATACATAGCAGCAGTGACGTAACCAGAGGTTGGAGGTAGGCTGGGAACCAGAGGTCAGAGGACGGCAGTCCCTCAGCGGGGACCAGGCGCAGAGTCCTCGTTGGACCGAAGCCCACAGAAGTCAGATATACAAACACAATTTACAGCTGATAAACGCATTTTCCAAGCAGTATCCTAACCTCACCCTCGCCAAAAAACTTTTCGAATCCCCGCATCCCAAGATCCAAGCGTGGCCGAGGTATCGTTGGCACGTATACCCACCCATGCTGCTACGCCACTGCATAGCAGTCTAGTAAGTGATAATATACAGCATTTTGGGTTCGGTAGTGCACGATTTAAATCTTATACACTACTGTAGCATCAATATTTACATCAGTTTTCGTAAACGTTTAAACACAAAAACAATAGGAAAATAAAATGTTATAAACGTAATAAACGTTCATTAGATGTAAACTATAAAGTGTTCTTAGGCATGGTAAACTGGTAATTGCTCATTATATTCACAGTGTGAAACAACAATGATCTCCTTCCAAAGTAATGTTAAATTTAAAAGACGGGCAATAAATAACTGGAGAGAACCAAGAGCTCAATAAATGTATCTATCTACTAACAACTTCAAAAATATTTCAGAGTTGGTGGACAGGAATGTGTATAACATTAAGCCGTACTATAGGGCCCCTATACTTGCTGCATCGTTCAGCGACTTGACAGCTGTATGGAGTGTTCATCGCCGTGTTTGGGTCCTGCAACCGCTGGGGAGTTCAGAGCTTGCAACGGGACGCAAACAACAGAACTGCGTTGATGAGTCTGTGAAAGAAACAACAAGGCGAGGGGACAGAAATCATTAAACACGGCTCTGAGAGATGAGACAAACGACTCAGCAGTGATAACAATGAGCTAGCAGATGAACGTCAGCAGCTGGTGGTCAGCGGTTAGTCATCACGGATTGTATCCAGTCAGTGTAGAAGTCAAGCCTTGAGAAGACAGTCGGTTTGACAGTGACGCTATATCCAGCACACGGCACAGTACCGACACTGACCACACCCACTGCCACCCACCGCATACTCAGATCTCGACACATTAGTGCACCTCCGCTGTCGCCCTGACAACAAAACAACACAACCACAATCCAGTCATTAACAACACACGACACGAGTCGCCGAGCCTCGCGAGGCTCACATTCACAGTATTACACTCACTCATTTCTCTATCGCAATCTGCTAACAACAGTTGTACGCCCAACCTCTCACTATCATACATTATTATCTCTGCTAGGAGGTATTGCGATCCGTCTCGTTTGTTTGTTAGTTGGTTAGTTCGTTCGTTCATTAACATCCGGCGATTATCCCGAAGTAGGCCAAGCGCACGGGCACTGGCGAGCAAGCACTGGCTCACTGGCCACACGCTGGGGGGTCAGTGTGTGTCTGTTGTTCTCAGTGTGATGAGTGGCCGGCCTGGCGGAGGTTGCGCTCTCCCAACACTTTCTAGTTTAAATTACTTGACGACTGGCGATGTATATAAGCCATCTCTCAAAATGGTTGTTCTTTACAAAACAGATTCTAACACAGATCTTAATTATCACAATAGCCATTAATTATTTACGTTATCTTAACAATTATCCCTGCACGCTGTCCTTCAGCACTTACTGTTCACAGACAGACGGACATACAGACAGTGTCAGGGATAAGCTGATCTGTGTGACAGAGACGCAGTGCTTACATTGCAAGCAGTAATGAATCCAGACGTATAACCAGCACACAGCTGACTATCATTACGAACTGCTCGGCCCCAGACCCCTGGCTGACTACATCTGTCATGAGTCCATAACTGCATCTTGGCTTGCCGCAACTCCCTCACGTCTACATATATACATTCACACACCACTGACATGATATTCATGAGAAAGTCTGCACCCATTCACTATCTTTGTGCTGTGGTCGTACATATTTCAGCTTCATGTGTGCATCTTGGCCCATGATCTTTCACCCCAAAATTTCACACCAGTTACATTTGCCATAGGAAATATTTACATCAACTTAGGAACTACTTACGAAGTTACGACTTTCTGCCCTTCAGCATGGGACAAACAAACAGAAACATTTAAATGTTCGCCGTGTGCCATAATAAAAGAACAAATACATTGATTGATTGATCGACTGAAGCTAAACCTATATGGCGTTACTTATACGTATTAAGTAATAGGAATTTTCAGCATTTTTGGACGTTCTCTAAGCCAACTATGCCTGACATTAATGGTCAAAACTATTATGGTAACCTGCGTATTAATGGATAGGCCTACATCCCTACACGACAAGGTGCATCACGTAATGCGACATCCTAGGCAGGCCACCCATGACGTAGATACAGGATAGTCAGTCACCTATGACGTTAGGCGTGAGATAGTGAGCCATGATGGCTGCAGAACAAATCACAACGAGGGACTCATACTCACGTTGTCCGTCGGGGCTGGACAAACCCCAGCCAATGACGTAACACTGCCAGGTCTTGAGCGTGTTGAGTGGGTGACGTTCACTGTCAGCCAGACACACTGGTGTCACACGACTGTTACTACTACTGGTCGTACTGGCTGCTGGTGTCACCAAGTCGTCACCAAGCTGCACCAGCGCCACGTCGTTGTAGCGCATGTTGGTCGACGAGTCGACGGCGTAGTCAGGATGTAAGACAATCCTCCTGACTGAGACGACTTGTACATGACGCGAGTAGCTGACACTCAACACTGAACCGAGTCGTACTGCGAAGTACTGCGGCACATTGCTTAGCGGCTGAGCCTGGTAGAGACCGGTGCTGAAGAAACAGTGAGCTGCCGTCAACAACCAGTTGCTGCTGATCAACGACGCTGTACACTGATAATATCCTCTATAGAGCAGCACAGCCGCCCACGGCCAGGCGTTCTCAGCAGCTATCTGACCACCCACGATGTACGGTTGAATGGTAGTGCTGGACAGACCACACGTGGCGTCATGACAGACCAGCTGGACTGCGGCACGGCTCTGACACACGATAGTCAGTCGCAGTAGAGTCACGTTGTACACAGAACTGTTGACAATGGTCAGATACTCAGAGCGATCTAGTGCCACCCTGGACGTCGACTGAACTGACTCTCCATGGACATCTCGACATACGCCAGCTGACCACACAGATGACCAGTGGTCAGCACAGACCGCGTAAAACTTACCTTGGTAGTAGGCAGACACGTGACCGTGTGACGTCACTACAACACCACATCACATCAACAGTCAATGTATATAAGGAGTGGACTGGTACAGGGGTTTTATCAGCAAGTTCTGAACACACAGGCAGTGTGCTGAGTGGTCAGTGTGAGCGCCCGACTCACAACTCAATTGAATCTGAACCTGATCGGAAACTCAACAACTGACAAAACTTGGCGAATTTCAGTTAAGTTTAGTTTAGCTGAGTTGGGAGAATGACTAAAGAGCCCATGATCACTCTTAATTCCAACACAACTCAACTCAACTGGCCAGTTGAGTTTAGTTGAGTTGAGTCGGTCGCTATGATCACGCCTTTAGTTGACAGAACTCTAACTAGCAGTCGTAATATACAATGATACGACGTCAGACACGCTGGCACTACACTGCAGTGCACTCAGTTCATACAGTACACTCAGTGAGTACGTACAGTATGTACAGACGGTGAGAGTACATACGGCAGTTGTGTTCATCTGATCCGTCATGACAGTCTACGACTCCATTACATCTCAGAGACTCGTCTATACAGACGTAGTTAGCAGCACACGTGAACTCACCTACCGCACAGCTACCTGCACACACACGTCACATTTAGCACACACTCACTACATTCGTCTCGCAATATCTACAACTCTCTTTCTTCTTTGCTTTTTGCTATTAGCGGATTGAATATATTAATATGGAAGCTCTGGGTCCACATCAAAACGGCCCATAGATCAAAACGGCCTTCGACGACGTTCAAAAAGGCCCATCGCTAGGTCAAAATTGGCCCACGATTTTTTTACAATTGGTTTCAATATTGACTTATTTGTAATCGCAATGTTAATATTTAGCATTACTTAAGCCACATCTAACATATAAAAGGCGCTATGTCTGTTTATATGTCTGTCTGTATGCGGGCGATGGCCGGCCGAACGGCTGGGCCGATCAAGACCAAACTTGGCATGGGGACTCATGTTGACCCAGGGAGTGTTTTAGTCAAAGTCAAGGTCAAGGTCATTTATCTATGCGTGCACTATAATAGAATCCATGCCTGCGCCACCTAGCGAGTAACCATGAACCATAGCAGCTGCAGTGGCGCAGTAGCTGCTGCCACCTGGTGAGTGCTACAGAGACGCGCAAGCGCCGAGAGAATTCGAGCGCGAAGCGCGATAAATCTCCGTCCGGAGGACGGGTAATTACAGCTAGGCCTAGTACGTAATAAACTGCATAATGACTTGTATTAACGTTTAACGATTGGAAGTTCAAACGATTGATGTTATTTTTATAATAAACGTGTTAATTAACGTATAATATTTTTATTTTTACGTTTATTAGGCCTATACATCGATGAATTAGGCAATAACACTATTTATTAATTCATAGTTTAAATAGTTAATTATGCACGCATTATTTAACTTCATTAACGATTCAATCTCCTTCTCTCGCCCATGTGCATGTACAACAGACGTGATAAACGTAGACGGATTTCAGTGATTTCTTTCAACGTTAATGACGTACTGCAGTTGAGCTCGTCTTCACCAGACGAACAATCGTTCTGTCCGTCGCACAACCAGGCACGCTCTAGACACCTGCCGTCACTGCACTCATACTCGTACTCACTCGTCGCACATTCTGACACATCACAACTCACTCCATTCAGTCTATCTACAACTTTAACACCGACCACACGCGACTATCTGGGCCAATACCATGACGGCCACAGCAATGAAAACGTGAAAAACCAACGGCGTACTTTTAACGCCAAATCCAGGGAGAATTCACGGTCATACCGCCTTCAGATTCAGAAAACAAGTTTCTGGCCGTCGTGGTTGTGGCCGTCATTGTCGAACCACGACTATCACTGCTTCATAAATTTCCTTCTCTCTAATGTAATTCACTATTAAACATTTGTCAACTTATTTCTAATGAAAATAATCTTCTGTAGACATCGAGAAAAACGCGTTTTATATACACAGGTCTGGTCAACATATGTTCACTTTATTCAGTTTGCATACCATGCAAATTAATCACAATGCAAATTATTCATATCATATTGAAGTACTTGCTAGGGAAGCCGTAATATACAAGGAGTTCAGTCAGTTACAACATAAGAACAATGGAAATAGTGAAAAAATAAAGAGAAATGAAAACTAGAGTAGCAGACATCAAAACGCTTATAGCTAGAGATAAAATGTTTATGACAGAAATGAGTTTTAAGGTGGCGTGAAAACATAGCCCGAGATGCGGCAGTGCGTATCTCGGCAGGCAGGGAGTCCCAAGCCTCATTCAGTGACTCAGGAAGAAAAACTCCAATAATATAGTAGGCCTGAAGTGAAGACTGTCATCAGTCTTGTGCAGCTTCTATACTACATTGACTTGGCCGAGGTATTGACTCTATCAACTGCGACCGCATATTCCTCATCCTTGCCGATGACTGAACACCATTGTTATACTGTAACTTTAGTGTTTTCACACTGGATTAAATGCTGTTGTACACCAGAACATTAGAGACGTTAAATCACCATCGGCGCAACCCTATATTGCCATTTTAGAACTTGCCCACCCTTTCGGTCATGGGATGATGCCCTGAAAATTTTATGGTGATATCTCTAACGGTTCACGAGTTATCTTGTTGACAGACAAACAGTCACAAACGGACACTGCTGAAAACAATACCACCGTCATCCCTCAACAGTGACCGTAGTGAAGGAAACGTAACGTACTGCAGCTGCGTTCATCACTTTCATCACCACAATCATCTTGTCGGTCACATACAAACGCTCGAGGTATACAGCGACCGTTTGAACAGCGATACTGAGTGACCGTGCACGATGTACTGGCTGTCAATAGACACAACAACCTGCATTAGTTACTAGTGACTGTATCACAGCAAGTCACGCGTCATGATCACACAAGACTCATTAGGAACAGCGGTTCCAGTCCATTCACTCTCAGCCACTAAGAAAGACATAACGGTAGACAATTTCTAATTAGGCTACATTATATTACCTGCGGAAATCAGCAATGCTGCTGTGATGACTAGCCAGTCGAAGTTTGTGAACAGAAACATATCATAGTTTGCGGCGCCAACTCAAAACTTTTTATAATTTCCGGCCACAACGCCCCACCCCACCCAGCGCCTCAGATTCGGCAGGCCTCGCTTACATTGTGCGCTTTACAAATTTACTTACTTACTTTCTTATGTACTTACTGGCTGTCTTGACTGACTGACTTACTTACTTTATAAGCCACAGAGAGAGCCCAGAAGTGATGGTTGAACTGTTTGTAGCCTATATTTCACATAAATCAATGTCGACAGTGACGACGACGACGACGATGATGATGGCAACAACGACATGTGACCTATACAAACCGCATCCTTGTTCATCAGTGAGATCATCACAATCAGCGACTCCATCACAGCGCCGGACACACAGTCGACTAGTGGTACAGAGTGTCAGAAGGCTGCTAGTGTTGCACGGACAGTCACGTTCATCAGTGAAGTCAGGACAATCAAACGTGCCGTCACAGCGTCGTCTCACATCAACACATGGACGACCTCTGCATGAGAACTGCTGACCACTACACGCTACAACAACGCACAGACACACGTCAATAGACAGACTAGCAATGACCCTCCCCCGTCAATTCACAGTCGCTGGCTGTCATCGCAGAGTAACAGGCAGTAGCGTAGATAGGGAGATAGGGTGGCTGGGTGGGTGAGGATCTGGAGCAAAGCCCCCAGAAGCCAAATATACAGACACAGTCTACAGCTAACAAACGCATTATCCATCCAAACAGTACAGAATATTGGTTAAGTAAAAACACAGGTTCGTTGCATACAGGATTGCAGATCCACTCCACCCCCACTCCCCAGTCCCTCAAAAAACTCCATGAATCTCTGCAAATGCCAGTAATGACCACGGATGAGGTAGGTGCCCACCCCTTGCTCCACTGGTAACAGGTCGACAGATATGAGTCACGTGAACAAGACAACTCACTACAGTTGCTCTCATCGGCAGCATCTGAACACTCGACGCGACCGTTACAGCGAGCAGATGGACTGAGCGCAGTGCCGTCAGAACATCTGTACTTCGCTATAACACAACACACACACACACATAGTCTACTGTTGTACTCATTCACACTCACACGTGTACACTCTTAGATGTACAGACGACGTGCAGATGCTATTATATATACAGACAATGTGATTGTGATCTGCTGTGTAAAACGACAAGTCACATGATTACTGTTCTACAAGTCTTATACATGCGTTTCACAGCAGTTTGTGTACAAATAAATAGAAACAGAAATCCGTTTCAGATACATTTAATTCATATCTTATCTTACAAAATAGCTCAGTTCGTCGGTAACGCTGCACGACAATGTGTGTGATGTCACATTTCTGTGACGTCACAGCAGCAGCAGCAACAGCAGCATGACAAAGCTACACACTGCCGCCGATACTTTGCTGCTGCTGCTGTGACGTCACAGACAAGCCGTCACAGAGCGGAGCGACGTAACGGCTTGTATTTTTAAAAAGCGCAACATAACAGCAAGTTGGTAATTTCTTTATGTTGCACTTGCAAGATAAAACGCACAGAAGTAATTATGGATTGTCACAAACTCTAGGCTACTGCAGGCGCTGAACGAGAATGTTATGTTTCTAGATGTAAGCCAGACATACTGCAGTTGAGTTCATCAGACGCATCACTGCAGTCGGAGATGAAGTCACAGCGAGATGAAGAGTTGATGCACTGACCATTAGCACATGTCCAGTCAGACATACTGCCTGCAATCAGCACATTCACTCACCATCACACTCGGCGTGCATATCGACCGTCTGTCTGTGTACGTCTGTGATAGTTAACAGCAAATTCGTTCTATGGGCGTTATATCTCTAACGACAACCCGGATGAACAACTGGTAATAGATCATAGATGCATGATGTCCGACGTCGATCAGTTTCTGTTACCACTATCAGTCCGGTTAGCGTTTACTAAAATGCTTCATTTCCACCGCGTTATTCCCTTTAAATGTACACTGCTGAAATCTTCTTGTCACAATTTTTTTGGTCCGCCTCTAACTATACATCGTAACTCTATAATAATCCGTAATTATTTCCATCCAGTCATTTTTTATTTCGTTCAAAGCATGACCTGGACTTCAGTGCTGGGAGTCTGAAGGAAGCACCGACTGCAGCTACAAAAACTTCGTGCAAAGAAATGATTGTGTTGGCGAAGCAGTGACGAACTGATGACAAGTGACTGAGTGTGATGAGATGGGATGCAGTAACGCAGTGAACAACTAATAGTCGGGAGCAGTGATGAACTGATGACAAGTGACTGAGTGTGATGAGATGGGATGCAATAACGCAGTGAACAACTAATAGTCGGGTAGAAATAGGGTCGAATCCCAAAAAAATTGCTAGAAAAGGCTTTTCAACTGTTTCTGGTACAGTTTCAGGTGGAGAATAACATACTAAAAGTCTACCAAAATCGGACTACTGGAAAGCTGTAAAATCCAAGATGGCGTTCAAGATGGCCGCCAGTACTGTTGATGAAGCAGAACAGTGGTCATAACTTTTTACACGCTCGACTGATCAACGCCGTTAATGGCTCAAATGACGCGTCCTGGTGGCATTCACATTCTATATGTGGTATCGTTAATAAAAAGACTATTTTCTCTATTTTTCAACCAAAAATGTGAAAAATTGCATTACGCCCTTTGGCAACTTCTACGAGCTATAACTCGGGCACCTTTGAAGATACGTGCACGCTGTTTGCACCAAACTGGGGGTTTTCGGGGTCGACCAATCGAATGGTGTCCTTCAAATTTACCCCTAACTGACCCTTGTTGCCATGGTAACCAACCACCGTTATTTGAACACAAAATTGGGAATAACTCGGCTTGTATTGGAGATACGACCCCCATTCCTGCACCTAGTTGGGAGTTATCGGGGGCGGCGAATTTATCTGTGCTGATGAAATATGTGCTAGACCAACCCCTGTTGCCATGGCAACGAAAATCTGAAAATTTTAAC
>Ga0209781_1000400_pt1 | contig 11038 bp, 9 predicted proteins | sample WorMetHERISLAND1_3_FD_187386 | JGI IMG/M metagenome (GOLD analysis project Ga0209781, IMG submission 187386) | Marine gutless worms symbiont microbial communities from Max Planck institute for Marine Microbiology, Germany - Olavius albidus HERON... | ecosystem: Host-associated > Annelida >...
AATCCTTGATCCGGTCCCATTGCCCATCCGTCAATTCCCTGCGAAGCATGACCAGGCCCCTCACCTTGCACTGGTCTCACTCGATCACACCAACCATGAATAGTCCGTTAACTGTCAACAGGACCTAGAGGTCGCCATTACCGGCACCCGGCGCATGCTGGAGCTGGCCGACAAGCATGACGCGCGCTTCACCTTCTTCTCATCAAGCGAGATTTACGGCGACCCAGACCCCAAGCACGTACCCATGGCGGAAAGTTATCGCGGCAACGTCTCGTGTCAGGGACCGCGCGCTTGCTACGACGAATCGAAACGCGTCGGCGAGACGCTTTGTTATATTTTCCACGGCACCAAGGGCACGCATACCAACACCATCCGGCCTTTCAACGTCTTCGGGCCGGGCATGCAGGAAACCGATTACCGGGTGCTGCCCAACTTCGCCAGCCGCATCAAGGGCGGCTTACCGCTGCACGTCTATGGCACCGGCAACCAGACCCGCACCTTCTACTATATCACCGACGCCATTGTCGGCTTCCTCTTGGTGGTTCTCAAGGGTGTCGCCGGCGAGGCTTACAACATCGGCAACCCCGAGCCGGAAATCTCCATGCTCGACCTGGTGAAGCGGGTCGAGCAGGTTTTGTCGCGGCGCGTGGACTACAACGTGGTGGAGTATCCCGACAGCTATCCGGCGGATGAGCCCAATCGCCGCGCCCCCGATATCCGAAAGGCGCGGTTGCAATTGAGCTTCCAACCCAGCGTGGAGCTTGGGGATGGCTTGAAAAGATTCCTCGACTGGTCCGACAGCGTTTACACGGGCAATCAGTAACGGCCCGAGCAAGGCCAAACGGCGTTCGTTTATGATCAACCTCTCTGTCATCGTTCCGGCATACAATGAAGAATCGACAATTCTGCAGATCTTGGAATTAGTGAACGCGCAAAAACGTGGTGATTTGGCGCTGGAGATCCTGGTAATCGACGACGGCTCCCAAGACCGAACGGTGGAATTATTGGAAGCCAATCCAGGCCTCTATTCAAGACTGATCAAAATGCCAAGAAACGGCGACAAGGGTGCGGCGGTGAAGACCGGCATGCAAGAGGCGACGGGCGATTACATCCTCTTTCAAGACGCCGATCTCGAATACCACCCCTCGGATTACGCTAAGCTTGTCCGGCCCGTTACCGAGTTCAATGCCGATCTGGTGATGAGCAGCCGCTTTGCCGCCCCGGAGATCAATCGTGTAGCGTATTTCTGGAACAAGGTCGGAAATCGCCTGATCACCTTGTTCTTCAACATCCTGAACAACAAGACTTTCACCGACATCTACAGTTGCTACATGCTGTTTCGGCGTGAGCTTGTACCGGTCCAAGATTTGAAAAGGATGGGTTGGGACCAGCATGCGGAAATTCTTTCCATAGCCGTGAAGAATGCCAAGAATATCTACGAGGTGCCGATCAGCTACCACGGTCGTTCTGTCGATGAAGGCAAGAAAATTCGTACGCATCATATTGTCGGTGTCTTTTGGACGATATTCGTCCGGCGGTTTTTTGACCTTAGATGACAGTCCGAGCGCCCGATAGATCATGACGAATGCGATTTATCCCGTCATTCTGTCAGGCGACGCCGGAAAGCGGCTATGGCCCCTATCGAGGCAATCGCGGCCAAAGCAGTTTCTAAACATTCATGGCGAATCCAGCATGTTCGCCCAGACCCTATCGCGGGTTGGTGGCGGCATTTTCGCTCCGCCGGTCGTTGTTTGTAACGACGGCCACCGATTTCTTGTTGCCGAAGAGTTGCGGCGCCCCGGTGTCGTGCCGACCGAAATCATTCTCGAGTCAGCGGCCCGCAACACGGCACCGGCCATTGCGGTTGCGGCGCTATGGCTGGCTGAACAGGATGCAGCCGCGGTTTTATTGGTACTGCCCTCGGACCATGCCATCGGAAACGTACAGGCCTTCCATGACGCTATTGAGAATGCATTCGCGCTTGCTCAAGCCGGGTATCTCGTAACCCTTGGCGTGAAACCGAAGCGTGCCGAAACTGGTTATGGATACATCCGCCAAGGCGCGTCGCTTGGGGATGGCTGTTGGAGCGTGGAAGAATTCGTCGAAAAACCCGACCAAATTACCGCTGAAGGCTATGTCGCCAAAGACGGCTATTACTGGAACTCAGGCATCTTTATCTTCCGCGCAAAATCTTTCCTCGACGAACTGAGATCGTTTCATCCAGAGATTCTGGAATCTGCCACTCGGGCCCTTGAGAACGGGACAAGGGATCTGGATTTCTTTCGGCTCGACGCGACGGCATTCGAATCCGCCCCTTCCATTTCCATCGATTATGCCGTCATGGAGAAAACCGAACGCGCGGCCATGGTCCCGCTGAACGCCGGCTGGAGCGATGTCGGTTCTTGGGCCCGTCTATGGGAGCTGGGCACCGCCGACATGGACGGCAACGTAACGGAAGGCAAAGCCGTCGTTTTCGATGCGCGGAACAATTTTGTCCGATCCGAAAAACCCTTGATCGCCGCCCTCGGCGTCACCGACCTGGCCATTATCGCGACTGATGACACGGTCTTGGTTTTACCGAAAGACCGCGCGCAAGAAGTGAAGGACATCGTCACCGCCCTCGACACCGCGGGACATCATGAGACGATCAACCATACCCGTGTCTATCGGCCCTGGGGTCACTACCAGAATCTCGAGGCCGGCGACGGATTTCTTGTCAAACGCATCGTCGTAAATCCGGGCGCCAAGCTCAGTCTGCAGTATCACCATCACCGCGCCGAGCATTGGGTCGTTGTGGCCGGGGCCGCCCGAGTCACCAACGGCGATAAAATCTTCGATCTCGGCCCCAACCAATCCTCCTATATTCCCAAGGGCGCGCCGCACCGGCTCGCCAACCCGGGTTCTGATCCCCTGCATTTGATCGAAGTGCAGTCAGGCGACTATATCGGCGAGGACGACATCGTGCGCCTGGAAGATACTTACGGCCGCGACTGAGCCGATTTCTTCAATACCGTCCGCCTGCGACGCTTGGGCTCCCCGACCGACAGCGGTAGGATGCGTCCATGACACACCTCCCACCACTGGCTCACGCGGCGTTGATTGCCGCCCTCGTGTTCATTGTTTCTTACACAAGCACGCGGGTCTTGATTGGCTCGCTTTCACGCCGCGCCATCCTCGATCATCCCAACAACCGATCATCCCACGACGTAGCGAAACCGCGCGGTGGCGGCATCGCCGTAATGGCCGCACTGCTGCCTGCGTGGCTCGTCATCGGTGTGACGGTGGAGACCGCCCCTGAAGGCGTGCCGTATATCCTGTTTGCGGCGCTGATCCTCGCTTCCGTCTCCTGGGCCGATGACCGGCGGGGCCTGGGCCCCGCCTTCCGCCTCGCTGTCCAGGCGATTTGCATCGTGGCCGCGCTGGTATTCGCGCCCTTTCCCGCATTAGTGTTCGGTGGCTTGTTTCCAGGATGGCTGGACCTCGCTGCGACGGTATTCTTGTGGCTCTGGTTCACCAATCTTTTCAATTTCATGGACGGTATCGACGGCATCGCCGGTGTCGAGACGGCCGGAATCGGCATGGGCGTATTCGCGGCAGCCAAGGTCGGTAAACTTGACGGGCATTGGCTGGCGCTCGGCCTGAGTGCGGCGGCAGCGGCCGTGGGGTTCCTTCGTTGGAACTGGCACCCGGCCAGGATTTTTCTGGGTGATGTGGGGAGCATTCCGCTCGGCTTTCTGTTGGGCTGGCTGCTGCTTTCGCTGGCGGCCGCCGGCCACCCGGCTCCGGCCGTGATCCTGCCGCTTTATTTCCTGGCCGATGCTACGATTACACTGATCCGCAGGCTGGTACGCGGCGACAAGATCTGGGAAGCCCATCGCGAGCACTTCTATCAGATCGCAGTCCGAAGCGGTCTTCGGCACGATCAAGTAAGCGGCATCGTTGCTGTGGCCAACCTGTTTTTGGTGGCTCTCGCCATGGTCGCCATGCGCGGCCTCCCTTGGCCGGCGCTTTTCGGCGCTAGCGCCGCCACGATATTGCTTCTGTTCTTGCTGGCCAAAGGTGGACCGACAGAGTAACGGCGGTGGAATGAAGATTCTGTTTTTGACCGAGAACTTTCCGCCGGAGACCAACGCCGCCGCCACCCGCGTCTACGAACGGGCTTGTTATTGGGCTAAGTGGGGCCACGAGGTGACCATTCTCACCTGCGCTCCCAATTTTCCCGAAGGCCGTATTTATGCTGGCTACGCCAACCGGTGGTATCAGGTCGAGGACATGGACGGGATCCGGGTCGTCCGGGTGAAGACTTACATGGCGGCCAACCGGGGTACCGTGCGCCGCACACTCGACTTTCTGAGCTTCATGGTCACCGCGTTCGCGGCCGGCCTTTTCGAGAAACGCCCTGACGTTATCGCGGCCACCTCACCGCAGTTTTTCGCCGCCGTCGGTGGTTGGGCATTGGGGGCTGTACGCCGAGTACCGTTCGTTTTCGAGTTGGGCGATCTTTGGCCGGCCTCGATCGTCGCCGTCGGCGCCATGCGCCCGAGTATCGGGCTCCGAATGATGGAGAAGTTGGAGCTCTTCCTCTATCGGCGCTCGGCCGCAATCGCGGCACTGACCCATGCTTTCAAACGGAACCTTGTCGATCGTGGCATTGACGCCGACAAGATCAGCGTCGTCATCAACGGCGTCGATACCTGGCGTTACGGCCCGCGTGATCGCGACCCGGATCTCGCGGCTGATACCGGCTTGACGGACAAATTCGTCTTCGGATATGTGGGAACCCACGGCATGGCGCATGCGCTGGTCAACCTGCTCGACGCCGCCGAAAGGCTACGGGACGAGTCGAAGATCGCTTTTCTGCTGGCCGGCGGTGGCGCCGAACGCGAAAACCTGATTGCCGATGCCGGGCGACGTGGGCTCGAAAACGTCGTGTTCCTGAACCGGCAACCAAAGGACCGTATGCCGGCGGTTTGGAGCCTTTGCGACGTTGCGTTGGTTCATTTGAGGGATTCGCCGGTGTTTCGCGACGTCATCCCATCGAAGATGTTTGAGGCCATGGCCATGGGGTTGCCGATCCTGATGGCGTCGCCCGAAGGCGAAGCGAGCGCCATCCTGGCCGCCGACAAGGCCGGCCGACACGTGCCGGCCGAGGATTCGATGGCTCTCGCTGAGGCTGCCAAACGATTGTATCACGACCGGCCGCTGCGCCGCGAACTTGCCGCCGCCAGCCTCGCCGCGGCACCCAGCCATAGCCGCGAGACCCAGGCTCGGGAAATGATGGCGGTACTGGAGCGGGCGGCGGCGCGATGACGGTGCCCCACTACACCTACCGTCCGTTCGATGGCGGTGCTGAGGCCTGGGACGCGTTGATCGGCGATTGTCCGAGCCTCAGTCTGCTGCAAACCTGGGCCTATGGCGCCGCCAAGGAGTCCGCAACCGCCGGCTGGCTCGCTGAGCGCGGCGTCCTCGAAGCGGATGGAAAACCAAGGGGTGCCGTCCAGACCATGATCCGCACTTTGCCGATTGTCGATAAGGGCGTGGCCTGGGTCAATCGTGGGCCGCTGCTGCTCAGCCGCACTGATGAATCACATCTGGCCACGATGGTACGGGTGCTTGCTGACCACTTCACCGACACGCGAGGTTACTATTTGCGCATTGCCCCGGCGGCACTGCAAGGTGCCGACCTGTCGGCCTCCGATTTGCAGCCGACAACAACGCCCGGCTGGGCCTCGGCAGTCATCGACTTGCGTGCCGAAGAAGAGGCGTTGCGGAACGCTTTTCACGGCAAATGGCGCAATGCCCTGGTTCGCGCTGAACGAGCCGAAATCGCGGTTCGTTGCGGTGACAGCAGTGAGATTTTTAGCGATTTCATGGGCGGTCACCGGGACCACCTTGCGGCGCTCGGCGCGACCGGCGGCCTTGACGTCAACTTCATGACGGCCCTGCAGGACGAACTACCGGCCGGGCGCAAGCTGCTCTGCTTCACGGCATGGAACGGCGCAGACTACCTCGGCGGTGCCGCTATCGCACGCTACGGCACCACCGGCGAATATCTGGCCGGCCATAACACCGATTTGGGCCGTGCCGAGAATGCCGGGCAATTGCTGCTATGGTCAGTATTGCTGCGCCTCAAGCGCGACGGATATCTTCGCTTCGATCTCGGCGGTATGGACGAACATCTGACACCGCCCGGTATTTTCAGGTTTAAGAACCGAATGGGTGGAACCCCGTATCGGTTGGCCGACGAAATGGAAGGCGGTGCGGAGCGTTTGATAAACAATTTGATCCGATGGCGGGTTGAGCGCCAACGTCGATCGATGGGGGAGGCCAGCGCTTGAGGGTTCTGATTACCGGTGCCGGCGGGTTCGTTGGGCAACATCTCTGCCCGCTGTTGCTTGACGCCGGCCACGATGTGGTAGCCGCTCTGCGTCGACCCGGCGCACCGGAGCTGCCAGATGCCGTCGGCTGCGTGAACCTTGGAGAATTCGGTCCCGGGACCTCATGGCGCGGCGCATTGCATGGCGTCGATGCCGTGGTCCACATGGCAGCACGCACGCACGTTATGGAAGAAACTGATGACGACCCGGAAGCGGCCTATCGGCGTATCAATGTCGAGGCCACTCGCCGGTTGGCAGACGAGGCCGCCGTTCTCGGGATCAATCGCATCGTTTTCCTGAGTTCCATCAAGGTCAACGGCGAAGCGACCCATGGGCGGGCATTCACCACCGATGACCCCCCGGCACCAGAGGACGCCTACGGCCGCACCAAGCGGGACGGCGAGATCGAGCTGCAGCGCGCCACCGAAGGGACCGACACGGAGATTGTGACGCTGCGAACGCCGCTGGTCTACGGCCCGGGCGTCAAAGGCAATTTCCTCAAGCTGATGGCGGCGATTGCCGCCGGTAGGCTCTTGCCGCTGGGCCTGATTACCGGCAACCGCCGCAGCCTGGTCTTTGTCGGTAATCTATGCGCCGCAATCCTGACTGCGCTTGAGCACCCGGCGGCAGCGGGTAAGACCTTTCTCGTGAGCGACGGCGAAGATCTCTCGACAAGCAGTCTCACACGCCGCATTGGTCAAGCCCTTGGAAAGCCGGCACGGTTGTTGCCGGTGCCGCCAGCGCTGTTGCAGTTTGCCGGTGGATTGATCGGGCGTGCTGCCTCCGTGGTGCGGTTGACGGGCTCGCTGCAAGTCGACAGCTCAGCGCTCAGCCATGATTTGAATTGGTCCCCACCCTATGGCGTCGATCAAGGCTTGGAACTGACCGCCGATTGGTTTAAGAGCCGCAAGGGATAAGAGGCCCGCAGGTATTACGGAAAACACCGGATGATCGCCAAAATAAAAGTCCGCGGCCGCATCGCTTACGCCCACGACATCGTCATGGCGGCGGTATCGTTTCTGCTGGCGTTCTACCTTCGGGTCGGCGACCTCATCTTCTATTTCGAGCCCAGCGAATTCGTACCCGCGACCCTTCTGTTCACGGCTATTTCCGCGCTGGTATTCTGTCAATACGGGCTTTACCGGGGGGTTTGGCGTTATGCGTCCATTCGCGACCTTTGGGCAATCACCAAAGCCGTCTCCGTCACCGTTCTAATCTTTTCTTTTGTTATGTTTTTGTGGACCCGTCTCGAGGATCTGCCGCGTTCGATTCCCGTTATAAATTGGTTCGTCCTGATGGCACTTCTTGGCGGGCCTCGGTTTTTTTACCGCCTTGCCAAGGATCGCCGCATCGATTTCAGCACCGGTGTCGGTTACGAGAGCCGAATCCCGGTCTTACTGGCGGGCGCGGGCGACGGCGCTGAGCTTTTCCTGCGCGGCCTTCACCGCTCGGGAGATTCCCAATACCGGGTCGTTGGCATCGCGTCGGAACAAGACGACCGCGTCGGCCGCGAGATTCACGGCGTCCATATTCTGGGAACCGTGCGCGACATCCGGTCAGTTTTCGAGTCTCTCGGATCCAACGACAAGCCGCAACGACTGGTCTTGACCAAAGACGACATGGACGGCGTGGTCGTTCGTTCACTCCTCGAGCAGGCGGATGAATTGGGAATGGCGTTAGCCCGGTTGCCTCGCTTGACGGATTTCCGCTCCGGAATCGCGGAGAAACTGGAAGTCCGTCCGGTTGACGTGGCCGACCTTTTGGGTCGACCGCAGACTCCCCTTGACCGCGACTCAATGCGCCGCCTGATTGAAGGCCGGCGGGTCCTGATAACCGGTGCCGGCGGCAGTATCGGCAGTGAGCTGGTGAGGCAGGTTGCGGCGTTCGCGCCTGCGGAGATCACGCTTCTCGACAGTTCGGAATACGCGCTCTACGCGATCGATTTGGAGGTTTCGGAAACGCTCCCCGAAATCTCCAGGCGCGCCGTCATCGGCGATGTCCGCGAGAGCGATCACCTATTCGATGTGTTCGCTGAAACGAGGCCCGAGCTCGTATTTCATGCCGCGGCCTTGAAGCATGTCCCACTCGTCGAGGCCAATCCGATCGAAGGCATACGCACCAACTTCTTCGGGACCATCAACGTTGCCAACGCCTGCGTCGAACACGGCGTTACGACAATGGTTCTCGTTTCCACGGACAAGGCCGTCAATCCGACCAGCGTGATGGGCGTGTCGAAACGCCTGGCCGAAATCTATTGCCAGGCACTCGACCTCGATCATGACCGGGCCCCGGCGACCAATTTCGTGACCGTCCGGTTCGGCAACGTTCTGGGGTCGACGGGATCTGTCGTGCCATTGTTCCAAAAACAGCTGGAACGAGGCGGTCCGCTGACGGTCACGCATGCCGACATGACCCGTTATTTCATGACCGTCCGCGAGGCCGTCGAGTTGATTCTCCAGGCCTCCGCTCTCGGCAGCCCCGGGTTTCGCGCCGAACAGCAAGGCAAGATCTACGTGCTCGACATGGGTGAGCCGGTCCGGATCATCGACCTCGCCCGCCAGATGATCCGTCTCGCCGGATTGCGCCCTGACATCGATGTCCAAGTCGAGATCACCGGCATGCGCCCGGGAGAGAAGCTCTTTGAAGAGGTTCTCCATGGTGCTGAGGATCTTGTCGAAACCGATTGCGCCGGAATTCTTCTCGGTGCACCCCGCACGGTCGCCACGCAAACGGTGTTGAAGGCTTTTTCGACCCTAAATAACGCCGTTGCCGACAACGATGTCGCGGGAATCGTTACTACGATAAGGGACCTGGTGCCCGAATATACCCCTTCGCCTGAGGTGTCTCCGAGGCCGCAACACAAAGCCGCTTCGGGGACGATTTGAACGCCGAAAATAATAAGGAGTCGTCGAGTGATGTCTTCGCCAATAACACGCGCATTGATTTCCGTATCTGATAAATCCGGTCTCATCGAGTTCGGGGCGTTTCTCGCGGCTCGCGGTGTAGAGATCCTGTCCACCGGCGGTTCCGCCAAAACGCTACGGGATGCCGGCATTGCTGTAACCGAGGTGTCCGATCACACCGGTTTTCCCGAGATCATGGACGGCCGCGTCAAGACGCTGCAGCCGACCATTCACGGAGGGCTGCTGGCCGTTCGCGGTGACGAAGACCATGAACAGGCGATGGCCGATCATGGCATCGCGGCGATCGATCTTCTGGTCGTCAATCTCTATCCGTTCGAGGCGACGGTGGCCGGTGGGGCCGATTTCGATACCTGCATCGAGAATATCGATATCGGCGGCCCGGCGCTGATTCGTGCGGCGGCCAAGAACCATGCATTCGTCACCGTGGTCGTCGATCCCGGGGACTACGCCCAAGTGACCGACGAAATGGAAACCCACGATGGCCAAACCTCTCCGGAATTCCGCAAGGCTCTGGCCGCCAAGGCCTATTCACGGACCGGAGCCTACGACGCCGCGATTTCGCAATGGTTCAATGACCAGATGGATGAAGCGTTCCCGCCCAGGATTGCGCTTGGCGGTGAACTCCGCCAAACGCTGCGCTACGGCGAGAACCCGCATCAACAAGCGGCCTTCTACGCCAACAGCGAAAACCGGCCGGGCGTCGCCACCGCTGAACAACTGCAGGGCAAGGAACTCAGCTTCAACAACCTGAACGACACGGACGCGGCTTTCGAGTTGGTTGCCGAGTTCACCAACCAGCCGGCCTGCGTTATCGTCAAACACGCCAACCCCTGTGGGGTGGCGATCGCCGATAGTCTGACGGAGGCCTATCTCCGGGCCTATGCCTGTGACACGGAAAGCGCCTTCGGCGGCATCATCGCTTTCAACCAGGCGCTCGACGGCGGGACCGCGGAAGAGGTCGCGAAACTGTTCGCCGAGGTTATCATCGCGCCGGAAATCGACGATGATGCGCGAGCCGTTCTGGCCGGCAAGAAGAACCTCCGCGTCCTGGCGACCCACGGCCTTCCCGACGCCGCAACCGGAGCGGCGACGATCCGCACCCTTTCCGGCGGTTACTTGTTGCAGGGCCGCGACAATCGGGTGCTCGAGGAGTCGAAGGTGGTGACCAAACGTCCGCCGAGTCCGCAAGAAATGGCCGACCTGGAATTCGCCTTCACCGTGGCCAAGCACGTGAAATCGAACGCCATCGTCTACGTCAAAGACAAGGCGACCGTCGGGGTCGGTGCCGGCCAGATGAGCCGCGTCAACTCGTCGAGGATCGCGGCCTGGAAGGCCGCCGACGCAGCGAAGGTTGCTGGCGACGATCAATCCTGGGCCATCGGTTCGGTGGTCGCGTCCGATGCTTTCTTCCCCTTTGCCGACGGCCTCCTGGCAGCCGCCGAAGCCGGCGCCACGGCCGTCATCCAACCGGGCGGTTCGATGCGGGACGAGGAAGTCATTGCGGCCGCCGACGAGAAGGGGCTTGCCATGGTGTTCACAGGCATGAGGCACTTTCGCCACTGACGGAAGCGCTCAACAGGATCCAAAAGCCGGGCCTTGGGCCCGGCTTTCAGACCGCTGACAAAGTCCTCGCCTTTGGCGGGGGCTTTTGATTCAATGTGGGATGCTTAAAAACCGCTCACCCCAGCAGACGGAACTGGAGATGGTGACTTTGGAGTCTCTGGTTCCGTCGGATCA
>Ga0209781_1000401_pt1 | contig 11037 bp, 7 predicted proteins | sample WorMetHERISLAND1_3_FD_187386 | JGI IMG/M metagenome (GOLD analysis project Ga0209781, IMG submission 187386) | Marine gutless worms symbiont microbial communities from Max Planck institute for Marine Microbiology, Germany - Olavius albidus HERON... | ecosystem: Host-associated > Annelida >...
AATGGGAAATCATACACTAGCTTTCGATTGGTGCCACTTTTGATGACCTTGAAGTACATTTGAAGGTCATTCAGCCTAGGTTGTCATTTCCATGTCCATTTTAGCTATCCTTGGCATGCTTTCGCGTCGCACGGTCTACCAGCAATAGCTGAGCTTCTTGTCGAGTTTTCGAGCCAAACAGAGGCACAGCTTAAGATTAAAGTGGAAATATATACGATTCTCACAACCATTTTTACCAGCGCGGTACCGTAGTAAGCTATGCAAGCGCTGGTGTTGCTGCAGTAGAGATGTCCGTCGGTCCGTCCGTCCGTCCCTATGTCCCTCTGTCTGTCTATCACACTCTGGTATCAAAACAGTCAAAATAATGTCATGATTTTTTCACGAAATTTTGCATGTTTTTGTCCCCCAAATTTTTTTGGGGGAGCGCCCCCCGAATTTTTGGAGTGCGATTATAAAATACAGCCAGATTCCGACCATGTGGCAAAGTTTCAGGGCGCGGTCGAGGGAGCTCGGAGAACGCGTGGCGAAACAAACAAAAACATCTGCGGTAAAACATAAGCCCATCCGGAACGGCTGTTCCGGGCGGCCTAATGATGTCATGATTTCTTCACGTACGGAGAGCACGAATACTCTAGTATTTGCAGATATCACGTTCATCCCAATATTCGAAAGGAGATCACCCCGAGTGATGGCGTTAAAATACTGAGGTACGTACGAATTGGTGTGGCTTTTCATTGCCATCGAAACTGATACCTTGAATGACCAATAATTGTATTAAAGTCTGTCTTAGGATTGCATCAGCATGTCACGGTTTGCATGTTCTGGCTTTCAGACAAAACTGTTGTTAAATTTGCAGAGCTACGGTTATGCTGTCAGCGGCAAAATGTGGCCCAAGGACTCTAGTTTCCGGCGATATAAGTTTTATGAGGTTATTTACTGGTGTTCCGTGAACATGGAGCGTCAAACAGGGGAACTGTATGTATTTGCAGCTCTCATATCTGCTGTTCATTGAGGTCTATAAAATAAATAATGCACACAGAATGTCTTAGTCATCGTTGCTGTTTAAAGTCACAGACATGTTTGATGTCGGAAATAGGCAAATGGTGACGCTCATGGACAGTAAATGGGCTACAACTGAACGCATTATCTAACGCGCTTGTTTGTCAGCCATGCTAAGTTTCTTGTGGTAGTGCCCTCCGAATTGTACGTGCACAGTGTAATGAAGCGCAAAATGGCCGTTCACAGTCAATTCACGATCGTCGATTTTCGTACCGATCTGAAGCGCGTATGCAACTTATTATACTGATCAATATCAACGTTTATCATATCCTGCACCGTTTCGAAAATACTGCGGCGTAAAGGTCAAAAATCGCCAATTAGTACGTAGGCCTACCACGATTTCCTTTAACTCTCTCGTTCGGGGTGAACCCCATTCGAATTTCGTCATAAAGCTGATTTTCCAAAAAAACTAACTAAAGTCTTCCCACCCTGTACAGTTAAGTAATCGTGATCTTTGGTCGTTTTGATACGATACCAGAGTGTCACAGATAGACGGACATCCAGATCGTAGCAGTACTAGCGCTTTGCATGCTAGTAAAAGGTTAGGCTTATGTCAACGTTAGATTCATATCGCTGTGTCTGAAAGCGCATCGTCATCCAGCACATCTAGGTAGAAGGGTTCTGGATTAGTGCTGGTACTTGGGTGAATAACCGAATACTCGTCATCCTCAGGAACTTGTTCGTTGTTGCGGCTGTGGTTTTCTGCTGGAGTCGACGACGGTTGTTCACGAGTATCATCAGCTGAGCGTGGATTATCCGCGACGTCATTTCTTCCGCTGTCTGCTGCACAAAATGATTTCATTCTGTAATCAGTCTGCTAAGTTTAGATATAAAGGTAAAGGTAAAGGTAAAGGTCTGTGTATTTGCTATTGCGCTGTTTACAATGAGTAGACTCGATCAGCAGCGCTTTACAATCTCGGAAATGGCAGCTGATTGGTATGAGCTAATGATACCGTGATATAGTTTTGGACACAAATGTTGCATTTTATGTCTGTAAATGCGGTACTGCATGTAAACCAAGAAATAAACATGAGCATTTGTGGCAATCAAATCCGATTTCGTCGGAATACGACTTCTTGGCATTTCTTGGTAATGTTCCTGTGCGATTGTCGCTGATATACGAACAACAGTGGAGATAAAGAGTAACCTTGCCTTACACCACTGCCACTTTCGCATGCTGCATGCTCTTTATGGCGGAGAGACGTGGAACGTGTGAGAACCATGCTGATAGAGAAAAGGTAGAAGCTTTTGAAATGTGAGTTTGGAGAAGAATGTCAAAGGTCAGCTGGGTATAGACGAAGTATCAAATGCAGAAGTTTTTCAGAAGTGACAGGAAAACAGAAATAATTATCAACACATTCAGCGTGGTCGGAGTCGTGGGGGTGCTTGTCGCCAATAGTGGGTCACTTCGAATGGGCCAAAGTGCCAAATTTAAAGAACCCCCCGTTTTGTTTCTTTCAGAACAAAGTAGGATGTCCACCCTATCCGTACAAAAAAAATTGAGCGAAAAAGCTACTTATAATTTTGAGAAATTCGGCAAAACACCTTCACAAGTCAACAATGAAAACTGAGATGGCTGGAATCATAGGACACATCTTGAGACATTATTCCATTAATCGCTGTTAGTCTACGTGTTATAAAAGAAAGGAGGATGACGGGAAAAGCAAGGGGCAGGAAACGGCTACAAATATAAAATGACGACATGAGCAAGATCTGCAAGGACTTAAAGAAGGAAGCTGAAGACAGGAGCCTATGGCAGAAGAGTTCGTCATAAACCTCCCTTACTAGGCAGAAAACCTAAAAAGAAAAATGATAACTGAAAATGAAAAAATAACTAGAACCAAACGTGAACATTCTCGTTCCATTAGACATTTCCTGACATCATTATCTAACAGGATATCTTACTATAAATACGCTACCCTGGACTTCGAAATGGTTATTGATATTTAAGTCACGTATGAAACATGGATTGACATGGCTTTATTATAATCAACAGAACATTACTATATCAGCTAGCACACTAGTTGAACATTTAGAACCGGCGTAAAAGCTGCATTGTGGATATACAATACAGCCAGTAAAAGCTGCCATAGTAGTCAACGTGTAAAAGACTGGCTAAAACTCAAGTTGTACGCAGAAGTAATAGAAGTATATTTCCTTCTGATTTACCTTGGTTTGCTGCGCCTGTGTCATCGGCAGTAGAATTCGCAGCTGCAGTCTCCTTTTCGTGTTCAAGAGTGTCATAGGTACAACCGTCTGCTGTAGGGGCTGCTGGTAAAGGTCTGACGTAGTGCTGGCTCGGACGGTGTTCATCCAAGTTCGGTGTGGCTGAATCCTCCAGTGGAATGGCCACACAAGCTGCTTCAGGTGCGTTATTATTCAGCGTGGTTGAATCTATCAGCGGTATAGCCACACAAGGCGCGTCAGGGGAGTACGCACTCCCTGTCAGAAAAATACGGTAATGTTTTATTGTGTAATCTCTCAATAATTTACGCATACGGTATTAGAAATTAAAACACGTAACGTCGCCACACCATCTAGTATTGTGATGAAAAGACAATGACGCTACGCAATCCGTCAAAGATTTGGCTACACCACTGGAACCTACTCACAGAAGCAACTCTCCAATTCAGTGCGCAACATTAAACAAGCAATACTTTTCTTCTGGATTCCGTGTGTCTGTCCGTCGGTCCGTATGAACTGGCTGATTTTGACTACAGTTTGGACAGACCATCAAATTTAGGATCCAGTTTCCTTTAACATTCTAAAAAATAAACGGGCATATCAAGTGAAAGTTATAGGCTTATGCGCGATACGATAGTTTATAATCTCCTACTATACGATGTATACAACAGTGCCAAAGCAATGTAAAACTGTTCTTGTGGTTTTCACTCATTGAGTAGGGGTATTTATCTAAGTTTGCTAATTTACTTACAAACACAAACTAAAACAACAAAGAAAGACTATAGGCTCCACGTCTAGATACGTTGATACTGTATTCGATACAAAATACGGAATATACAAACGTTTGTTGCCGGCTCGCACTTTGATCAGTATTATCAGTAGCACCACGACCAAGGCTATAATGACAACACCAGCGATCACTGAGACCACGATGAGTGGCACTAGAAACGAAGTCGATTCAACTTCGTCAGTCTTATCTACAAACCAACGCACTGCAATTACGACAATGACAGACTGGGTTCATTTCGCTATGAGGATCAGCAATAACGTATATCGGTATGGATGACAAAACAGTGAAACAGTATAGGCCTATAAGGAAGAGGAATCCTAGATAAACACTACAATATTGTAGTATTCAAAAATATATAACTGAACAGCACATTGAAAGATGCTGGAGAACAAAAAAAAACTTAAAAGATCAACGGCTTAAAGCACAGTCAATCATCAAGCACAGGAAACTTTTTAATATGAACCAACGTGGTCGTAATTAATACGAAAAAAATGCCAAATACTCGTCATCGTTGTATCGCACGCGGAAAGTCTAAAATATAGGCAGTCCTATGTGTATCGTAGGCTATACTTGCCACAAAAACAGACACTTCACCGTTCTACTTTCGTATCGGCTAAAGCAAAACAGTAAATATCAAGTCTAATTCCAGGCATGCTGTGGATATATCGAATGAAATTTACTACTTTACATGTATATGCTTTGTCTCTCTCACTCTTTGACTTTTGCCAGTTTCATTTTTAACTGAAAGCTTGAAAGACACTGTAAAAGTGCCTAAATATAGTGATTCACTTTTGCAAGTTTTTTTACAAGCTCAAAGCTTTAAAGTCATTGTACGAGTGGCTGAGTGAAGTGACTCTTTGTATGACTGTTTGACTTCTGGGTTCATTTTTAAGCTGAGAGCTTGAAAGATGTTGTAAAAGTAAACTTGTATTTTGTTATGACATTAACGTCCTCTACAGAGGTTGTCTGTTTTGAGTTCCAACATTCTCAATGCTAGTAGGGAGTATAAATCAAATGTCCTACAGAGGCGTCCACTCCACGGGGAAATGAATGCAATCTGCATCCTGGAAAAAAACTGGACATTAGAATTATATAGATTTTCTTAAAAGTTCTGGAAATACTTAACGCACATATTTCAATGCAAATGTGTGTTTATTCTTAAACAGTTCCGAATAATAATAATAATAATAATAATAATAATAATAACAACAACTATTTTGTAACAACTGTGTCCTCCAGGTCTTTGATGGAGTGTCCCTTGCCTCTGATGTGTTTAGTGGGAATTCAGTGACTACATGTTCACAGGATAGTCGTCTATAGATATGGATATGGATATCGATGGGAAATTTCATATCCAAGGCAAGCCTGTCTAACTCACAAGTTACTATTCGTCTGTGCAACAGAGGAGCTCCATTATATACCTGTAATTGTCTCTCCTGTTTTCGTCGGCGAGATGCCATTCGTTGTACCGGGTAAAACAGATTTTAGATCCGGATCTGTCAATTAAGAAATTGCAGAAAATAATTAGCCTACAGCCTACTTCACCGTGTTAAACACGCACGATATACAACAAAATACACGAACAAGGACATCTAGTTTCATGAAACCCAAGAATACAGCCTACAGGAGCTCCATTATTATGGCATTATATGATTGTCTGTTCTATTGTCGTTGGCGATATGTCATTCGTTGTACCGGGCAAAACCGATTTTAGATCCGGATCTGTAAATCGAGAAATTGCAGAAGATAATCACTATTCAGCAAAGGCGATTTTTAAGAGATATGTTTAAAAATTGCCATTTTTGCCCGTTATGTCTACGGCTGGGAACAACATACATTTTGTCAATCATACATGGTCAGACGACTACAAATTGGCAAAAGGCTTATATCATTATTATCATTATTGCGTGCTTACAGTAGTCGGACAATGTCGACGATGACGTTATACTGATGAGCTGTCAGTGGTGTGCTTATAAGTGGCTACGGGGGTGACTGCGGACACCGAAGTCCGAGGCAGAGGTTCTACCACATCGAGGGAAGGCATAGGCGTAGGAGACGGGGAGCAGGGGGGTACGTGCCCCCCCCCTCGAAAAATTCGGAAAAAAATATTTTTCTGGCAATTTTTCGTAATATTCGGGCATTCTTCGGGCAAAAATTGTGTATAATTCGGGAATTTTGTTAATTTTTGGGGCAAGAATCATGTAAAAAAATCGGGCACTTTGTTATTTCTTCATACATATTTTTCGGGCAAAAATGTCGTGCCCCCTAAAGTTGACTCAGGTCCTACGCCTAATATGCAGACAGGTCCAGCCCGGGTATATAAACAAAAGAAACCAGTACTTGAACACACGACGGCGGCAAGAACTTCAAACGGGTCAGATTCTTAACCTCCAATGACGACCCTGGCCTATATTCCGTCATGAAACTCAAAAATAGTAAGTTGTAATACAGCAGATAGACTTACCAACGGTAAAGACTTTAATTTCGCAGAAATTCATGGTGTCGTTAATCAACGGAAACTGTACAATGACGTATCTGAAACGTAGTCCTCGGTCGTAGGCGTTAGTACATTGGACAGTGACTGTTGCTCCGTCAGGTACAGTGCCAGGATACTGACCACACAGGGTGTAGCTCCACAGATCAGGTGCGTCAACAACAGGATGGGCATTGGTTAGACCAACGATGAAGTTGTTGGATCTGTAACCTAAATAGCCGACAACTTTAGCGAACAACTCTCAGAAAGGCAAGAACTCACGATCACGCGCAGAAATACTCACATTTAGACTTACTATGTACCAAATTACTAGACCCCAAGCTGTATTTATGGACAGGGTTTAGGTCAGAAGTGTCAAGGAAAAGGAAATGGAAGAGGGAAGAGGATAGGGAAAAGAAAAGAGAAGCAGAGATTGTCGTCCGGTGCGTACGACGGATTAACGCCCCTTTCAATAGAAGATTGTCATTAGTATTCCACGCTTTGTTTGGCTCTCTTTGCATTTTGTTCTCAACACTGCAACATAAGTGGTATCCAGTAGCGCCACTCTTTTCGATATAATGATTTTGAATGTTGCACTATGATCCACGGCAAAAACGGCATTTCAGAAAGTGAAAACAGTCCTTACAAGTAGAATCAACGTGACGGTAACACTTAAGTCTTCGCATACGGTACTAAACTGTCAACATCTGTTCATTCCATTACATGGGGGCAAAGCTTTGAAAATATGATCAAAACTTTAGAAGCTATTGAAATGTGGTTTCTGAGAAGAATGCTGACGATATCGCGTACTTCCCACGCCAGGAATCACGAAGCATCAGAGACAATAAATAAAAGTAATTTTGAAAAAAAACAGTTAGTGTTTCTGTGATCGTAGTTAAAAAGTGTTGAAACTTTGCGTTCAACATGCAAACTGGAGGGAATTCGAGAAAGACAATAGCAAACAACACACCCAACTGGCTTCACGGACTTTGGACATCGCGATAATCGGTTGTTATGTGCAGCTTTTTAGTTAATTCTCCGTACTGGCCACACGCAGTTGACTAATCTGGCTACCTGCAGTTTTTAGGGATCACTGCAGGCATGTAGTATGTGTTTGTTAAGTTCCTGTAATACAGATAACATTTATTAAACAGAAAAGCGTAAAATGGACATCAGTCGTACCAGCCGCATCTCCGCTGTTAGTAAGGTTGACTTGTGCAACTAATGTCTCATTTTTAAGATCGACCGTCCACCATGGATTGGTTTCACTTCGTGAACGTACACAGCTGTTCACAGTACCGTCGTTCGCTAAACTCGCTCCAAGTGTTCCGAACTGATCCGTGTACGTGCTACTTTGGTAAGACCGCTTGTTTAGTGCCACGTTGCGAAGCATGTCTTCAGTTGCTGCTCAGAACAGCACACATTTCACACAATACTGATTGTTGACAGTTGGCGCCTATATTGTCAGTTAGTGGTAACACGTAGGTCGCGATCAACGAAGTTACTCTACGCCGGGCCAGGTTATTACTTCGATCGGCGACTGCGGGAGGTCCCTGCGCGGGACGATAAGCTGCGTATCAGCTTTCGGACCGAGTAGTAACACTGCCTATGTAGTCGGGCCAGAGGCTCAATACGGCCGTTAAGTGACACAGTGCCTTTGTGATCCGGAAGCAGTTACCGTGCATTTGCTTACATTGGCAACGATGGTTTTTGTTTTGCAGCTGATTGTAAACACAACCACCGTAAAGATAAGTGTAGATTTTTCGGGGTTTCCAAGTAACTCAAAGTAATTCGAGAAGTGGGAACACAATCAGGTTAAACTCACTCATTGACAGAAATGTAATCGCGATTCATTGTAAACAAAACAGTTCGTGAACCGCACTGTGTCATTTGACAAATGAGCTAGTGCCACTTAACGGCCGCATAGGAGTGACTTGGTCCAAAATTTAGCGGCCGAATAGCGCTGTTCTGCATTCATTAAGTGAACTGGGAAGCGGGACATTTCGGCCACAACGACACTTCGGCACCACAAAATTGAAGCCGAAGTGTCCGAACACTTTGACACCAAAGCAGTTAGATACACCGGTGGCGCTGTGTCTCGTCGGAATTGTCCTGGGTCCGAAGTGTCCCGACTTTTCCTCGATCCGGTGCCGAAGTGTCTTGTGACCGAAGAGTCCGGTGACCGAACTGGGCGAATTGTCGAAATATGCTGTACGATGATGACAGCACCATAAACATCGTTACTATTTGCCTTACTGCCAAAGCACCGACTACTGCTGAACAGTCGTGTGTTCTATACGGCCGTTAAGTGGCACTAGCTCATTTGTCAAATGACACAGTGCGGTTCACGAGCTTTTTGTTTACAATGTCGATTACATTTGTGTCAATGAGTGAGTTCAATGCTTAAGTGTTCCCGATTCTTGAATTCCTTTGAATTACTTGGAAACCGAAAAAAAACTACACTTATCTTTTCGGTTATTGTGTTTAGAATCAGCTGCAAAACAAAAACCATCGTTGCCAACGTAAACAAATGCATGTTAATTACTTCCGGATTACAACGGCACTGTGTCACTTAACGGCCGTATTAACGGACGTGGTACAGTGTTGCTGCCGGTGGTGTTTGAAACCAAGTCTTCCCAAGACTCCGCATGGCAAGTTTCATCTACGCAACGACGAAATGGCAGCACGCGTATATGGTTACCTTAGCTAGGATTGTGAACACATGCCAACTTTCATTAAAAGCGAACGTAATTTTTGAGAAATCACAACGAACGTAACTAATTAATAAACAAACCAACGAACAAACTCGCTCGATTACAGTATCTCCAGGGCTGTAGAAGTCGCTTTTAAAAACCTAGGTTTTTAGTTTAAAAACCTACAGAAAGACTCTAAAGTTTAGGTTTTTAGGTTTTTATGTTTCTAAAAATAGTAATAGTTTCCTCAGTCACATATTAAAAGTTCAGAAGAACTCAACAATTTGAATCATATCGAGTTTAATCATACTATAATGACGTTATCGTTGTTCCCTCAATCGATTTGTCTCTAAGATACGGTGTTAGATGGAGTATCATAGAACTGGACCGGACATTAAAACCTAAAAAACCTAAAACACCTAAAAAAACTAACAAAATACCTACAAACCTAAAAACCTAGAAAATTTTCTTTAAAAACCTAGGTTTTTTTTCCAGCCCTGAGTATCTCCCGGCGGAGGTAATAACTATTTTGACAGTCACGTACCCGGTGCGATAACGGCAAGCTCACAGAAGTTCATGAAGTCGGTTATAGGAAACTGGACGATGACGTATCTGAAGGGCGGTAGATTGTATGGACAATACAGAGAGACTGTCGCTTCAGCAGGTACAGCTCCTGGATACTGACCACACAGTGTGTAGTTCCACAAGGTCGGTCTTGAGACAAGAGGACTAACATTCGTCAAGCCGACGATGAAGTTGTTCGACCTGTACGCTGACGGCCCTGAGTACACACAGTGGCATAGAGGTAAAATTTAATACGAGAATGCGTGCACAAAGTTGCTGCCGTTTAGAAAACAAGAAAATTCAGCATGGCTGACAAACCAGCGCGTTAGCTATGCATTTACCTCTAGCCCGTTTATTTTTCATCTCCGTCATATTTTGCCTACTTCCAAGTTCCAGCATAGTTTTTCTTGTACTTTACTTATTTTTCTACAGACATCACTGAACAGCACGTGTGAGAACTGTGAGTGTGAATACAGTTCACTGGTTTGACGCTTGCTTTTCGGGAACCCCAGTGATTAACTCCATGACTCTTTTATCACCAGTACAGTCCCTGGGCTACATTTATTGCCGCTGACAGTATATACGTAGCTCTGCAAATTTCCGTACAGTTTTCTCCGAAAGCCAGAACGCCAACCCATTAGATGCCGAGCCCGAAACACATTTTAACGCAAGATGACCATTCAAGATCATTCAAGGTCATCTGTTTGGGTGTCAGTGAAGAATCACTAAAAGGCTACATAGTACAATATAATAGGCCTCATGCCAAGGTTCGGAAGATATAGCGAGCGAAATAAGCGAAAATCGCCATTTTCGACTACCCCACACTCATTCGACGCCCGCTATCCAGTGAACCCCCGCAAATATCCATATAAGTCTTACCTTGCCAGAAACTAGGATCCCTGGGCTACAATTTTGTCGCTGACAGTATATAGGTACCTCTTCACATTTGCGAACAGTTTTGTCCGAAGCCACAAAAATGTAGCCCAGCGATCGCTGTTTCTAGAAAAATAAGCTTTATGCGGATATTTGCATGAGTTCGCTGGAGAGGGGGCTTCAAATGACAGTGGGGTCGTCGAAAATGGCGATTTTCGCTTATTTCACCCACTATATCTTCCGCACCTTCACATAAGGCCGCGATGATCACGGCGGGGATATTTTATCCCCGCCGTCACCATGGCGGGGAAAATTTGAGGGCGGTCACATCGTGTCAGACAGAGATAGCCTGTCAATCATTCGTTATTTTAATCATATTCGTAGAAGTATGGCGGACGACA
>Ga0209781_1000403_pt1 | contig 11033 bp, 6 predicted proteins | sample WorMetHERISLAND1_3_FD_187386 | JGI IMG/M metagenome (GOLD analysis project Ga0209781, IMG submission 187386) | Marine gutless worms symbiont microbial communities from Max Planck institute for Marine Microbiology, Germany - Olavius albidus HERON... | ecosystem: Host-associated > Annelida >...
GTGGCCCGTCATTCAGCTAGTGTGACTAAAAGACGCCGGGCCGGTGGGCCACACAACAGGTGGTCAGGCCGCTCTGACCCATCATTCGGCCCGTCGGCCCGGCGTCTTTCAGTATGACCCGTCACATGCTATAGGGGATTGCACACTGTTACCTGCCATCCGACACAAGTAAATGCGCCCCGTCATAACCCCAGCCAGTAAGCTGGTACTTGATTTTCTTACCCCGGAGGGATGGAAGGCTTAGTTGACCTACATATAGATAGATATACCCGGCAATGCACCAGCCAGGAGTCGAACTAGCGACCTCTCGAGCACAAGTCCGACGCCATACCACCACAATACTGTAGGCCTGACACACTGGTGCATCGACTCCAGGCACAGCCGCCTTTTATCAGCTCCCCGGCAGACCTACATATGGGGCCAGTGTGGTGTCCGCAGGTCCGCATTTTACCTATGTCCCTCCCGTCCACTGCCTCCGCACCTCTACACTCTCTATTGTCGAATATTGAAAATGGTCGGTGAAACCGGATGACACGCCTTAATGTGCAATGAAGGTAACTCGTGAACATAATGAACGTAACATCCAGACTACTGAAATGATTTATGTAATCCTACATACCGCTGGTATTGTTTAGCTTCATATATTCACGACAGGTGATGGTGTTGGCTGATGTGTGTTTGGATTGCCCGCCGATACGTAGACCTGTAAGCCACAGCCGTTCCTCGCCGACGCCAGCCGATTCATTGCTAGGCCGCCGCCAGCTGACTCACATCAGTTAATCCGCCGAAAAATTTACAAGCCATCGCCAGCCAATGACCCGTCAGCCACTGGCAGTCAACTACATTTCAAGCTTACGAACGCTGTTTTCTGTAGGAAAATAGGCTATAAATGCATTATCGTGTTAATGAGGGGAGTAACACAAGTAGCCTTCATTTTTTTGCAAACAATAAACCGTATTATTCGTTAATTTTTTTCCAATTTTTGGGCCACACCCACCAATTGCACCTGGAACCTGCAAAAAAGTCGTAAAAGCTAACTTAAGCCGGCTAGTTAAGCCAGCCGATTTAAGCCAAATTTCACCGGCTAGCCAGCCGCCAGCCTGCTAAGCTAGCCGACGGGGCCTCATAATTCGGCTTGGGGTCAACTGATGCGTGGTTACTGCTGTAAGTGCCGAATACATTGGAGTCTTGACTGCTGAATGCTGATACATAATGAAGTGCTGGTAGTAAAATTTCGTGATGTGTGTTATGACGTTGTTTACAGGTTTCCACATTCCAAGCCTGATCTGTTAGCGAAATGGATATTAGCGATGCGAAGAGACCATTGGACACCGAAAAGTACCGACTACATTTGCTCCGTACATTTTGAGAAGGAGTCCTTACGCATATACGCCCAAACTGTCCACCTCAAAGAAGATGCCGTACCTACACTGTTCTCTTTTCCTGCCCATCTACAAAAGACCGTTTCCCGTCGAAGCATTCTGAAACTATCGTCTGCCGCTGACGCTGCTAGTGCCACTGCCAGTGCTGCTCAGTCTACTACTGGCGACATTCCAGATCCTGAAACCAGTGCCGCTGTTGCTGTCCCGGTGACAGTGCATCACAACTACGCAACTCTCGACAGTCCGCGAGGTGTGAAAAGAAAATACGAACAGATAGCACAGGAAGAACACCAGAAACGAGCTGCTGTCTCAGCAAAGTTACGGAATGTTCGCAGACAGCTGGTTCGATGCAAGGCACGACTGTGTACCATGCAGGATGTTATAACAGAACTGAAGCGTAGACGAGACATTTCGTCAGAAGCAGTTACATTGATGGAACGGTGTTTCGGGGACATACCTGCTGAACTGCTGAAAAGGAAGTTAAAGGAACGATCAAAAGATGCCTACAGTGTGAACCTCAGAGCATTTGCATTAACGTTGAATTTTTACTCTCCTAAGGCTTACGAGTTCGTACGAAAGTCGTTTTCCAATGCACTTCCACATGTGTCAACACTACGTCGATGGTCATCAGCTGCGAATGGAAAGCCAGGATTCACTGAAGTGTCATTTGAGGTGAAATATCACACTGTACCATAGTACCACATTGCAGAGATTACTAAATGTTAAGAAAAAATTTATTTAACAAAAACCGTTAAAAGTGCCTTAATCCGAAAAATGTACAAAAACTGTTTGTGAACGCGCTAAAAATGTTACCCTGTTTTCACTTGCTTTCAACACGAAAAAGTGTAGTGTGTAGCGGAGCGCGGTAATGCCGAGAGAATGATTTGTTTTCCATTCCACTGCCTTTGGTAAGCATTAAAATAATGAGCGTACTCGCGTGGTTTGCTCTGCTACTGCATGCCACTTTTTGTACGAGGGTGTATTGGCTCGACTAAAGCACTGACATTAACTAAAGAAAACTTGTGCTGCATGTTTGCATACAGTATACACTGAAATTTTGCAAATCTAAGTACAAAAGTAATTGCTGTTCTTTTATGGACAGCACATTAATTTTTTCAGTGTTTGCATATAAACGTTTAAAATTACTGTTAGTTTCACACTGGACTGTTCAACGTCTTTATCGAAACATTGCAAAAATTAAAAACCTGTTAAAATTTGTTTTTTTTCTAAGAAAAATAGCAAGTGGTCAGTAGTAGCTACAGTTGGAAGCCTGTGTACGATTCTCTATAGACTGTTAATACTAACTGTCGCTCAATCTTGAACCGTTTTGGAGATAATGCTGGGTTTATACCTCCCGAGCAAACTGTGTAAGTAAGTAAGTGCACGGCGCATGAATACGTAAGCCTAATAGACATAATGCCTCCAGCCACTGTACATGGCGTTGGAATCATTACTAGGCTGTATGCTGCCATTTTGGCGGCATTACAGGAATATATCACCTTGAATCGCGCTAACAGGTCATTCAAGCTAATCATTTTTGGTACCAATGGAAAGTGCTTATACATATTCCTATTAGTGGTCAATAGCAACTTGGAGCCTATCATGCTCTGTTAAAGGGATACTGCGGCTTAAATGTCGAAAATTGGCAATATTCCCTACCCCACTCCGATTCCGCCTAACATTTGGGGGTGTTCCCTTTGGAATAGATCCGTCATGTTGGGGTCTGCTGAGAGCGAAAGTGTTAGGCCATAGACCTCTTAAATTAAGGACTGATCACGGTCAATCTCGGGTCTGCAAACTCGAGTTTGTAATGGAACTGATGATCGCTGTCTAGAACCAACACATTCAAAGCTACAAGCTTCAAATTTGGCAAGCATGTTCCCAGGGAAACACTGGATATGACCCCTTAAAAATTTTCGAAAAATGGGCAGGCGTGGTCAGGGTAACGTGATCCCTGTTTTTTGGAAAATAAGTGCTAATTATTCCAAAACTGTTAAAGCTAGGAACTTCAAATTTGGCAGGCATGTTCTTTGGGACAGTCCGGATATGACCCCTTAAATGTTTTTCGTCCCAGGGAATTGGCTTGTCAAATATGAAGTCCGTATCATTGACCGTAGTGGAGCAATTAGCATTTTTACGCCCAAAAAATTGTGGGCCATGTGACCCTGGCCGTGCCCCCTTTTCGATAAAATTTTAACGGGGACCTGTCTGGACTGCCCCAGGGAAAATGCTTCTCAAAATGGCAGTCCCTATCTTTAACGGAATTAGAGCAAAAACATTTAACGCCCAAAAAATTAGGGAGTCACGTGACCCTGGCCACGACCCCTGTTCGATAAAATTTTAAGGGCGACCTGTCTGGACTGTCCCGGGGGACATGCTTGTCAATTAGAAGTGCGTATAACCGTATTGAAGCACACCCAAAATTTTAGGGGTCACATGAGCATGCCTGCCAAATGTGACGTCCGTAGCTTTGAATGGTTCTAGACAGCGGTCATCAGTTACATTACAAAATCGATGGATCCAAGTTCACGGACCCAAGCATGGCCGCTGTCGGTCCTTAATTTAAGAAGTCTATGGGTTACGCTAACCAGCCGTGAAATTAGGTTAACAGAATGAGAATTCCAACCTATATGAACATTGGTCATGGTGCGGTACCTTAATGTTACAGATGGCCAACTTGCCTTGGCAGTATCGTGCTCTGCTACACTTTGCGCGTTACAAAACATAAGCGGTTATTACATGTATGCCGTGCGAAGCGTAGTTAGGGCGGTATTGCCATAAGTTGTCTGTCCGTCCATCTCTCTGGCCGTCTGTCTCTAACGTTGGTGGTTTGTGATCACGCTCGTTGGAATTCTGCAAAAATAATTTCACGGATGATTAGCTTAGGGACTTGACTGCCGGCAGACCCCAACATCACAGGTCTACTACAAAGGGTACACCCGTAAATTTTAGCCGGAATATGCATACAAGACCCAGATACCAAGTGATTAAGTTTCGGGACGATCTGGATCTGGGAGTCCAATCCGGATCACGATCCAGATCTCGGAATTCAAAGTCCTGCAAACAGATTGTGGTTATGTGTGTTATTTGCGATGGCCAGGTAGCAGCAAATAGACTACATTGTGTTGCTATCTGCTGAAGACAGGTTCAGTGGAGGACGGAGGTTGTGTCATTATCACATTGGGTATGAAACGAATTCACATACTAAATGGCATAAACAAAAAACGACAACGCGTAACTGTTGGACCCGACAACGGCGGTACTTCATTTCTGGTCACCAGGTGACGTCCTCCTCAGAGTGCCGTGTTGGCCACCGTTGTCGCGGCCGCTGCTGCTGCTGTATCGCCAGTTTGGCCGTTAAAAGTCAATTATTATTAATTAATTAATTATGACAACTTGAAAATCCCTCACGGTGCAATTGTGGGTAATGTTGTAGCCTATGTGTATGAGAAGTTCAGCGACGATCGATTATGAAATGGAAAAGCCTTAGCAGATTGCAAATCTGATAACAACAACACCAAGAAGAGCAAGAACACGAAAAACGCTAGTCAACCACAGCGCTTTGGATTTTCTACTTAAGTTATTATTTTAAAAAATAGAATTAATTAATTCTGAAATAACATATTGCCGAATGCTGTAGCTTTGGTCCCTCCCCCTTGGGCCCCCTTTTGACATTTCTAAATACGCTACTGGCTGTAGCAGCAGCAGCGGCAGCACTCTAGCAGCGACGGGTCGTGCAACAGTGCCCGCACGATCCGCGGACGCCTAATTTACGCCTACAGGTAGGTTATCACCGCAGCATGGCTGCGTGGGACGACACATGACAAATTATAGAAATGAAATGTGCCTTTCCGGGTTCACAACAGCTAAGCGTTGCCGTTCTTATTTATGTTTCTTTGTATATAGCAGTAGAAATGACTGTTTTTGTTTGAACTGCGTTGTAGTATCTGAAGAATCGTGCTACCGATGAACGACTAATCTGCAGTCTTGTGTTTGACGAAATGTCCATCCGGAAACACGTGGAATGGAACGGGAAGGAGCTGGAAGGATACGTTGACTACGGTACTCAGATGTCTGACGACAGCCTGCCTGTAGCGTCAGAAGTCCTGATGTTTATGGTTGTTGCTGTAAACGGCAATTGGAAGCTACCAATAGCTTATTTCTTGTGTCATGGGATGTCTGGGGATGAAAAATGCAATCTTGTGTCTGAGGCACTTATTCGATTGCATGATGCGAATGTGGAAGTGGTTTCTGTTGTGTGTGATGGACCGTCCACTAATTTTGCCGTCGCTTCTAAGCTGGGAGCATCAATACAGGTAAATGACATGAGGCCTTGGTTTCCCCATCCATCCGACACAGCCAAAGTGGTGTACCTGGTGTTTGATGCTTGTCATATGCTAAAGCTGCTACGAAACGTGTTTGCGGAAAAAGGAATACTGACAGACAGACATAACAGACAGATCCGGTGGCAGTATATCAAAGACCTGTATGAGCTGCAAGACAGAGAAGGACTTCGTGCGGCGAACAAACTGAAAAGAAATCATATTGAGTGGTATCAGCAAAAAATGAAAGTGAGTCTGGCAGCACAGGCTCTCAGTCGATCGGTGGCTAGCTCACTGGAATTTGTGGCAAAGGATTTAGAGATGCCACAATTTAAAGACGCCGATGCAACAATTGCATTTATACGTGTTGTCGATCAGTTATTTGACACACTGAATTCTAAGTCTTGCTTTGCCAAGGAGTTTAAGTCAGTGTTAAGACCAACGAACGAACAGTTTTGGCGACCCTTTTTGGTGGATGCCAGGGACTATGTGCTAAGTTTGAAGCTTGGACCTGCACTTCTTCACTCCACTCCTCGCAAGACGTGCGTGCTCGGCTTTGCTGCAACCATAACAAGTGTCATAGCTCTGTATGACAGTTATGTTAAGCAGGGACCCATGCAGTATCTAGCGACTTATCGCCTTAGCCAGGATCACATTGAACTGATGTTCAATGTAGTTCGTTCGCGGGGTCGCTGGAACAACAATCCCACTGCTGGCCAGTTTCGAGGTGCTTATCGGCAATTGCTGCTGAAGCACAGCATGCAGCCGACAGCAACAGGCAATGTTGTTGCACAGGATAACGTTCAAGTGCCGGATATGGCGTCTGTTGTCACTTCTGCTAGCCTAGAATGTGCAGTAAGCACGGCAGACATTCTGAGAAACTGCGGCCTGCAGCGTGCGAGCATTGAGGAGGCCGATCATTCGTATTGTGTTGTGGCCGAGAATATGTCATTGACAGAATTTTCAACTGATGTGGTGAAGTATATGGCCGGCTATGTTGCTCGCAAATTGTGCGCTAAAATGAGCTGTGTAGGCTGTAAATCCGCCCTTCTGTCTGGTGACAAGGTTGCCAGCAACTGCAAATTGATTAATCGCAAAGATAACGGCGGGTTAGTTGTGCCTAGTGAATCAACAGTAGCTGTGTGTTCGGTGACGGAAAAGTGTATTCGTGTCATTTGTGCATCAAGCACAGGTCACATGCCGCGACAAAGAAACATAAACTTAGCATTGCAAGTAGCAGTAATGGAGCGCACACAGCATTTAAACTTGTTCTCTGGTGCTTTTGATCATTCGTGTCAGCTTGGGCTCATTGATGATTATGCGGCTAATCTTGTTCGCCTTACTGTCAACGAGTATACCAAAGTACGGTTTTTCTCCATTGGAAAGTCCATTACCAGCTCACTGCGTGGTAAGAATGTTCGATTCAACAGCAACAAGCAGGTGCTGTTTGCTCATCAGTGATATGGCCATGTCATTTGTCCACAGGTTCGGGTTGAGTTGCTTCGGTCAATGTACGACGTATTAATCGGTTGTGTCGGGTACAATAATTGACAAGTGTTCTGCAAGAAATATACATAATTTGAACATTATTTTTTCCACATTTATATCCAGTTGCTTTCAACAGTGTCTGCTTAGTCATACTTTTTTCCGTTTTTTGTGCTTCATCATTCCATTGAATACACCGTTATAAGTTTGAGTGTACTTTTGTTAAATTGTGTTTAGACTGTGTGCCATTTTACAGTCAGTTGTGTTAAACTAGTCATTCTGTGAGTTGTCCACGGATTCAGTTTTGCTGCAGGTAGAGCCAGATTGGCTTAGTAACTATTTTGAGCAGGCTGACAGGTCGGGTGGGTCTGCACAAGTTTCCTTCGTACTTGATTGGCCAGTACACGTTGGGTCGGGTCGGGATTTTTCGGCAGAACAGCAGATCAGGTTATGAACTAGACAGATTGGGTGGGGTCGAGCGAACTGGATCCATGGACGACTCTGGTCATTAGCTGCAGGACAGTGATTTGTAAGCATTTGTACAGAATTCCCGGCTGTGCAGCAGTTACTTCTTGTAACGGCTAACGTGGGTGTACCTAGAAAACCATTGAATGAGTGCGTAACTACTTTTCCTATTTCATTCTGAGATATCTACATAATAAAACGCGTTATGTTTGTCTGTCTGTATGTTGCCGATGGCCGGCCGAACGGCTGGGCCCGATCAAGACCAAACTTGGAGTGTATTGGTCAAGGTCATTTATCTATGCGTGCGGAATAATAGAATTCATGACAGCGACACCTGGTGAACAACAATGAACCAAGCGTGCAATAGCAGTAGCGCAGTGGCATGTTCCTCCTGGTGAATGCTAATAAAACTCCCTACCTCCGCCGGACAGAGGCCCGAAAGGCCGAGAGAATACATCGAACGTGAAGCGCAGTAAATAAATAGGCCGAGACAATACGGCTCATTTTTAAATGACACAGTGCGGTTCACGGACTTTTTTGTTTAAAATGGCAATCGCATTTGTCTCAGTAAGTCAATTATTTTTGGGGGAATCAAAATTTGATAGACAGAGTCTTCCCAGTTATGTATTACTCGGAAACCGAAAAAAACCTACACTTATTTTTATGGTTATTGTGTTTTTGAGTGTCTCTGCAGTCTAGCTGCATCATTGCTAACGTAAACAAATGCACCGAGACAACTTCCGGATTACAACGGCACTGTGTCACTTAACGGCCGTTTAGTTTGCTGGGTACTTACAGCTAGTTTTTAGTATTTCAACTGATCATGTTTTTGCACATTTATGTGCAGTGATTGTTTTCTGCTGTTTGTATAGTAATTTTGGTGTCACATTGCGCACCCATGACACTGCATTTCTAGTGTGTGTTTGTGTTAAGTTTTGCAAATTTGTGCTACTTTTTTGCTGTTTATGCACGCTTACCTGCAGTGGTTGTTGTAGTGATTGTAGATTATACTTTACATCACAATGGCATGGCTATGCACTATGCGAACAGCTGTGATAGACACTCTTAATCTACCAGTCTTTTACTAGATTTACAATTTTACATTTAACAGTTTGTTATATTGTGTGTTTTAAACCGTTGTCAGTGAACACTGTAACTCCTGCTTTACTATACTGTGGCTCAAACAACCTGGTGCACAGTTTTCTTTGCCAACATTTGAAGATGTGAAATTGTACGCCTAAAATGTATTCCATTCTGAGATTTCTAAATAAGCCTCCAATAGTTTGCATATCTAGCATATGTGGCGTGTATACAGAGCTGTTAAATTGTCTCTGGTTGGCAATAAATTTCGGATTGCCGGATTGAGTCGGATCAAGCGAACTGGACCTGTGGATGACTCTAGTCATTGGCTGCAGGACAGCGATTTGTAAGCATTTGTACAGAATTCTGGGATGTGCATCAGTTACTTGTGGTACCACCTAACTTGGTTGTACCTAGAAACCCGTAGTTGTAATAAACGTCGGGAAAAAAATAAAAAACATAGAAAATGCGTTTTTTATCCTAAAAATAAAAAAACGTTTGTAAATGTGATAAAAAACCTTACCGTCTTTTTTACGTGCTTTTGATGTAGAGCTGTTTACGAAATCACTGACATCAACTAAATAAGTGATATTCTGCATCATTGGGTATGGCATAACACTAAAATTAAGTAAATCAATTTACATAATATGCTATAATTTTTTGCGCAGCAGTTTTGTTTTTTAGTGTTCGGACATAAATGTATTAAACTACTGTTATTTTCACACTAATTGTTTAACGTTTTTTAAAAATAAAAAAGGTTAAAAAAACATTTTTATAGAAAAATAAAAAACGTTTATTACAACTATGTAGAAAACCATTGAATGAGTGTGTGTGTGTGTAAATACTTGTCTTTGTGTAATGTGCTATATTTTCAGTATTTCACCTCTTCATGTTTTTGAATATTTATGTGCAGTGACTGTCCAATATTTGTATAGTAATATCAGCGACACATTCCCCATACATGACACTGCATTTCTGACCGTGTGGTTGTATATAGTCTCTGATTGACAATAAATTGCATGTGATCAACTGATCATGCAGATCAGTGAAGTATATTTACTGTATTCATTTTTGCCTGGTGACCCTCTGAGCAGATAACATTGAGCTGTCAGGAGCATGCCTCCCGCGTGTTGAAGTCTGCATGTACCGGTTGTAGCTGATGAACCCTTAGATGGTGATCTCGTATCTTGTATCACATTAATCCGTGCCGATTGCCTGTGTTGGAGGTTAATGTCACTACTGGCACTTGCTGTATTAGGCCTATGCAGTTGCAACCAGATGACAATATCGTGATCGATCCTGGTCAGCATAATGTTTCTAAGATATATACGCGTAGGAGACGGGAGATGGGGGACATGTGCTGTCCCCCCAAAACCAAAAAGTTCAGGAATAATTTGGAGGGGGGCAATATATAATACTAGCACTTCGGGGGGAAACTATCATGTAAAATTCGGGCATGTTGCTAACGTTGCGTACACACATTGTCGAGCAAAAATGGCTTGCTTCCCCACCCGATGTTAAGTGAGCTCCTACGCCTGTGCTTCGATAACTGGTAGGTTTGCCTTCATGGACTAGACGGACTTGCAATCAGTAGGCTACTGTAGTGTAGTTGCTGTTAGTTTATACTGATGATAACAGCAAACATTACGCTGTAATGAGAAACGGTGCAGTAACCGTACAAAAGCTACGAACTGTGATACCGAAACCTGAGGCTTGCGCTTGATTTGGGGTAGCCTGCATGGCTTGCATCAGTGGTGGATTCAGTCAGGAAAATACCAGGCGGTGGCGGTCCCCCTCTGCCCCAACCCCACACAATCAAAAGTAGGGCCTAGTCGTAGCTGCACTAAGTCACACTTGTGCACGGGTCAATCGTCGGGTTGGGTTTGGTCACAATTTTGAGCAGGTTGACTGGTCGGGTCAGAAATTTTTCTAACAACCCTGGAGTAAATTGAAATATATGCATTTCACCACATAACTCATTGCAGCAAGCCGGGTCAGGGAGGCAGGGAGGGTACTTCTCAGCCGACTGGCGGGTCGGGTCAGATGAGGAGTTCTACGGCAGTGGCGGATCCAGGATTTGCCAAAGGGGGGGTGGACCATGGCGAGTGCGCGGAGAGCGAGCCTAAACGGGGGTCTGGGGGCGGAGCCCCTGGTGGGGGGTCAGGGGGGCAAAGCCCCCTTGAAGCTGAAAGCTTTTTGTACATTTTTATGCAAAAAAAGTGGCCAAAAGTTAAGGATTTAAGTGAATATTTGCCCCCGTGTCTGAGTCGCGCCACCATGACCAGCCCTAACTTTTGGC
>Ga0209781_1000404_pt1 | contig 11022 bp, 5 predicted proteins | sample WorMetHERISLAND1_3_FD_187386 | JGI IMG/M metagenome (GOLD analysis project Ga0209781, IMG submission 187386) | Marine gutless worms symbiont microbial communities from Max Planck institute for Marine Microbiology, Germany - Olavius albidus HERON... | ecosystem: Host-associated > Annelida >...
TTCTAGTTTCTAGAAATATCTGGCTCATCACGAAATTCGATAGGGGTCACCCCGAGCGAGGGCGATTTCTGAGACTGGGGTGGGTACGAACTGGCGATTTTTGGACCAATAAACCGCCATATCTCCGAAACGGTGCAAGATAGGACCAAGGTTGCCATTGATCAGTAATAGGAAATTATATACGCGCTTTCGATTGGTACCAAAATCAACCACCTTGGATGATCCTGAATTGACCTTGAACGGCTATTATGTGCTCTGCTGCATTACACACGTCTTTCGGAGACCACCACAAAAATTTGAATGAAGATAAACCCATACTATCAGCGACAGAAATGTAGCCCACGGATCACAGTTTCTAGTAAAATAAGGTTTATGCGGATATTCGGAGGGGTTCGCTAGCGAGGTGGCTTCAAATTAGAGTGGGGTCCTCGAAAATGGCGATTTTCGCTTATTTTACACGACATATCTTCCGAACGTTCACATCTAAGGCCACAATTATCATATTACGCTATGTAGTCCCATAGTGGCTCTTCAATGACACCGAAATAGATGACCTTGAATGACCCTGAATGCCCATTTTGCGTTAAAATCTGTTTCGGGCTCGGCAACTAATGAATTGGCGTTTCTGGCTTTTGGACAAAACCGTTCGTAAATTTGAAGAGCTAGCTATATACTGTCAGCGACAAAATTGTAGCCCAGGGATCCTAGTTTCTAGCCAGGTAAGACTTATGTGGGTATTCACGGGGGTTTGCTAGAGAGGGGGCGTCAAATGAGAGTGGGGTAGTCGTAAATGGCGATTTTCGTTTCTTTCGCTCGCTATATCTTCCGAACCTTCACATTCAAGGCCACAATTATTATATTGTACAGTACTGTGTAGCCCCTTAGTGGCTCTTCATTGACGCCGAAACGGACGACCTTGATTGACCTTGAATGGTTGTTTTAAGTTAAAATCTGGTCCGAGCTCGGCATTCAATGGGTTGGCGTTCTGGCTTTCGGAGAAAACTGTTCGGAAATTTGCAGAGCTACATATATACTGTCAGTGGCAAAAAAATGTAGCCCAGCTAGGGACTGTACTGGTGATATAAGAGTTATGGAGTTATTCAATGGAATAACCGAACAGGAAGCGTGAAACTAGTGAACTGTATTCACACCCACAGTTCTCACACATAACGTTCACTGTCACTGATGTCTGTAGAAAAGTAAGTAAAATACAAGAATAACTATGCTGCAACTTGGAAGTAGGCAAAATTCAAAATATGACGGGCATGGGAACTTTAACGGGCTAGAGGTAAATACATAGCTAATGCGCTGGTTTGTCAGCTATGCTGAGCTTTCTTGTGACTTTTGTTTCAATGGCTAATTTAAAAAAACTGAATTTCTGCAGACTGCTGAGCCAGAAGCTTTAACAGACAGGATCCCCTTCGTGTGATACAACCAACAGCAGCGAAGCACTGCACTATACGTTAAAAATTCTCTAAAACCACTTGACGACATACTCACATTGCTTCAAACAACTATAAACAACAAGAAAGTTTAGCTAAAGCCAACGTTAAGCGCGCGACAGCAGTGCGTGTATGAAGGCTGCTATCGAAGAAATCTAAGCTCAGTCAAAAATCCCACGGTAGAAGCAAACATCATGTCTCCATCTTGTAGCCTACGCACTATGCAGCCGATGCTATTTTAACCACGCCCGGTTAATTGGTATATGAAATTTGCCTAGTTTTAAATCGGTGTCCATGTAACCGCAAAAAATCTAGTTTAAAACAGAATCTGATAAGTACACAACCGCAGGCAGAATAAATTTCGGCGTGCATATCATTTATTGCAAAATAATGTAGCAGTTTCGCAGATCAAGTGAATTCAGCAGAATTAATAAAGACATACCCGCAAACACCATGTCGCACGATGACAGCGCCGTCTAGCGAGTGGAGACGTCACGTAGTGATGTATTGTATTTAATGCAGGCCGGTACAGTCAGATTACCCACCCTTGTTTGACGCCCCCGTTCGGGGGGATCCCGTTCGAATTTCTGGATGAAACTTATCCTGCAAAAACTAGAGGGATAGGGCTACTGTATGGTGAAAATTGCACGATCCTAGCTTCAACCGTTTTCGACTAATCCACCCGTGTGACAGACAGACGGACAGACAGACGGACAGATGGACAGACAGACGGATTTGCGATAGCATATAGCACGCTCAGCATGCTGTCGCGCGCTAAAAATGACAAAAATGTAACACACGTTATATCAGGATTATCGTGAGAGTTAAGATAAATATCGTTACAACTCATAAACAACACCATAAAATCAACATACAAAAAAGCTGTCAACCTCCTCAACCTGGTCCTTGTCAAGGTAATAACAATTGAATTTGCTATTGAATTCGCTACACTACCTTGTGAAATGTTTATGAAAGAAAACTAGCATGTTCTGTGTGATGTGGCACATAGTGAATGACTGATGCATCGTAACATGTACTCAATGAAAACCATAGAATATTTAATGTTCTAACGTACTATCATTTTTTAGGTCTCTGTGCGTTGTTTTTTTTACAAATGAAAAGTGTAACGACATCATGAGATGGATTTCACTGATTAACAAGCTATTTTCTGACAAACATTTCACAAGGTAGTGTAGCGACGCGTTTGAAATGTGGTGGGATATTTAATGAAAGTTGCATTGCAAATTTTCTGGAGATTATAACAGTGAAATATTTGACAAAGTTATGTGTAGAAAATTTGGGGTTCACTTTTTTGGCCCACCCTGTACATTTGAGTCGATTTCACCCAAACAGTTTACTTGGGAAAATAACCAGACCGTCAATGACGGAGTAGCTCATTCCAAGAATCCAAAAAAAGTGCGCATATCACGTGACCCTTGACCTTTACCTTGATCTCGAGCACACCCTGGATGCAGGTTCACAGGTTCACCTGGAGTCCATCCTGTGCAAGTTTGGTGGCGATCCGGCCATTTGCCTGCGAGAAGAAGTGATTTTCGTGCCAGCACAAAAGTGCCCGTGCCTGTATTTAAAATCACGTGGTGTGTGTGTATGTGAATGTATGTGTGTGACATGTCAGTTGGAGTCAACTGTTCACTGCTGTGTGTGTTGGAGATTGATGTCATTATTCAAATCCAGTTTTTCCAACGAATCCCAGCCATAGTGTCAACGTTGTTCAGTAAATCAGTTGCTGTATAAGTAAGTAAGTAAGTAAAAGTAAGTAAGCGTGAGAGATGAGTCATGATGTTGTGTTGCTGTGTTTGTAGACTTCGTTGTCGTCGTTGCGTCTGTGATCGTTCTTTCAATCGGCTCAGAAGGTCAAGTATTTGCTACATCAGCAATCAGGTCAGCCACCATCCAGCACCTTACCTGTTGATTGTTCTCTTATCATCTGTTATGATAAGCAACTTTTGCATCTGACTGTGTAAATGTGTTTCTGTATTTGTGTAGCTTCTGTTCTATTAAAGAACAGGTAACTGAAGTCTGTTCTCACTGATACTCTTATGAGTAATTGGTGGCATTTACGAAAAACATCCGCCAAAACTGCACCACCTTATAAGCAGTCTTATCCCAGCCGCGGAACAAAGAGTGCACGGTGGTAAAAGACGCCATTGTCTGATGTTGGAGTTTGGTTGCAATTGGATTCAGGGGCGTCCGGTTTCTGCAGATCCTGCGGATGCTACATGTCGACCGACAAGGTGGAACCTGGCGACTACTCGGTTCTGTCGTCTACATACACAGACAGGCAAGTGTTCTGCTGTTATTAGTAGACAACTGACAAATACAAAATACATCATATGTAGGTTCTGGCAGTGTGAAATGTTTCTCTAAAGAGATTGACTTTGCTGTATATATGGTGAGCGCAGAATTACAGAACAATTAAATGGAAACCGAGAGTAGCTGTAGCAGACGGGAATTCCGTGACGCACCTTATGTGGCAGCTACAGTAAAATGTTTTAACTATACTAGGACAGTGGCTAATGACAGTGTTGGCGAATGTTGCCCGTGGGAATGAGTGAGCAACTAAGCTTGCTGATGACTGTGCCCAGGAGTTGATTACAACGCTATACATCGGCTTCCTCGGCCTTATCTTTTCGTCGTACTTTGTCTACCTCGCAGAGAAGGATGATGTTGGAGACGACGGTCGCACCAATTTCCGCAGCTACGCTGACGCCCTCTGGTGGGGCGTGGTGAGTACTAACTGTCCATGTTGCAATGTTTACTTTGTTTTGATGACTGACACAGTTTGTTGGTGATGTAGTGAAGTGTGTTGAAGTCGTTGTAGCACGTTGTGTGCTGTGATCTGTTTGTTGTGTCTTCCGTGTTGACCTACAACTCTCGTGTCACCTGCAATGCATTTTACATTTCTCTTCTTATACGCTCACAGTCTCTGCAGTTGTTCGTCTTATGCATTATGTTTGTTTTTCTGTGGTTTATGTTGTTTCGTATGATGATTTTTTTCTCCAATGCTTTGTTATCGTGATATCAGTGATATATCAGTTGGTATCACTGATATCATGAACAGTTCTAAAGCAGTTCCGAGGCATTGTAAAGCATGGATTTGACCAGAGATAACAGCTATACTTGGATATACATCACAGCGCACTGACTAGTGTGTTTGTGTGTATGCGCATTGTCAGTTGTAGTTGTGTGACGTGTGCATGTGTTTTAGGGCCGTTGATGATAGTTAAACAGGTAAATTAATACACAGGTAACACTAGTAGTTTGCCAGTCACGTAACTGTAGAGCTGGGTGTCTATCTGCAGCTGCTTGTGGTCTGCGCATGATTCTGTGATTGAGTGTAATGTCTAGTACTAGTTGACTCATATGAAATCATAACTGGCATGGCAGAGAACATTAACTGTTAGTTGTAGCCACCTGCCTGGCCTACACATAGCAGTAATGTAGATGTAGACAATCTACTGCCCATGTTTCATGGCTGTGACTGAGAAATAACTTACCTTTACTGCTACTGATTAACACTTACAGTAGTTATGTATTAGGTGTTGTTGCTATGCTGGTCATTGCCGTCGAATGCTTTCAGCTCTTGTAGTTTATTGCCATGTGAATAGATATTTTTTTTCGTCTATACTTTGTGCTTTGCTTTGCTTTATTCGTTGATTTCTAGATCCTTTCATGTGCTTTTACTTCTATGTGCTTTTAGTTGCTTTTTGGTCATTTTCTTTCCTGTTGTCTGCTTGAATACATAGCCATAGGTGGGGAGAGGGGGGCATTTGCCCCCAAAATTTGGGAAAAAATATTTTTGGGCAGTTATTGTGTAAAATTTGGGAATTTTGTTAATTTTTCATGAATATATTTTCGGACAGAATTGTCTTGCCCACCAAAGTTGATTGAACTCATACACCTATGCTTGAATGTTTTACTGTATTTTTCTGCCATGTGCCCCTGCAGTGTTAGTTTTGTGACAGGAAAGGTGTCCGACCTGTAAAGAGTCTTGTTTCAGTAATTACACAAAGTTTACTTTGGAGACTGGCCTGGAGCAGTATTCCGGAAAAGTAGGCTCAGAAAGCAAGAGTTACAGATATGCTACATTAACACATCGACCACATTGACTGTTGACTTGATGTGTCATTGCTGTATACTGCTGCACCATCAAATGTCAACTTTCATTCAGCTGCAGTTAGTTTATAATTTGAATGAGGCTGCAGACAGCCAACTTGTGTTGCTAGAAGTTTTCTATACAGCACCAGAGACAAATGCTCAGTTCTTTCTTGCATGAAACTCAATTACCAAATTCAGTCACATTTAGGAATTCTGCCTGTGAGTAGCATACTCATATTTTTGATGTGATTTTAAAGTCACACGTATGATGAAATAAGAAATATTGCTCTTGTTAGCTCATTCCAAGAATGAGCTAATGCAATGGCGAGGCGTCCGTCGTCTGTCCGTCCGTCTGTCTGTCTGTCTGTCTAAACTTTTCGAATGGCCGGATCGCCACCAAACTTTCACAAGATGGACTCCAGGTCAGCGTGCATCCAGGGTGTGCTCAAGGTCAAGGTCAAAGGTCACGTGATACGGGCACTTTTGTGCTGGCACGAAAATCACTTCTTCTCGCAGGCAAATGGCCGGATCTCGACCAAACTTGCACAGGATGGTCTCCAGGTGAACCTGCATCAAGGATGTGCTGAAGGTCAAGGTCAAGGTCAAAGGTCACGTGATACTCGCACTTCTTTTTGGATTCTTGAAATGAGCTACTCCGTCATTGACGGTCTGGTTGTTCTTTAACAAAACGACACTGATGTGTCTATGTGTTAATGTTTGATCAGGAAGAGGCTCCGGACCGGCTGATGGTGGCGGCTGCAGGGTGGAACATCACCATCAGCAAGAAGTAGATTCAAGGACATGCAGCCATTGCAGGGTGTATCTGCAACTCCTGGAAATCTATCTACGCCGTCCTGTGCTTTGTTTTGTTATGGCATTCTTGGAGACTAACCTAATTGTTGGGGAGAAATGCGAAATTTCACGACGTGCAGCTTATAAACACGCAAAATTCCTGACAGTTTTTTTGTGTAAATTTTGTGGTTCCTATTGAGATTTTTTATCAAAGTAAAGTGTAAAATAGTTGTCTTTTTTTGAAACACGATCCATAAGATATTGCAGTAAGAACAGAATGGTTTTCGGATACTCACCAGTGCATTTGTTCCATGTAACATTTTCGGATTTTTTAACGTGCAGTTTATGTAATGTAAATGTATGTAATGTAAAATATTTGGTAACGCACCAAAGTTAAAAAATTAAATCAGAGGTGCGGAATTAAATCAGAGGTGCGGGTTGTCACCCACCTGAAAAACCTGGAGAAGTCTGGGAATTTGACATTGGTCGGGGCTAGGTCCGAGAAATTAGGAAATGTCTGGAAAATTCCGGAAATTGTGGTTTGCTTGTGGTGTGCTGCCGTAGTTGCAACAGTCACAAAATAAACATAACCTGACTGCTGTTAAGTAAAGTTGACATGCACAAGATGGACTGCCAATAGTGCCACAATATTCACTCAGGAGTACACGTAGGCCTGCCTGTATACCTCTGGTGGTTTAATAAATATTAATGCCTCCGTGAGAAATGCCTGGAAAAGTCAGGGAATTTGACGACGGCTTGAGAGTGGTCGCCCAGAACTAAGTAGGCTGAAATGTCATTTCTGACTACAGGAAGCTGCAGAATATGCATAAATAAAACCATATTGGTATGAATTTACGGAAAATAACAGTTTTTTTGTAGAAGAATGGGTTTTTTATTGGTGAGAACCAATTTCACGGAAGTGTCACGGCCGTGAAATCGTTAATTAGGTTAGTCCCTGCATATTGCCATTTAATGTATTTAAGTATTTGTTTATGTATTTTAACGTTCTTGTTCCGTGGTTGTTTGCTGCGAGTTATGTATTGATTGCGGAGCTGAATTGTCTGGCCCTTGCTGGTACGTGTATTTTTGTCGGACTGGGACACTTTTTTGCGTGATGAAAACCATTCGTCACTTGTAATCTTGGTCACTGGTGCTTAAAAAGCGCAGTGAAAGTCCTTGAAAAGTGCTTGAATTTTAGGTTTGGAATTTACTATGAACCCTGTACTTTGGTGGCGTAGCATAGTGGTTAGACCGCCAGTCCTGGCCAGCGAACTTTCCCTATCCTGCGCTAGACTGACGGCTGGCCGTGTGACCACTTTGTGGGTAAAGCGTCCACTACCAGTCAACCAACATGGCCAGTCAGCCATCCCTCCGGGTCGGTTAAATGAGTAGTAATCCATTAATGATGGGTTACGAAGGGAACTGTAGGTCTGGCGTCGCGCTGGCCATGCATCACAGACTCAGTGGTCTGTCCACCTACGGGCTCAAAGGCCAATGTGCGGGAGATGAGCACCCTGCCTGTGCCTCAGGGCACGGCCCCTTTACCTTTTTTGACCTGAACTTTGGTGTGTGCCAACAGCTTAACAAACAGCAGCTTTATAGCTGAGAGTCAGTGGCTTGTTTTTCTCAGCCAGCTTGGCTGTGGTGTTATTCTAGTGGATGGTTAATGGCCAAAATTCACACTAAAATTAAAAATTTGGATGAATATTTGGACTAAACTGGCGATTCTTATTTATTTAACGTTATCGTACGGTGTGCAGTTGTACATGGCATTTGGTGTTTGTTGTTTGTTTGCCCAGTTCATTTGACACGGTGCTTACAACTCTGGAAAACCTGACAAACTCAGGGGACTTTTTAATTCCGGAAAACTCGGGGAATTTTAAATTTACTGAGGGAATTTTTGTAAGTGTGATCATGGGCATCGAGTTTTGTGCATGATTGTCAGTAACAGTAGCATAGATTGGCTGGGTGGCACAGTGACTGGCATGGGTGGAGCCAGTCACCATGCTCCTTAAATAGTATAATCTGTACTTCTGCAAGAAAGCTACCTAAATGACTGCTAAGAACTGTCTGGAAATAACCACTTAGAGGGTCTGGAAAAACGGGAAAACTCGGGAGAATTTCATTTTGCCAAATTCGTAAGCACCCTGTTTGATGAGTACCCAGGTATGTGGAACTGTGCATTTTACATGTAGAGGTGTGACGGAGCCAGCTAAAATCTGCTTCCATCACATTCAGATTTTACGCATCACATCCAGATTCGGATGCGGATTTGTTACACGATTAATGTTAGTTGGTCTAAGTTGACTTCTAGATCAAGAATACTGATCAAAGAATATAAACCTGTTTCGAGGTGGCCCTCGCACCTGGAATATCTGGAAAAGTCGGGGAATTTCATATTGGTCAGGGAAAAGTTGGGGAAATTGTGGTTTGCCTGTGATGTGCTAGTGTAGTTGCGATAGTCACAAAATAAATGTAACCTGAGTACTGTTAAGTAAGGTTGACATGCATAAGATGGACTGCCAATGGTGCCACAGTATTCACTCAGGAGTACACGTAGGCTTGTCTGTGGTGGTTTAATAATATTAATGCCTCCGAGGGAAATACCCCGAAAAGTTGGGGAATTTGAAGAGGACTGAGGAGTGGCCGCCCAGTCCCAGTAAACAAGCACGCATTGAATAGCTAATTCCTTGGCCTGAATAGACTAAACACTGAATCGGATCAAAACGGAACTCGCATTTGAATCCGACATAAAAACAAGTCTTTAAGTCCGTCGGATTTCAGATTTGTGAAACATTTGACGGAATCCATGGCATTCGAGTTCTGTCACATCGCTAGATTTCGATGATGAATATCTACACCGTGTCTCAAAAAAAATGTGCAAACATATTTTTTGTCAGAACTTTGTCAAATTTCGACCGATTGTGAAAATTTTTGGCACAGGGATAGCAAAGAGAACAAGCTTTTCTGAGGTATACTCATTTTCCACCTCACCTAATTTATGTTAACGCACTACCGTGTTAAATGCAGATGTTCCAAATTGCTACATAACACAGTAATCAGTCTGCAGTAAACTTTATAACAAATTATTTGGACACAATAAACTGAAATATGGTTTATTTTGCAGAATTATCGGTTTGTGTAACAGTTTGGTTCAAAATTGTCAGAATTTATGCTCAACATGTGCCCCGCATACACAAACAAAAGCGCTTAGACGACGACGCTACTGGCTGATAGTGGCATCAACGACTGACTGGTCAAACTGCGTTCACTCATCGATCAGACGTGTTTTGAGTTTATCGACGTCGGCTATTTTGCAGCGGTAAACTTTCTCTCGCAGAACACTCCAGATGCTAAATAAACCATATTTCAGTTTATTGTGTGCTAATTAAGTCGTTAGAAAGTTTCTTGCAGACTAATGATTACTGTGTTATGTAGCAATTTGGAACATCTGCGTTTAACACGGTAGTGCGTTGACACAAATTAGGGGAGGTGGAAATTGAGTACACCGCAGAAAAGCTTGTTTTCTCTGCTATTTTTGTGCCGAAAATTTTCTCAGTCGGTCTAAATTTGTCAACGTTCTGACAAAAAGTAAGTTTGCACAGTTTTTTTGAGACACGGTGTAGAAGAATGACTTTTACTGTTTTTATCTGTTTGTTTATTGACACGAGAATGTTGCGGTGCTAAGACGTTACTTACTGTTGATTCGTTAGTTAAGGCGATCTGATTTGCTGCATGTGTGCTAATTGTAGTGTGGCAAGTTGCATAATGCCTTCGGCCCATTTGTCTGTGTATGCGCCCCAAAACATTGTTAATGTGATTTCTTGAATGACAGAAGAGTTTCACCAAACCTACACCACTGATGCATTGTAGGACAGAGATTAGTGCTCAGCATTTTGGGGCCAAAAGCTTAAAGACCAGGGTCACAGTGCAAAAAATTACGGTGTAAATGGCACTTGTTAATGGGCCCGTACAGTTTGGTGCTTCCTTTTTTTACGTCACTGTTCGACAGTTTTGACGAAATTTGTGGAACGAAAGTGAAGTAAGTAAGTAAGTGAGTAAAGCATTATTTAAAGTGCACAGTGTCAGCCAGAGGCCAAATCTGAGGCACTTGGGGGAGCTGAAGGCCTGCTGGAAGCAGTGAGTTTTACGTGAATTTTGTATTTTTATCGTCTGAGTAACAGTAATTGAATTGTGAATAGACCACTTGACAAGTCAGCTGCGTTAGTTTTATCCATACTGTAACTGCACTGGCATCTGGCTAGAATTTTGGCTGGAGCTGACTTAGCCGGATTTCTGAAAATGGCCGGATTCCGGATTTGCTGGAACCGGAGCTGAAATCTGGTACAACCCTATTGTGTACGTGTATTAACAGTGTCATTAGTCTTCTGTTACCATTCCGTGATAATAGAGGCATTAGCCTTCGATTATTATAGGGTTTTTAGACTTATGAGATTATTAGAGTCATTCTTCTTCTGTGATAATAGAGGCATTAGCCTTCGATTATTATAGAGTTATTAGACTTATGAGATTATTAGAGTCATTCTTCTTCTGTGCTCAACCGCTCCTGGAACAGCTCCACTGGCTGCCAGTCCGCCAGCGGATCGACTACAAGCTGGCCGTTCTGACACACAAGATCCGTGCAACATCCACACCGTCCTACCTCAGC